>Ga0187861_10005382_pt1 | contig 10275 bp, 8 predicted proteins | sample June2016WEW_10_1_3_FD_132986 | JGI IMG/M metagenome (GOLD analysis project Ga0187861, IMG submission 132986) | Peatland microbial communities from SPRUCE experiment site at the Marcell Experimental Forest, Minnesota, USA - June2016WEW_10_100 | ecosystem: Environmental > Terrestrial > Soil >...
CTGGGACGCTATGGATGGCCCCATCAGCGACAACTCAGCCAAGGGCGTAACGGGAAATCAACTGCCCAACAACATGGAGATCCAAGGGCGCTCCGGCGAAGGGCGGACGGGGAAGAGCGACGGCCAATTCGTTGCCGATACGGCGGAAGGCAAAGGCGGACGCCAAACCCCCACGCGCAACACGCAGGATCCTTTCGAGTCAGGCAAGGTGGATGACAAGTCTAAAGACCCGATTGGCGGGGCCACTGGCGGAGGCAAGAGCGCAGGCAGCGCGGCCCAGGGCCTGCGGGGCACGCCGCCTCCTCAAACCGCGGAGAAGATGGAGCGCCTCAAGGACGCGCAGGCGCAACTCCGGCAGGAGGCCGAGAAGATCACCACCAAGCTGACCGCGTATCATCTGCCTTCCAGCGACATGGAAGAAGCGGTGCGGCGCATGAAGAAGCTCGAAGACGGCCTGAAGAGCGCGAAGAGCGGCCAGGGCTTCAACCTGCGGCAGGCCCGCAGCAGCGTCGTGGACAGCCTGAAGGATGAGAAGAAGGTGCTGCAGTATCAAGCCAAGATCATGGACGAACGCAGCCGCGACCTGCCCAAGAACGTGCGCCACGGCATACTCACAGGCATGCAGCAAAAGGCGCCGGATGGCTACCAAGACCTGATCGAGGCTTACTACAAGTCGCTGGTTGAAAAAGACGAGTAGCATGGGCTTCCAGCCCATGAGCAGATACGGGAGGACCGCTCAGTATCCGAGCCTCGCGCGTTAGCAAGCGGCAATGTCCGCTCCCTGACGGTCGCGGCTCGGACTGAACAATCACGACACGGGCAAGATGCCCGTGCAACGCACTGGAGACTTCCATGCGCTTCACAACTTGGATGATTGCAATTCTCGGTTTTTCCGTTGCTGCATCAAGGGCCGCCGGCGAGGAACCTGGATTGCTGAGCCTGACGGAACTCGCCAAACAGACGGGGCCCGCTGTGCTCAAGCTGATTGTTCTGGACGAGACTAGACGCGAGATCTGTGAGGGGACCGGCTTCCTGACGTCTGCTGATGGCAAGCTCGTGACCAATTACCATGTTGTCGAGAAGGGGACAAGCTTCAGGGCCAAAGCTGCCAACGGCGAAGCCTTCGAGGTCGAGCATCTTATTTCCACCGATCAGCAGAATGATTTGGCCACCCTTAAGGTCAAGTGCAAGGACGTAGCCTTTCTGAAATTGGGCGCGTCTGTCAGTTTGGAGCAGGGATCACGGATCGCGGTGGTTGGAAGCCCCCTGGGGCTGGAAGGATCGCTCTCTGAAGGCATTGTCTCAGCCATCCGCAACGAGGATGGGGGCAGATGGATTCAGATGACTGCGGCCATCTCGCCAGGCTCCAGCGGGTCACCTGTATTGAATCTTCGCGGCGAAGTCATTGGTGTGGCTAAAGCAGCATTCAGGGGCGGCCAAGCCCTAAACATAGCAATACCGGTGGAAGCAGTCATCAAACTGCTGGCCAAAAGTGACACCACGCTAACGCAGAAGGCCGCTGAGGTACCGAAAAAGGCCACCGAGGCACCGAAAAAGGCCACCGAGGTGCCGAAAAGAGCCGCCGGAGATGCGAAGAAGCCCCCTGCTAATCCGCACCCCGAGGATCCGTCGCCTTGGGCTGGCCAGTGGAAATCCCAAAGCGGCAAGGACGACGCACACTGGTATCCTGAGATGTGTGACAACAAGGTCCCGAACGACACCCTGGTCAACGGCAACTTCGAGGAGGGCGTAGCCGGCCCCGTACCGTATCCCAAAGGCTGGGCGCACCCTGACGGTTACTGCATCTCCTGGATCACGGATTCGATGGCCCCCGAACACGGCAAGGTCATCATGCTGGACACTGACCATGCCGAGGCGGCAGCCAGAAAACGCCAGGCGCAGACGCGCGAGGCGCTCGCCAACAGCACGGCGCTGCCCTCCCCGCCCGAGGCCGCCCGCGGCGCCGGCTATGACGCCATCGCCGGCACATACGGCGTGTCCTACTACTCCGAGAAGTTCAAGTGCAAGCCTAAACAGGCCTATAAGGTGAGTTTTGATTACAGAGGCGCCAGTGGCGGCGCCAAAGTGTGGGTGCGCGGCTGGGGCATCTTTGGAGGCGAGGAGCGGCGGCGCTATGAGACCATCGTCAATTGCTATGTCAAGGGCACCGGTTGGGCGCATTTTGAGCAGGCCTTTCATCCCACGCGCCGGTTGGGAGCAAAAGACACACAGTACCAGACGATCGAGGAAAAGGAGAAGAATGCGACTTATGCAGACATCGCTGTCATGCGCGTGATGCTCTACGCTTATTGGCCGCCCGGACAGTACTGGTTCGACAACATCAAGGTTGAGGAGATCAGCGATGAGGAATTCAGGAAGCTGAAGAAGATAGATGCCTTCGAGCGGTAGGGTGGGGGATGCCATGAAGAAGGTCTTCTGTTTGTTCTGTCTGGCCAGCTTGCTGGCCTTGGGGTGGGGTGGGGGGGCTTGCGCCGCCGACGCGGCCGCGGAAAAGAAGATCCGCGTCCTCCTGACCTTCGGCGGGCACGGGTTCGAAGAGCAGCTTTTCTTCGCGATATTCGACGCGCTTCCCGGCGTCACCTACACCAAGGCCGTGATGCCCAAGGACGCCGGCTTGTTGAAGCCGGGCCTGGAGAAGGACTATGACGTCATCGTGATGTACGACATGTCGCCGACGATCAAGCCTGAGGAACAGAAGGCGTTCGTCGAACTGCTGAAGACGGGCATCGGCGTGGTCTCCCTGCACCACAACCTGGGTGCGCAAGCGGACTGGGACGAGTACCGCAAGATCATCGGCGGCAAGTTCATCCTCAAGGATTGCGAGATTGACGGCCAGAAGTACGGCAAGTCAGGCTGGCGGGAAGGCCAGGAGCATAACATCACCGTCGTGGATAAAGAACACCCCATCACCAAGGGCCTGCAGGACTTCAAGATTCATGACGAGACCTACTGCAAGTGCTACGTCGCGCCGAACGTGAAGGTCCTCTTGAAGACGGACAACCCGACCAACAACCCCGAAATCGCGTGGGTCAACGAGTACGGCAAGAGCCGCGTCTTTTACTGCCAGTTCGGCCACGACCACTTCGCTTGGGACAACCCGAACTTCAAACAAATTCTCAGCAATGGCATCAAGTGGGCTTGCGCGAAGGAGTAGGTCGAACTTCAGCGCTTGGCCAGTTCCAGCGTCAGAAGCGCGAATGCAGTGCCGTAAGCCTTGTAGTAGCCGTATAGCGGAAAATCCCACCACGAGCCGTCGGGGTCTTGCAGGCGGCACATGATACTCTCCAGACCGTCGAGATACCTTCGGCCTTCTTCCGCGGGAAGTTCCCGCGCCACCTGCGCCGCATAGTAGTGGCCGAAGAAGAAGTAGTATCCCGCGGTGAAATACCAACTCTCGTGCGGGATCGGCCGTCCTTTGCCCATCTCGATGAAATGATGGTACTTGAAGAGGTTGTCCAACCCCGTCCGCAAGTCCTCCTGTTTCAGCCCGCCCTGATAACGCCACAGCGCCAGGTTGCAGACCTGCGAGCGCCCCAGCGAGCCCTTGACGTTGTTGAAAAGGACCTGCGGCCTGTTCTGGGCGTAAATGCCGTAAATGTAGGCCCCGTCGCCGAGCCGTAAACGCGACACATTGCGCTGGGCGTCTCGGACCAGATCCTGTGGCACATCCACACCGGCAGCCTTGGCGTGATCCAAGGCGATCAGCGCGGCTGCGGTAGTGAAACTGCAGCTCTCGTGGCCGGTCGGGTGCGAGCCGGCGAAGTCGAAATCGTAGTACCCGAAACCGCCTTCGCTGCCCTGTATCTGGCCCAGCACTTCAATCTGCTTTTGGGCGGCCTTTCTGGCGTCGGAATGAAGAGCCTTCAAACCTGGCTCACGCAGCACGGCAGCGGCGGCCTCCAGCACGTAGATCTGCGCCCAGACACTATAGAGCGCATCGGCGTTGGCGCGCAACACCGGCGGCTTCCTGAACAGGTAGTGCGCGCCCTTCTCGACGGCTTGAGCAGCCTCCGTGTTCTCCCGGGCTGGAGCCAAAAGCGCCATAACGCACAGCCCCGTTGTACCGTCGCCGAAAGCAGTGTGGGACGCCAGAGTGCCAAGGTAGACCTCGTCAACGCGTGCGCTCTCGAAGGACCCCCATGAACCGTTCTTGTTCTGATGCGTGAGCAGGTAGGCCAGGCCTTTGCGGTAGGCGGCCTCCACCGTGGCCGGCGCCGGAGCAGGCGGGACCGCGAACGTGGCTGGAGTGCTGGACGCGATGGGCGCGGCTGACGCCGCAGGCTCCTCGGCGCGCAAGCAGCCCAGCCCGAACGCAAGCGCCAGGATGGCACGCGCTACGTCGCTCAGGCGTCTCACTTCTTCCCTTCCTTAATGATGACTGTCTCCCCTTCCGACAACCCCCGCAACACGGGAATGCGTTCGCGGTCGCCCAGCCCCGTGACGATCTCTCGCTTGGCTGGGGCTTTGTCCGTCCGCACCTTGCAATAGGTGCGCCCTTCTTCCACGAAGATCGCAGCGCGAGGAATGGCGATTACGTTCTTCAGCTTCTCGCCGCGGATTTCCACGCGCACCCGCGCGCCGTGCCGGAGTTGTTTGTTGTCGTCCACCTTGGCCCGCACGAGATAGCGAGGCGGCGCTTTATCCTGGCCTTCCGGCGAGGCGGTCAGGGCAAGCTCCTCGATCTTCCCGCCAAGCTCAAGTTCCGGCAGTTCGGACACCCAGACCTTGATTGAGTCCCCGGTATGCACCGCCTGGAGTTCTCTGAGCGTGAGCATGAGCCGGGTCTCGAAATGGCCCAAGTCCAGCAGATCCGCAAAGGCCGCGAAAGGGTTGACCTTGTCGCCGGGTTCGATGCCCACATGCCGGAAGACGCCGCCAAACGGCGCCGTGGGGCTCATCTGCGCAAGATCGCCGCCCAGCCTCGCGAGCCGCTCCTGGCTGTCCCGGACCGCGCGCTCGGCGGCCTTCAGTTCCTCGCTCTTCTGGAGCTCGGCCAGGCGCACTCCGACGCTGAGGAGCTCCAAGTCCTGCTTCTTTTGTTCGACCGCCTTGTTCAGTTTCTCCTTCTGTGCCGGGTGATCGAATTCCTTGAGCTGCTTCTCGCCCTTCTTGTTCAGCGCCAGGCTCTCCTTGCCCAGCGCGACTTCTTTCCTGGAGCGTTCGAGCACGATCTCCTTGGTCTCGCTGGCCAACTGCGCGTCCTTGTACATCTTTTCGAGCTGGGCCAATTCCTCCTCGCGGTTGGACTGCCAATGCTGCTGATGCTTCAGCGCCAGTTCCTTGCTTTCCAGCAGTTGTTCCTCGCCATATTTCTCGAAGGAGTTGAGATCGCGTTCGGCCAGCTTCAGTTCCAGCGCAGTCCGTTCGAGTTTCAGGCGGTCGGCAGTCTTCAGGTTCTCGAATTCATCGCGCGAGCTCTGAGCCTTGAGCTTCGCAGCTTCGAGGCCCTCTTGCGCGCCGCGAATAAGGCGCTCCAGCGGGCTTGCGTCCAGCCGCACCAGCACGGTGCCTGCCGCCACGTTCTGGCCGTTCGGAACGATGGCCAGCACCGTGTAGGGTCCGGGGAACTCCTCCGGGACAATCTTGAGTTTGTGGCGCTTCACCACGTCCAGCGTGCCCTCGGCCTCAACGAGCACTTCCTGGTCAGCGCGCTGAGTCACCAGTGTCTCATCCTTGACTTCCGCGGCGGGCTTTTCCTCCTGCGCGGCTGCAACCGGCAGAGCCGCGAGCAGGAAAACGAGGAAAGCAGGAACTGGTATGTGTGCTTTCATGGCATCTCCAGGATCACCTTGTTCACCTTGTCCTTGTATTCCGCATTGAGTGTAAACGCTCTGGCGGCGCGTGACAGCGGAAAACGGTGGCTGACCAGGGCCTCCAGGTCCACCGCGCCGCGCGCGGCCAGCGCCACGGCGCGCGGGTACGTGAACTTCATGCGGCGGACGAAAAGCAGCGTCAGGCCCTTGCGCCTCGGGGTGGAGTGCTTCATTGTCAGCCGGTCGTCGCTGGAGATGCCAACGACTACCAGCGTGCCGCCGAACCGGCACATTTCCGCGGCCTGCTGTACCGTCTCGTCCGCCCACGCGGCTTCAATGGCCACGTCAACGCCGCGCCCGCCGGTGGCTCTCAGCACGCTTCCGACAGGGTCCTTGTTGGCGTCAATCGGGATGGCACCCAGCTTGGCCGCCAGCTTGAGGCGCCAAGGCAGCTTCTCGCTCACAAAGACAGGCGCCCCGCCGGCAAGGCTGACCGTCTGCAGGATGCACAGCCCTACGGGGCCGGCGCCGATGATCGCCACCGTGCTGCCCACGCGGACGCGGGCAAGGTCCGTCGCATGGAGCGCAATGCCCAGCGGTTCCAGCAGCACTGCCGTGGTGTCGCTTATCGTCTTCGGGACGGGGAAGCAGGTGCGTGCGGGAACGCGCACGTACTGCGCCATGCAGCCTGGGAGCGGCGGCAGTCCGCAGAAGCGCAGGTTCAGACACAGGTTCGGCACGCCGCGTTCGCACATTTCGCAGTGGCCGCAGAACTGCGCGGGGTCCACGGCGACCCGCGCGCCGGCCTTGAGCGGCTTGAACTGGCCGTCCAGCGCGTCCGCGCCTGTGGCTTCGACTACGCCGGCAAACTCGTGGCCGAGCACCTGCGCCTCTTCCAGCACCGTGTCGCCAATGCGCCCGTGCAGAAAGCCGTGGAGGTCGCTGCCGCAGATGCCCGCCTCGGTCACGCGCACCAAGGCTTCGCCCGGGCCGGGTTCGCCGGGGTATGGAATCTTCTCGACGCGCAGATCGCGCGGGCCGTGCAGGCGGGCGGCGAGAATTCTCTGTCTCATTCTGTCTGTGCCACCTTTAGCTGTGCGCCTTTGGTTTGCTCAAGGAATCGCCAAAGATCAGTGCAGAAGAAATGGTCAATGGTGCGGATGTGTTGTTTCAGGAGAGGGTCCGTTGCCATGTTCGGGCGAATGTCACAGTAATAGACGCCATCCAGCGGGTTCAGTTTCACGGTGTAGCCCTTGAAATGGCCAGGAAGGAATGTCGCGTTGATTCCATAGTGCCTGGCTTTCTTGGTGTTCTTTCGCTGAACGTCATTGAGGAAGATCGCGACGTGTGGCAGGCTGGTCTCTGTGAGCTTCGAATATAGAAACTTGTCAATGAATATCTTATCCAGACGGTCCTTGCTCGATGTCTTCACGCTGCCAATGGCTTTAACCACCTCCTCGAAGCGTATGATCAGATCATGCTGATAACTCATTCTGAACTGCTCAACCCCGTCAATCTGCACGGGGATGCTGACCGTTCCTGTCGTACAATCAACGCCAAGCGCAACAATAAGGAGTCTTATGAGCCTTTCAAAAAGGTCGCCGTTGATCTTCCGGGCCGTGTTGGACTTGCCAGCCGGCAAAGCATCTAAGGCAGCGCCGATGGTCTGCTGGATCGTATAGATCGAATTACTGATCACGGCGCGGCTCTGGGAATCTGAATCCGGAATGTCCCTGGCTGCCTTAATAGCAGGGAGGAACTCGGAGGTTATCCGGAAAGCGCTTTCTGCGTCGTACATTAGGTTCGCGTTGATGGGCCGGGTAATGTTGAAGCTGCCATCTTTCTTGTATTGATAGAAGCGGTACTGTTGCTCATTCTGCGATACGATGACCGCCTGGAGTCCGCCACTCGCGATGAACTCCAGGTAGTTCCTGCAGAACCGGAGGTAAGCCTGCAGGTCTTGGAAGTTCGCCTTGTCCGATGCGAAGTGGAGGAGTTCTTTCAAGTTCACCTTATGCTCTCTCTCCTCTCGGCGTTGCTCCGGTCGAACTCGATCCATTCCTCAATGGGCATCCGTCGCGCGCCTTCAATTCGTTGGATCGCCCACCCGTTATATTCCTCAGAGAGATCACACCCTAGCCACTTGCGGCCCAACTGCTCTGCCACCACCAGCGTCGTGCCTGATCCAGAAAAGGGGTCCAGAACCGTGTCGCCTTGCCGCGAGGCTGCCAGAATCAGCTTGCGGAGCAATTCTTCCGGCTTCTGGGTTGGATGCCGTGTCTTCTCGCCCATCCCATTGCACGTAGTGGGAATGTCAAGAACATCCTTAGGCTTGGCCCCCAAGGGGTTCGGCTCCCAATTGTCACGCTTCTTCCCGTTTCCGTATTGGCTCGTTTCAGCCTGCGGGTGGGAGGGGTACTTCAGCGTGTGATTTCCATAGGGTATTCGCACGGCATCAACTTGCAGATGAAAATCGGCACTCTTGCGAAAGTGCAAAATGCTCTCGTGAGATCGTCCCCAATCTCCTCCCAGGTTGGCCTTGTTGCGATAGTGCCAGACAATCCACCTACAGAAGTAGAAGAACTTGGAGGCGGGGTGCTTCAGATCAGCGAGAATCTCCGAGAAACCGCAGACATACATGGAACCCGATGGCTTCAGGACTCGGGCCGCCGGCTCAATCCAGCGCAGAGACCACTGGATGTAATGTTCCTGGCTCTCAAAACTGTCCCACTCCGCCTTCTTTATATTGTAAGGTGGATCGGCAAAAATGAGGTCCACCGATTCCGAAGGCAGAGAGGCCAGCCATTCCACGGAATCACCTTGGAACAGCTTGCCATTCGGGTGCTCATAATGGAGCCGGAATCCCGTTTCACCGCTGATTAGGTCATGCTGCCTGCCGTGTATCACGCTGTCAGGCGCAAAAAGGAAAGGCGCGTCCTCTTTCTTGACCTTTATAGGCATGAAGGTCCTCACGAATGCCTGTACACCTGCCAGCCCAGGTACTTGGTCAGCGCCTCCTCCACGGCGTCGGCTGTCTCTGCGGGGTTGACGGCGACGTGGTGTTCGTAGCCGTGCTCGCAGATGTGCCGCAGGAGCTTCTGCAGGTTCGGAACCTTGCACACGCCATAGCCGCCGAAAGTTTCCAGCTTGTCGTCGGTGAATTCGCCCTCGCCGACGTAGGCGCGCATAACGCCCGCGGTGTCGTCGGTGCTGACGCGCAGGTAGGTGAAGGGCTGGGCTTTCAGGCGCCCGACAATGGTGCCGTAACTGTTCTCCTTGCCCACCGCGCCGGCGATAATCTCCTGGTAGTCCATGACGGCGCTGCTGAAAAGGTCCTTGGGCAGGTTGCTGCAATGGAAGACCACGGCCTTGTCCGGGTCGTCGCCGCAGTTGTTGTTCCAGTCCACCAGCGCGCTGGGGCGGCCGCTGGCCTGGATGAGGATGTACATTGCCACCGCGCCCATGACGTCCACTTCGCAGCCGCTGGGCAGCAGCGCGTTGCTCAGCATGCTCATGCACGCGCACGGCACTATGCCGAAGTACTGCTCCATTGCAGTCCAACACTGTACGGCTGTGGCGTTCAGCCGGTTGGCCTTGATCCAATCGTCAATCGCAACGGCGAGTTTGGCCATCTTGAGCAGCGCGGCCTCGGGCACCTCGTGGATCTCAGTGTAGCCCTTGAGTGCCGCCAGCTTCTTCTTGACCTTGAGGTCTTTGTCGAGCAGCTTGCCTACCGAGCCCATGAGCTCGTAGAGATCGAGGGTCTCCACGGTGACACCGTAGTTCTGCAGCATCTTCTCGCTGTAGCGCACCGTATTGAATGCTTGGGGCCGTGCGCCCAGCGCGCCGACGCGCAGGTTCTTCAGGCCGCGCAGGATGCGGCAGACGGCGGCGAAGCGGGCCAGGTCTTTCAGGAAAGTCTCGTCGCCCGGCGCGACGGTGTGGAGCGTGGTCAGGCTGAAGGGGACATTGTACTGGCGCAGGTTGTTGCACACGGACATCTTGCCGCAGAAGGAATCGCGGCGGTCGGCGAGGGTCATCTTGCCCGGCGCGTCCGGGAAGGCCTGGACCAGGACAGGGACTTTCAGCGCAGACCACTTGATGGCGTTGGCCACGGCGCGTTCGTCGCCGAAGTTCGGCAGTGTGACCAGAATGCCGTCAATGGCGCCGGCGTTGGCCGCGAACAGCTTGGCGCATTTCTCGGCATCCTCGAGGCTCTCGATGCTGCCGTATTCGGTCTCCTTGGTGTTCAAGGCCACCACTTTGAAGCCGGCCTCCTGGAGTGCCTTCAGCACTTCGGCGCGGCCCGTTTTGCACAGATGCCCGGGGAAAAATCCCCGGTTGCCCACGATCAGCCCCAGCGTCACAGGTTTCATGTCGTCTCCTCCTTATCAAATGTTGCCGGCCGGCATTATACGTATGCTTGAGCCAGTGGCAAAGCCCCGAAAGCCAAAATCCGCTCGTTCTTGAAACCCTCTGAACTCTCTGTACTATGGCCGTA
>Ga0187861_10005383_pt1 | contig 10274 bp, 8 predicted proteins | sample June2016WEW_10_1_3_FD_132986 | JGI IMG/M metagenome (GOLD analysis project Ga0187861, IMG submission 132986) | Peatland microbial communities from SPRUCE experiment site at the Marcell Experimental Forest, Minnesota, USA - June2016WEW_10_100 | ecosystem: Environmental > Terrestrial > Soil >...
CCAGAGCGTACCGCGGGCGTCCCGCCCGCCTTCGTCCTCGCGCCCTGCCGGCCTGCCACGGGCGGGCGGGACGCCCGCGGTACATTTGCTGACATGCACCCCGAGTGACATGGAACAACCCGCGCGCCGACCTGCCACGCGTCACTTGTCACCCGTCACCCCTTCCTTGTTTCCCCTTGCGGCGCTTCAGGCAGGGGTTATTGTCGCCGGCTGCACCCGTGTCCCGAGGAACCACGCAGTGAAGGCGCCGCACATTTTTCTGCTCGTACTGGCCATCCTGGTGGCCGCGGCCTGGTGGTGGGATCAACCGCCGCGGCCCCCTCAGAAGCCGGACACGGTGACCATCACTTACTGGGAGAAGTGGACGGGCTTCGAAGGCGAGGCCATGAAGGCCACGATTGATTACTTCAACGCCAAGCATTTCAAAAACAAGAAGGGCGAGACAATTTTCTGCCAGTGCCTGACCACGACGCAGGTGGACCGCAAGTCGCTCCTGGCCATCGCGGGCGGCCAGCCACCCGATCTCGCGGGCTTCTGGTCTTCCAACACCCCGCTTTTCGCCGATATGGGCGCGCTGACGCCCCTGGATGGTTACATCCAGAACGACAACTTCGATACCGGCAGGTTCATTGACGTTTATTGGGAGAGTTGCAGGCACCGCGGCAAGGTCTGGTGTCTGCCCACCACGCCCGCGACAGTGGCGCTGCACTGGAACAAGGATCTGTTCCAGGCCGCCAGGGACCAGGGCAAGAAGGTCCAGGGCAAGTTGGTTGACCCGGAGCATCCGCCCGAAACCATCAAGGAACTCGACGAACTCGCGGAAGCACTGACGATCCGGGACAACAGCGGCAAGATCGTGCAGTTGGGTTTTCTCCCCGCAGAGCCGGGGTGGTGGAACTGGGCCTGGGGTTACTATTTTGGCGGCAAGCTGAACGCAGGCCTGGAGAAGCTAACCGCGGACGATCCGAAGAACATCGAGGCGCTCGAGTGGGTGACCGGCTTTGCCGCAAGATATGGCCGTGAGGAAATGCTGGCCTTCCGCCAGGGTTTCGGCTCCTTCGATTCGCCGCAGAACGCCTTCCTTGCCGGCAAGGTTGCCATGGTCTTGCAGGGTGTGTGGATGGCGAACTTCATCCGCTTTCACAACCCGCACCTGCGGTACGGCTGCGCGCCTTTCCCCACTTCCTTCGACAACCAGGGGGAACCCGTGACGATCGCGGAGATGGACGTCATCACCATTCCGCGCGGGGCCAGGCACCCCGACGAGGCCTGGGAGGTCATCAAGTTCATAAACTCGGACGAAGGCATGGAGTACCTGTGCGGACAGGCCGTGAACACCGTCACCGGCGAGGAGAACACCGGCGGCCAAGGCAAGCTGACGCCATTCAAGGAGAACACTCCGGGTTGGATCGAGCGGCATCCGCACCCCCATTTGCGCGTTTTCATTGATCTGGCCAAGAGCAAGAACGCAGTTCCCAATCTCAAGCTGCCGGTGGGGGAAGAATACAGGAATGAGTTGAGCGCAGCGTTCGACAGGGCCTGGCTGAACCAGGAGACGCCCGCCGAGGCGCTCCAGCGCGTCCAGAAACGAATGCAGCCCAAACTGGACCGCGCCGTGCGCATCATGAAGCTGCGCCACATGCTGGGACCGGGAACCACGGAGTGAGTGCCCAGGGCAAGAACGGGCCGTTGCCGCCCTTCTTCCCTTGCGGGAGAAGGTAGGGCCGTTGCAGCCCCTCTCCCCTTGCGGGAGAGGGTAGGGTGAGGGGAGTCTGATGGCCACAATCGGGACGCGGGGCAAGGGCTGGCTCTTCGCTTTGCCCTGGATCATCGGCTTGGGTGCGTTCACGCTGTATCCGTTCTGCGCCTCGATCTACTATAGCTTCACGGATTTCAGCGTCTTGCAGGAGGCCAAGTTTGTCGGCCTGGGAAACTACAGTGAAATCGCCGGAGACGAAGTGTTCTGGAAGGTCCTGGGCAACACGGTTTACTATGCGGCGCTGGCCATCCCGTCCGGCCTGCTGGTTTCGCTCGTCCTGGCCTTGCTGATGAACGCCACGCGCCGGGGCCAGGCCCTTTACAGCGTGATCTTCTACCTGCCGCATCTGGTCCCCGTAGTGGCTTCGGCGATCCTGTGGATGTGGATCTTCAACGCCCAATACGGGCTGCTCAACAACGCGCTCCAGCCCATCTACGACCTGCTGAACGCCCTCCTGCAGCGCAAAGGGGAAGCGCTGCTCGCGCCCCCGGCCTGGCTGTCCAGCGCCACCTGGGCGCTGCCGTCGCTGGTGCTCATGGGGCTTTGGAGCGTGGGGCAAGCGGCGTTCATCTACCTGGCCACGCTGCAGGACGTGCCCCTCGAGATGTACGAAGCGGCCGACATTGACGGCGCCACCACTTGGCAGAAAGTCCGTTACGTCACCCTGCCCATGATCAGCCACATCATCTTTTTCAACGTGATCATGGGGATCATCGGCGCCTTCCAGGTGTTCTCCGAGCCGTACATCATGACCCAGGGCGGGCCGGCGCAGGCCACTTACTTTCTGCCCTACTACATTTTCGACAACGCCTTCGTGTACCTGCGCATGGGTTACGCCTGCGCGATGTCGTGGATTCTCTTTCTGATCATCCTGGCCCTGACCTTGCTGGCCTTCCGGCTGTCGCGGGAGCGGGTCTATTACGCGGGACGCTGAGCATGGCTGAGAAGGACAACATCTCCGGTTACGGGGGCAAGGTGGGCGCGGCGAACACCGCGGTCACGGGCGCGCTGCACGTGGTCCTGCTGGCCATCGGTTCGCTCTTCCTGCTGCCCTTCATCTGGATGTTGTCCACGTCGCTCAAGCCCCTGGACCAGACCATGACCCTGCCGCCCACGTGGATCCCGCGCGCGGCTTACGCCACGCTGGAAGGGCAGCGCGCCATCGTCATCAAAGAGAAAAAGCTGGCTGAGGACCACGTCATCGTCATCCAGCACGGCGGGCACGACGCCGGCAAGCGCAAGCTCCTGGCGGCCTCCGCAGTCAAGGATGGCAAGGCGCAGGTCAGGTTCACGCGCGCGGGACACGAAGAATATGAGCCTGAGCCCGTGCCCGTCGAGATCGTGAAACATTGCCCCAAGGACTATTGGCACGTGAGCGAATGGACGCCGGAGTACTCCGGGGGGCGCGAGAAGAGCCAGGCTGAGCCGCGCTGGGATTGCGTGCCGGAGGAGGACCTCAGCAGCGCCCCGCATCCATTCTGGTCGAATTACCGCTCCGCCCTCTCCCGCATGAGGCAAAAGGGCGACGACCCGGCCTGGTACGCCGCCGGTTTCCCGCATTACCTGCTCAACACGCTGTGGGTCTGCGTGCTGTCGCTGCTGGGCGCCGTGGTCTCCTGCACGCTGGTGGCGTACTCTTTCGCCTTCCTGGAATTCCGCGGCCGTGAGCTCCTGTTCGGCACCACTCTGGCGATCATGATGGTGCCCTTCCCGGCCGTGATGGTGCCCTTGTTCGATGTCTTCCGTTCTCTGGGGTGGGTTGGCACGTTCAAGCCGCTCTGGGTGCCGCTGTGGTTTGGCGGAGCGTTTTACATCTTCCTGCTCCGGCAGTTCTTCCTGGGCCTGCCCAAGGACCTGCTCGATGCCGCCCGCATTGACGGCTGCTCCGAACTGGAGATTCTGTGGCACGTCGTGGTGCCGCTGGCGCGCCCGGCGCTGGCGATGGTGGCGCTCTTCCAGTTCCTCGGTTCCTGGAAGGACTTCATGGGTCCGATGCTGTACCTTACCGACCGCTCGCAGTTCACGTTGTCGCTGGGCTTGCAGGCTTTCCAGAGCCAGCACGGAGGCACTCCCTGGCACCTCTCGATGGCTGCCAGCATGATGTTCTCACTGCCGCTGCTCATCCTCTTCCTCCTCGCACGCAAGACCTTCATGCGCGGCATCGCCATGACGGGGATAAAAGGGTGAGTTAACAACGGAGACACGAAGATTAGAACAGTTTTCTCCTGTCTGTGTTGGTCCGTGTTCATCTGTGGTTTCAAGTGAAAAGGAGGCAGCAGATGCGCCTGGTCATGTTCAGCAAGACTCTGAAAGACAAAGACGCCGCGGGGTTGGTTGAGCTCGCGAAGAAGCACCGCCTGGACGGCTATGATCTCTGCGTCCGGGAAGGCTACACAGCCAGCCCGCAGAACGCGGCAACGGCCTTGCCGCAGTTGGTGAAGGCGCTGGCTGCGGAAGGACTCGCCGTGCCTATGGTCACGGGGCCGGGGGACCTCGTCTGGCCCAACCACGCGGACGCCGAGCCGCTCCTGGCGGCCATAAGCGCCGCGGGCGTGCCCCTGCTCAAGCTGGGTTACGTTCATTACGAACCGCGCTCGGACTACTGGCAGCGCGTGGACGAGGTGCGGCGCGCTCTGTCCAAATGGGAGAAACTGGGCGAGAAACATGGCGTCAGGATTGTCTACCATACGCACTCGTGTCATGGGCAGACGTGCTACATGGGCCTCAATTGCGCGGCGCTGATGCATCTGCTCAAGGACTTCGACCCCCGCCATCTTGGCGCCTACATTGACGCCGGGCACATGGCCGTGAACGGCGAGCCGTTCGGCTTCGGCCTGAGCATGGTGCGGTCTCATCTGGCTGCCGTAGCGCTGAAGGACGTGCTCCCTTTCCGGGAGGAAGCCGCGGGTGAAGGCCGCGTCGGCCACCACTGGCTGACGGCGGGCGCAGGCGTAGTGGCCTGGTCCGAGGTCTTTGCGGAGCTGCGCCGCGTGGGCTTTGCCGGGCCGCTGTCCATTCACTGCGAGTATGAGTCCCAAGGCCCCGAGGATTTTCAAACGAAACTGGGCCGGGAGATCGCCTACTTCAGGGACAAGGTGGACAGCGCAGTCAAATGACGTTTCTTATCTTGCGGCAGCGGCCAATGCCGGAGCGTGTTTGACGCCGAGAAGACCGTCAATGGACAGGTCTTCGTCAATGTCGGGCCAATGAATTCCGTACCCTGAGGGCGCCACATCGAAGTTCTCCCGCTGCTTCTGTGCCGCTGTGGCGAGACGCCGCGAGACAACAGCCAGGTCGAACCTGTAGTCTTTCCCGTCAATCCGCAGGTGCATGACTGTTCCCGAGAACGACACATTCTGGACATCGTGGGCCTTTTCCATTTTGTGGGCCTTTTCCATGCTGTTTCTCCTTATACATCAGGCACATGCCACGGCCAAGGCCCAATACATTGGTTCGCGCGCGTGTTGTGCCCTGTCATAACTCCCCTACTTCCCATAATTCCCATCAGCCCTGCCCCCACGCGTGTCGTGCCCTGACATAATCCCTGGAAAACCCCGCGCCTCTGCCTTATAGATGACGGGTGTAGCCTTGCACAACGCAAGTGCCGCGTGGAGCCAGCTTATGCAGCGCAGGGATCTTTTGCTTCTCAGTCTGGCGGCCATGCTGGCCGCCGCATACCCGGCGGACGCCGCGGGCGACACTGCGGACCTGCGCCTGCGCATCGCTCCCAACGAAAGCCTGCGCTATGCCTGGACGGTTGCGGCTACGAGCGAATCCAAAGGCATCGAAAAGGGCCGGCCTTTCACGCTCAACACCGAAGTCAGCTACACTCTGACTCTGCTGCTGCGCGGCCTGCCGCCAAAACGCGACGGCGCGGCCCCGCCGGCCCCCGGCCAGGAGGGAGCACGCGTGGCCCTCCGCATCCAGGACCTGACCTATCTGGACAAACGCACCATTGCCGATTCTAAAGCCGAAGTGTCAGTCAGCAAAGGGCATGTCAAATGCACCGAAAACGGCAAGGTCATCGTGGACAGCGATAACGACATCGGCCTGGAGCAAATGCCCGACTACCTGCGCCCTATCCGCAACATCGGGAACGCCGAAGTGCGCCTGACCCTGGACTCCGCCGGCAGGCAAAGCCAGCCCGAGGGCGACGCCGGCTTGACGGAACTGCTGGATGCGATCCGGGCCGGAGGCGCCGAAGGTTTTTATCCTATCCCCATCCTCGCCGGCAGGACTGCAAAAGTGGGCGAGTCGTGGGAAAGCAGCTACAGCCTGCCCAAACTGGGCGAGTTCCGGCTCGCCAAGCCCGCCGTCATTCGCCCCAAGATGACTTTCAGCAAGTGGGTGGCCCAAGCCGGCAAGGACTTGGCGCAGATCGAAGTCGCCACGGTCCTGGAGACGCGCGAACTGAAAGGCGAGAACGATTCCCGCCTGCTCGTCGAATTCACCCAGTACGATCGCCGCGGCGCCGGCACTTTTCTCCTCGATCCTGCCACGGGCCGTTTCGTTGAGGGCGCCCTGGAGACCACCAGCAAGTACCACATTGACGGGGAGCGCGAAGGGCAAACAGTCGGGTTGGACGTGGCCGGCAAGACGCGCTTCACGTTCGCGGCGCTGCCGGAGAAATAGGCATTAGGCTTTAGGCTCTGGGCTTCAGGCTTTTCGCAATGTGCACACATGCTTAGGAGGCAAACCCTAAAGCCTGATGTCTAACGCCTAATGCCTTACGGAGGCACGAGAACATGAAAAGAACCAGCGCACTCATCGCCGCTCTGGCACTTCTCTCCTGCGCGGCTGTCTGCGGCGAACGCGGCGGCCCGGATGGGAACCCGCCGCCGGACGCGGAGCGCCAGAAGATCAAGGAAGTGCTGCAACGCAAGGTCACGTTCGAATTCGTGGAGACGCCGCTCCAGGAGGCCATTAACTTCATCAATGGTCTGACAAAGACTAACACCGTTCTGGACCAGAGAATCGCCAATAAAGACACCAAGATCACCCTGAGGGTGACGGACATGACTTTGGAATTGGCGCTGTCCTGGATCGTGAAACTGGCGGACCTGGAGTGGGAGATACGCGACCAGGCCATCTATGTCTTCGATCCCAAGCAAGAGCGCCGCGGCGACGCCGAAGCGCGCCAGGCCGCCCGCCGCGGGGCCGAGGCGCGTCCGGCAGAGCGCCAGGCCGGCCGGGAAGGGCAGATGCAAATCATGCCCAAGCTGTCCGTGAAATTGACCGACGGGACGGTTATCGAAGCCGATATGCCGCTGCTGCTGACGATCCCCGGCCTGCGCCAGCAGATTCTGGATCGCACGTTCGACCCCGCCGCCGAGGGTTTGCTCTCCTGCCAGTTGGGGCGCGATATCGTGCCGGATGATCCCGCTCATCTCGAGAAGATCAAGGGCCTGCTGACCCACACAGTGCCGGGCGTGAAAATCGCGCTGGATCCGGACCTGAGGGTCCTGGTGGTGACGGCCGACAAGCCGGAGGATCTGCGGCGCGCCGCGGCGCTGCTGCGCGCCTTCCGCCCCGAGCCCCCGCCTATGCACTTTGGCCCGCGCGAGGACCCGGACTTCGTAGTGAAGAGAAGACCGCAGCAGCAGCCGGAAAACCAGCCGCCTAAACCCCCGGAGAGGGAGGCGCCGGGGCAGTTCTGAGGAAGGAATCGCCATGTGCAGAGGCGCAATGCCGAAGCCGCCCGGCTACGGAGCGCTGCTGGTTGTTGCGGTAACGGCGTGCTTGCCCGCGGCACTGGCTTTGGCCTCCGAAGAGGCCGCACGCGGACACCAAGGGGACGTCCTCTATAAGAAGCTGGTGGCAGACCTGGAGATTTTCGAGCGGCACGAGCGGTGGAAGGAGTCCGACTCCTCCCTGCTGGGCTGGTCGTGCGGCCAGGACATGCAGGCTCTGGTCTGCCTGTATGAGACGACGGGGGACCGGCAATGGCTGGAGCGCTTCTTCAGGTACGCCGAAACCATGTTCGCCAATCTGACGTTGAACCGCGATGGGTTTCTCAGTTGGCGCTCACGCCGCTATTCGCCTGCCTATGCGGAAGCGCTGCCCACAGCCGCCGATCGCTCAAAGGCTGCCATTGAGCCAAGGGAACAGTGGATCGAAGACGACGCTGTTAGCCGCAAGGTGCAGGATGCTGCATTCCGCCTCGTGGCCTGGCGGGATGCCACCCTGAAGGTGGAGGTGGCGGAGGGCAAAGAAGCCTTGCCTGCGATCCGTTATAAGATCGGGGAGCCTTTCGCGGGCCCCTTCGGGATCAAACTCACGCTCAAGACCGCACCGCTCGATGGGGACGTCTTCACGCTGGTCACCCGCCGGCCAAAGGACTTCGACTTCGCCGTCCACGACGGCATGGTCCTGATGCCGGTTTGCCGCGCCATCGAACTGGTGAAACGCGACGCGGCGCTCGAGGCGCCTTACAGTGAACGGGCAGGCAAACTCCTGCGGGTCATCGAAACACAGCTCCTCCCGAAGTGGAACAAGTACTGGCGGGAGAAGGGGGCGGGCGGGTTCCTCGTTTTCCCGGCGGACCCGGCCTTCAACCCCTCTGGCTCAACACTGCCCCACAATCAGTATCTGCCTCTGGGGACTGTGCTGGTGACGCTTTACCGCATCACTGGCAAGGCGTCCTACAAGGAGCAGGCGGCGAAGATGGCGCGCTTTTTCCAGTCTTGCCTGCGCTTGGTGGATGGGCACTACGAGTGGAATTACTGGGATGCCGCGGGCGAATGGGACAAGCCCTGGGACAAGCCGAAGGAAAAACGGCCGGAAGACACGGGGCACGGGAGCCTGGACATTGGCTTCGTCTTGGCCTGCGCTGATAGCGGCATAGTCTTCACCGAGACCGACCTGAAGCGGTTCGCCAATACGCTGCTCAAAGTGATGTGGAACGGCTCGCTCGAGAAGCCTGCGATCGGGGGCTACGTCAACAGCAACGTCCCGACCCGGGAGAGCGGCAACTTGCAAGAATGGCTGCTTCTCTCCAGGGCGGAGCCGCAGGTGCTGGCCGTCTGCGAGCCGGTCATTCGTTCGGAAGGCAGCATGTGGGCGCGGGCCCAGTTGTATCTTCTCTGCGCCCCCAAGCAGCAGAAGGCCCCGTGAGGCGCCCTGAGGGCTGCCTGCCACCTGCACAGGCGGAATCCTTAAGCCAGCGCGCGGCAGGTCCAAAGCCATACCCTTGCCCGCAATTCGTCATCCCGCAAGTGCTTGACTCCGCCCCGCGCCCCGGCTACAAGTTCTGGTCTCATTCGGTGTGCTGCAGATTTGCGGTTGAGACGCAAGCCGCGTCACGCAGTCCTGGCTCAAAGGAGAAAGACTCAAATGCCCAAACGTGTGTACTTTTTTGGCGGTGGCAAGGCCGAAGGCAAAGGCAGCCAGCGCAACCTGCTCGGCGGCAAAGGCTCCGGCCTGGCCGAAATGGCGGGCCTCGGCCTGCCTGTGCCCGCCGGTTTCACCATCACGACGGAAGTCTGTACGGAATACAATCGCCTGGGGCGCAAGCTCCCCGCCGACTTGGCCAAGGAAGCGGACAAGGCCCTGGCCAGGGTCGAGAACGTCATGGGGAAGAAGTTCGGCGACCCCAACGACCCCTTGCTCGTCTCCTGCCGCTCCGGCGCCCGCAAGTCCATGCCGGGCATGATGGAGACAGTGCTCAACATCGGCCTCACCAGCCAGACCATTCCCGGCCTGGTCGCCAAGACGCAGAACGAGCGTTTCGTCTGGGACTCCTACCGCCGCCTCATTCAGATGTACTCCGACGTCGTCATGGAGAAAGCCGCGGGCATCGAACCCGCTGAGGGCCAAGGCGTGCGCCAGCAGCTCGAAAAGGAACTGGCCAAAGTCAAGCACGAGAAAGGCTGCAAGGCCGACACCGATTTGAGCGCCGCGGACCTGAAGAACCTGGTCGCCATCTACAAGGCCAAGGTCAAGGAAGTACTGGGCCAGGAATTCCCGGACGACCCCAAGGAACAGCTCTGGGGCGGCGTCAAGGCCGTCTTCCAGTCCTGGAACGGCAAGCGCTCCATCTCCTACCGCCGCATCGAAGGCATCCCCGACGACTGGGGCACGGCGGTCAACGTCCAGGCGATGGTCTTCGGCAACATGGGCGAAAGCTCCGCCACCGGCGTGGCCTTCACCCGCAACCCCGCCACGGGCGAAAACCTTTTCTACGGCGAGTGGCTGCCCAACGCGCAGGGCGAAGACGTGGTCGCAGGCATCCGCACGCCCAATCCACTCAACGAAGCCACCCGCTCTTCCAGCGCCGGCGAACTGCCCAGCCTCGAAAAGGCCATGCCCGGGACTTACGTGGAACTGGTGGCCGTGCGCAATAAGCTTGAAAGGTACTTCCGCGACATGCAGGACCTGGAGTTCACGATCCAGGATGGCAAACTCTGGATGCTCCAGACGCGCTCCGGCAAACGCAACGGCCCGGCGGCCGTGCGCATGGCGGTGGAGATGGCGCGCGAGCGGCTCATTTCCCGCAGCGAAGCCGTCATGCGCGTCA
>Ga0187861_10005388_pt1 | contig 10270 bp, 6 predicted proteins | sample June2016WEW_10_1_3_FD_132986 | JGI IMG/M metagenome (GOLD analysis project Ga0187861, IMG submission 132986) | Peatland microbial communities from SPRUCE experiment site at the Marcell Experimental Forest, Minnesota, USA - June2016WEW_10_100 | ecosystem: Environmental > Terrestrial > Soil >...
TCCGTAACCATGCCGCTGATCTTGCAGATGACGTTGGGCAGGTCCGCGAGACGGCGCATCTGTTCGCGCCACGGGTCCAGGAGGTGCGCCTTGATATCGGGCTTGCCGATATGGTCGAGGATGAATTGCGTCCGCGGGCAGCGGCGGACCAACTCGGTGGTGCCCTCAAGCTGCCAATGCTTGATGCACAGGTCGCAGGTCAGGCCGAACTCGGGGAGCATCTGCGCGCCACGGATAAAATCCGGGCGCAGGCAGAAGTTGGGATCCGCTTCGCCCTGTGTCAGGCGGCGCACGCCCTTGACGCGCGGGCCCAGCTTGACCAGAGCCTGGAGGAAACTGCGCGCGCACTCGCCGTGCTCCAAAGGCGCGGCAGCGACAATGCCCCGGATGAGCGGATCTGCTTGCGCGAGTTCGAGGATCCGGCCGGGTTCCAGGGCTGCATAATGCGGCTCCACCCCGGTTTCCAGGAAGACGATGGCCTCCACGTTCAGACCCGCGGCGTGTTCGCGGAATTCAGGCGGACCAAAGGGCTTGTTAATGGACGCTGAGCCATCCAGCCAGGACATGCGGAAATGGCTTGGATTCCAGAGATGGACATGGCAGTCAATGATCGGAAAGTCAGGCATGGAATCTCATGGTATTCGGAGGCAGCGTTCGCGCAACTGGAATCTGATAGGCATTAGGCTTGAGGGAGTGTTTAGTTGCAGTTAGGTGCCCTGAGAGGTGCCTTCTGTCCAAGAAGGGTCTGCGCCGGGCGGACAGCTAACTGAAACTAAACAGTCCCTAGGCTTGAGGCTTTAGCCTCAAGCCCCAAGCCTACGGGAACTTTCCTTCCGCCACTTCAGTGATGTAGGTTTTCGCCGCTTCACGTATTGTGGCCGCGACCAGGGCATAGCGCTTGGCGTGCTTGGGCAGGAAGTCCTCATACAGCCCGAAGATGTCGTGAAAGACCTGGACCTGCCCGCTGCAGTCCCGGCCGGCGCCGATACCGATGGTCGGAATTTTCAACTGCCCCGTGATGCGCGCGGCGAGGTCGGCGGGGACAAGTTCCAGAACAACCGCGAATGCGCCGGCCGCTTCGAGGGCCAATGCGTCGCTCACGAGTTGCTCCTTGGCCGCGTCGTCGCGCCCCTGCATCTTGAAGCCGCCCATCAGGTGCACGGACTGCGGCGTCAGGCCGAGGTGGCCCATGACCGGAATCCCTGCATGCACGAACGCCGTGACCAAGGGCGCCACGTGCGCGCCGCCCTCGATTTTCACAGCCTGCGCGCCGCCTTCGGACAAAGCGCGGGCCGCGTTCTTCAAACTGCCGGGAAGATCGGCGGGTGAATAAGTGGCGAAAGGCAGGTCCAGAACCAGGAGCGCATTTCTGGCGCCGCGCGCCACGGCGCGGCAATGGTGCAGCATCATGTCCATCGTCACGGACAGCGTATTCTCATGGCCCAGGACCACCATGCCCAGCGAGTCGCCCACCAACAGCAGCGGCACGTTCACTGAATCCAGAATCTTCGCTGACGGATAGTCGTAGCAGGTCAGCATGGGTATGGGCTGGCCATTGCGCTTCATCTGCTGCAAATCCTGGATGGTCGTTCGCATGGTTCTTAGCACCGCCAAATCCGTGAAACGTGGGTACTGCAACAGCAGCAGTCTAGCGCTTCGCCGGCGTTTTGGTAGGACAGGCTTTCCAGCCTGTCCGGACAGCCTGGAAAGGCTGTCCTACCCGGAGAGCCTGGAAAGGCTGTCCTACATTGCCGCGAACGCCGCGCGCGCAGCTTTGCTGACGCGCTTGATGATCCTGCGGTCCATCGCCAGACTCACAAAGGCGGCCTCGAACTGGCTGGGCGGCAGGTACACGCGCTGCTCCAGCATGAGCCTGAAGAAGCGCGCATACAGGCCGGCGTCGGCTTGCCTGGCGGCCGCAAAGTCCTGGACCGGGCCTGGATGGAAAAACAACGTGAACATGCTGCCCGCGCGGTTCAGGCAGACACGCTCGCGCCAGCCCGCGGCCGCAGCGCCATCCAGCAGCGCGCTGCATAAGGCTTGTGAGATCTCCTCCAAGCGCGCATAGGTCCCTGGCTGGCGCAGTTGCTCCAGCGTGGCCAGGCCCGCCGCCATAGCCAAAGGATTGCCGGAGAGTGTGCCGGCCTGGTAGACCGGGCCGAGGGGCGCGACCTTTTCCATGATCTCCGCGCGCCCGCCGTAGGCCGCACAGGGCAGCCCGCCGCCGATGATCTTGCCGAGGGTAGCTAAGTCCGGCTTGAAGCCCAGGAGTTCCTGCGCGCCGCCCCACGCCAGGCGGAAGCCCGTCATCACTTCATCCGCGATGAACAGCGCCCCGGCTTCCTTGGCGATTGCGGCCAGGCCCTGCAAGAAACCCTCGCGCGGCAGCAGCACGCCCGCATTGCCCACCACAGGCTCAACAATCACCGCCGCGATTTGCGCGGGATTGGCCTGGAAGAGGGCGCGCACGGATGCCAGGTCGTTGAACGGCGCCGTAAGTGTGTGAGCCACCGCGTCAGCAGGGACGCCCGCCGAATCCGGCAGGCCGAAAGTGGCCACGCCCGAGCCGGCTTTGACCAGCATGGCATCCGAGGCCCCGTGGTAGCAGCCTTCGAACTTAATGATCTTGTCGCGCCCGGTGAAGCCGCGCGCCAGGCGGACGGCGTGCATGCAGGCTTCCGTTCCGGACGAGACAAAGCGCAGGCGTTCCAGGGCCGGGAAAGCTTTGCGCACCAGCGTGCCGAGGCGCGCTTCCAGTTCCGTCGGTACGCCGAAAGAGGCGCCCTTGCGGGCCTGTTTGCAAATGGCGGCGACGACTTTGGATGGGCAGTGGCCGAGAATCAGCGGGCCCCAGGAACCGACGAAATCAACGTAGCGATTGCCGTCCAGGTCGCAGAGCAGCGCGCCTTTGCCGCTGGCGGCCAGGAACGGGTCGCCACCGACGCTCTTCCAGGAACGGACCGGCGAGTTCACGCCGCCTGGGAAGAGTCCCTGGGCTTCCTTGAAAGCCGCGGCCGAACGCTTGGTGCGGCGAGGCATGGGTTTCGGCATAGTATTCTCAGCTCCCGGTACGGCACTGTACTCAGGCTTCCAGCCTTGGCGAGTACCATTCACGTGAAGCGTGGAGCGCGCCACAATCCACAATCCACGAACCACGATTCACGATTCACGATCCACGCGCCACATTAAAGCACTTGACCGCCAAGCTGTGGAAGTAGAAACTACGGCGTTATTTCGTGGCTGCCGGCCATGCGTTTTTCTGCCTGTGCCGACGTGTTCTGGGGAGGTCCAGCAGCAATGGCCATAGTGGTGTCGTGCCGGTGTGGCAGGAAGTTCCAGACGAAGGATGAGTACGCTGGGCGCCAGGCCAAATGCCCGGGTTGCGGGAAGATGCTGACTATACCTGGGCCGGCGGAAGAGGAGCAGGCCGAGCCGGAAGAAGAGTACGCTGCCGAACCCAATGGCGAACCAGAGGACGAGGGAGTGAGTCCCGCTGAGGAGGCGCGGAGGAAACGGAAGGCCAAGGCGGCGCAGGATGCCCGCAGCCGCAATCTCATCGCCATAGGTTCTGTACTGCTGATAGTGGTGGCCGTGGTGCTCTGGGGTCTCTTCGGCGGCGCCACGGACAGCGGGTCTTCGAAATCCCCCTCGACGGACTCGAAGGAAACGGCGGCCGGGAAAGAAACGCCAACCAAGCAGCCGGAGGCGGAACCACCCCCAAAGGAACTTCCACCGCCGCCAAAGGGGGAGATGGATGAGGTCGAGCGTTACATACAGTGGGCCGTGCTGACCAAGGACACGTGCGTCAAGACAAATGCCGTGATCTTCAAACCCGATGATCCGCGGTTGAAGTTCGATACGGTATGGCGTCCGATAACAGCCGCACAAGAGGAGGTGTACAAGGCTAAGAAGGGCGCGCTGGCCAGCCTGGTTGATGCGGAACTGGGGCCGCCGCCCAGCGCGGCCACCGACCCGATTGAAGCGCGCATGCTCATGGACCCCGACTTGGTGGGGAATGGCAAATTCCGGCCCTCAATTGGGGAAAGGGCGATACTCTACGTCTTCCTCGCGCCCTGCAAAGCCACCATGCCCGACGTCATCAAGAAATATGGCGCCCCGGCCGGCGCCCCCCTGGCCTCCGGGAACAGCAAGATCAATTTCTATGGGCGTATAGCCTTGGTGGAAGTGGAAGACGGCAAGATCCATGCCGTCATCAGAAAACAGCCGAAAGAATAGCGGGGGCATGCGGTGGCATCCAGCGGTACCCGAAACCAGCGTCCGCAACCTGCTGTGCCCAGCGAATCCGCGGACTTCGCTGCGCGCTTCGAGTTGGAGCCGAGCGCGGGGGATTCAGCCACGTGCGGCGGCCGGGACAAACGGACCGGCCTGCCTGTGCGTGTCCGTCGCGCGGGCTCCACCAGGAGCGACAACGGCATCAGCCTGGCGCACGAACTGGCCTTCTGCAGCCGCGTGGACCACCCCGGAGTGCCCAAGGTCCTGTATGCGGCGGCGGGCCCGCGGGGCGTGACGGGTGTGTTCTCGTCTCCCGCCGCTGAGGCACTGGAGAGGATTTTCGCCAAGTCCGGGACACGCCCCATCCTGCCGCCCCTGGCGCGTGCCGGGGAAACGCTGGACAGGATCTTCGCCAAGTCCGGAACACGCTCGTCCGAGCTGGACGTGCTGCGCTACGGCCTGGAAATGGCGGATATCGCCGCAGCTGCGCACGCCGCCCATTTCTTGTTGCTGGAAATCGGCCCTGCCAACTTCGCTCCCGACCCCCAGACCAAACGCCTCAGCCTGCTCCAGGCCACGGTCTGCCTGCCCCTGGAGAGCACGGCGGCGCGCGAGCGCCTGCGCGACGTGTACGTGGGCGGCGTATGGGGCTACATGGCGCCGGAGCAGGTCACGGACGTGGCCGAGTTGGGGCCGCACACGGATGTGTTCGCGATTGGCGCGACCCTCTTCCGGCTCCTGACGGGCCGGGCCATCTATGAGACGGACAGCACGAAGGAGGCCATCAGCCAAACCCGGAATGCCAAAGTACCCGAGCTTGTGAAGCTGCGGAAAAGCATCAATCCCAAGCTCGCCAAGCTGGTCCACCACTGCCTGGCCAAAGCACACGAACACCGTCCCGCCACGGCTTACCAGGTGGCGGCCGACATTCACAGCCTGCTCAACGAGCTCGGACCCAAGCTGGCCGGCGAGCCGCGGTTCCATAAGCCTGTGACCGTGCCCCAGGGCTTCCCTCAAGAGGCCAGCCTGGCGGAGCGGCTCCGCGGCCACGTGGATGAAACGATGGCTTTCATCCAGGCGGCCATTGATGGGCGCGGTCCCGCGGACACCAGCGCGCAGGAGAAGGCGCGCCTCGAGCGCGAGCGGCTGGAAAAGGAGAGTGCCGAGGCCGCGCGCCAGGAGCGCCAGCGGCTCGAACAAATCCAGCGCGAACAGGAAGCGAAGGTCAAGGCCGAGCGCGAGCGGCTGGAAAAGGAGCGCGCCCAGGCGGAGCGCGAGCGGCTGGAAAAGGAGCGCGCCGAAGCCGCGCGCCAGGAGCGCCAGCGGCTCGAACAAATCCAGCGCGAACAGGAAGCGAAGGTCAAGGCCGAGCGCGAGCGGCTGGAAAAGGAGCGCGCCGAAGCCGCGCGCCGTGAGCGCGAGCGGCTCGCACAAATCCAGCGCGAACAAGAAGCGAAGGTCAAGGCCGAGCGCGAGCGGCTGGAAAAGGAGCGCGCCGAAGCCGCGCGCCAGGAGCACGAGCGGCTGGAACAAATCCAGCGCGAACAGGAAGCGCGCGCCCAGACCGAACGCGAGCGGCTGGAAAAGGAACACGCCGAAGCCGCGCGCCGGGAGCACGAGCGGCTCGCACAAATCCAGCGCGAACAGGAAGCGCGCGCCCAGGCCGAACGCGAGCGGCTGGAAAAGGAGCGCGCCGAAGCCGCGCGCCAGGAACGCGAACGCCTCGCACAAATCCGGCGCGAACAGGAAGCGCGCGCCCAGGCCGAGCGCGAGCGGCTGGAAAAGGAGCGCGCTGAAGCCGCGCGCCAGGAACGCGAACGCCTCGCACAAATCCAGCGTGAACAGGAAGCACGCGCCCAGGCCGAGCGCGAGCGGCTGGAAAAGGAGCGCGCTGAAGCCGCGCGCCAAGAACGCGAACGGCTCGCACAAAGCCAACACGAACAGGAAGCGAAGGCCCAGGCCGAGCGCGAGCGGCTGGAAAAAGAGCGCGCTGAAGCCGCGCGCCAGGAGCGCGAGCGGCTCGCACAAATCCAGCGTGAACAGGAAGCGCGCGCCGCAGCCGAGCGCAAGGAGAAGGAGCGTGTGCGCCAGGAAAGTGCGCGGCGCGCCAAGGAAGAACTTGAAAAAGCCGGGCGCGAGAATATGACACTCACGCCGAAACAACGAGAACCCGCAGGAGGAGAGGTCATGGCAATACAGCCCAGTGCGCCACAGGTCCCCGTGCAGAAGAGCGAAGTACCCGAGCCCAAGGCAGTTTCCGCCGGCGAAGCCTTGCCGCGGCTTCAAGCCGTGTCCGCGGACCGCTACCAGATCCGCCGTGAGATCGGCTTGGGCGGACAAGGCGTCTGCAAGATCGCCTTCGACCAGCTTGCCGAACGCGAAGTGATTCTGAAGATCAGCGGCCCCCAAGGCGGCTGGAGCGCTGAAAGACTGATCAAGGAGGCGCGTTGCGCCGCCAAGTTCAACCATCCCAACGTCTCACGGCTGCTGGAGCTGGGGGCCTTCGGCAAGGACCAGGTCTTCATGACGATGCCCTGTATTGACGGCTCCAGCCTGGACCAGGTCCTGAAGAGAATCTCCGAGGCGGGCATTCCCGGTCTGACAGGCTACAGCATCGTGGCTGTGGCCGAGCTGTTCGAGAAGATCTGCGCCGGCGTGGAGCACGCTCACGCCGCGGGCATTCTGCACCTGGACTTGAAGCCGCAGAACGTGCTGGTGGGCAGCCAGGGCGAAGTCGTGGTGCTGGACTGGGGTTTGAGCCAGCCGCTCAATGCCGCGGAAATCCCCAAGCGCTTCGCGTCCAACGAGCAGGCCGGCGCGCCGGGGCTGACCACAACCTTGACCGGAGTTTTGGCCGGCGACCCCAACATGCGGGCGGTGGGCACGCCCGCGTACCTGGCTCCTGAGCAATGGGCCGGCGACCCCGGGACATTCACTGAACGCACGGACATTTACGGCCTGGGCGGGATTCTGTTCTTTCTTCTGACCGGCGGCGCGCCCAACCAGGTGCAGCGGCCTTCGGACCTGGAACCGTACTTCAGGCACAGCCCGGCGCCTCTGCCTTCGGAGTTCACGCGGCGCCGCGTGCCGCCGGAACTCGAAAGCTTGTGCGTGAAGTGCCTGGCGCGCGATCCGGCCCAGCGCTATGCGAGCGTGTTCCATGTCCGGCACGTGTTGAAGAGCTGGTTGAGCCGCCCCGAAATGTGGGGCTTGTACGGGGCCAGTTATTGAGCATTTGGGGTGCATGACCGGACTTGTGCCACGGATATGCCGCCGCAACGCGGCAGCTTATCCGTGCTGCCCGCTGGCACGGATGAGGCCCGCGGATTCCGGGGACACGATCCCGATTTCCAAACAGCCGGAAATCGGGTCATGTCCCCGGAATCCGGCCACATCCGTGGCACAAGTCCGGTGATGCCCCCCTCATATTCTCGCGCTTTCATTGTATCTTGCGGCCCAAACGGCGTATAGTTAGTATGGGTTTGGGGCTGCTGGCGGAGAGCGCCGGGCCACTACGAGGTCAGGGCAGAAGCACACCGCAGGGGGTTGGAATGGCAGAGAGTAGAGGGGGAGGGGTGAGCGGCCGACGGGGAACACTGGCTGGCACGTCAGGCAGTGGGCGGCAGGAACCTTCGATTCAAGGCGCCGGCGGCCACAACCAGCCGGCGAAGCGCCTTAGCGCCCGCGCACCGGCCCAGCCGCCAGTGGTACAGCCAGACCTGGGGCCGGCGGCGGAACTCGAACCGCAGCTTGTTGAAGACGGTGGAGCGCTCGAAGATGCGCCTGCGCCTATCCCTGCGCCCGTTGCAGTACCCGGCCACCGCCAGCCTGTGCCCCGGGTAAGCGGACGCGCAGCACCACCGGCCGCCGCTAGTACTCGCTCCTCCAGACGCAGTGCGGTGGGCCGGCCCGATGATGGGGCGCCTGTCAAGAAGAAAGTGCGCGGCGTCGGCAAGGAGCTGATGATCTGTTTCGGCATCCTGGGCTTCATGGCTTTGACCGCCGTGGTTCTTTACATTGTCCTGAGCGGAAGAAACAAAGAAATCATCATAAGGGTAACTGAGCAGAAAGACATATTTAAGCGGAACATGAAACTGGGGTTCGACAGCTATCAGCGGGCCGAGACCGTAGGGCTGCTCTATGTTCTTGGCAAGGAGCCAACGGCCACGGACGACAAGCTCTTCGGGCCGTTCAAGAGCGACGACAAGATTTACAATGTGGTTTATGACCGCGTCTACAAAGACAGGAGGAACCAGCCCAAAACCGAGCAGAAGGCCATGCACACCGACCGCTTGAGGGTGGACAGCATTGAAAAGTCCGAAGAGGACAAGGACTCCGGCGTGCGCGTCAAGTACGGATTAGCCGAGAACAAGACCATCCCGATAGTCATCGCGAGCAAGATGATCAAGGGTCCTAAGGACGACAACGCGAACATGGGCGGCTCAATCACAGTGATTGCCAAGGCCGAGGCAGATGAGGTCTTCGAGAAAGCGAAGAAACCCAAAGCCACGCCGGAGAAGGCTGAGAAGCCAGAGAAAGTAGAGAAGCCGGCGGAGAAGCCAGCAGACAAAGTGGAGAAGCCAGCAGACAAAGTGGAGAAGCCAGCAGATAAAGTGGAGAAGCCAGCGGACAAGGTGGAGAAGCCAGCGGACAAGGCCGAGAAGAAGGAATAGCCCGGACGGGTCTGTTTTCCCGGGCCAGGCGGAAAAAAGCCGCAAGGGGCGGCGGCGTTGGAATTGGGCCGGGCAAGCCATGAAACGTGTATCGGGTCCGTCGGCGCACCAGAGCGGACACGGGGCACCAGCCTCGCGGCCAGGCGGCGCCCATTCCTCCCGTGGCGAGCGTCACGAACCCAAGGCCGCAGGCGCGAGCGTTCGGAAGAAGGTCCGAGGCCCAGGCAAAGAGTTGCTGGTTTGCTTCGGCGTTATCGCTGTTCTTGCCCTTGCCGCCTTGCTGCTGAACAAGCAGCGTACGCAGGAGAAGCTGGAAGCCGAGGAACATAAAGAGGCCCAGGAGAAGATATTCAAGCTGAACCTGGAACGCGGGTTCACAACCTACCGGCGCGCGGAGGCTGTGGGTCTGAACTACGTGGGCACAGGTGAGAAGACTGAGGACGCGCAGCTCTTCGGGCCCTTCAAGAACGACGACAGAGTCTATAACGTCATCTACGAGCGCACCTATAAGGCAGAAAAGCGCAACGCCCTGGGCGAAATAGTCGGCGAGTCTGAGAAGAAGGCTATGTACCCCGGCCGCAACCCGTCTGTAGAAATAGGGAACTTCTCCGGCAAAGATGCAGGCGTGACGTGTTGTTACGGGCTTGCCGAGAATAAGACCATACCGCTGGTGGTTGCCAGGAAAACAATCCCACCCAAGGAAGGCGATGCGGTTAACTTGGGCGGGACGATCACCGTCCTTGTCAAGGCTGACGATGACGATAGGTTCGAGGGTGTGCGGCACCCTAAGGCTGAAAAGAACCGCTAGTGGCGCGGGTGGGTTGTCATGCGTATCTTTGGCTTGTTTCCTTTCAGGGCTGCGGGGGCTTGCCTGCTCGCGCTGGTCCTGCCCTCTCTGCTGCGCGCGGACACGGTCACGCTCGACAACGGCAGGACCCTGGAAGGCCACGTCATTGACAACGGAGACAGCATCACCATCGAGATGTCCCAAGGCTCCGTGAAACTCGCCAAGGCGCGCGTCAAATCCATCTCCTCGAAAGTCACAGCGGAAGACGAATTCCGCCGCCGCTACGCCGGGATTCAGGCGGAGCTTGAGAAACACAAGCTGGAGCGGGCGGACGCGGCGGAGAACTTCTTCGAGCTGGCGCAGTGGGCGGGGGAACAGGGGTTGTCCCGCGGGCGGGCGGAAGCCCTGGGCAGGGCTTTGGACCTGGACCCTGACCACGCCGCGGCGCGGGAAGCCAGCGGCTATGTTTGGTACAATGACCGTTGGGTCACGAAGGCGGAGCGCAATCAATTGCTGGGGTTTGTGCTCCGTGAGGGCCGGTGGGTGACGCCCGAATCCTTGAAAGAAGCGAACCAGA
>Ga0187861_10005398_pt1 | contig 10258 bp, 7 predicted proteins | sample June2016WEW_10_1_3_FD_132986 | JGI IMG/M metagenome (GOLD analysis project Ga0187861, IMG submission 132986) | Peatland microbial communities from SPRUCE experiment site at the Marcell Experimental Forest, Minnesota, USA - June2016WEW_10_100 | ecosystem: Environmental > Terrestrial > Soil >...
CCTCCCCTTGCGGGAGGGGGCAGGGGGAGGGGTGGCGCTTGCTGGCCTTTGGTGTATACTTGAACGGCCCGACTGAAACCCCGGGCAGGGGTTCGTCTGATGGAGACCGCCACGATTCAGAACACCAGGCCCGCAGTCCCGAAACGGAAGGACGTCATCGTCCGCGCACGCGACCTGCGGCGCGTCTACCGCATCGGCGGGGAAGAAGTGCACGCCTTGCGCGGGATCAACCTGCACGTTTTCGCCGGCGAGTACATGTCTTTGATGGGCCCTTCCGGTTCGGGCAAGACCACCCTTTTCAACATGCTCGGCGCTCTGGACAAACCCACCTCCGGCAGCGTATACATCGAGGAAGTGGACGTGGCCAAACTCACCCCCGCCGAATTGGCCTGGCTGCGCTGCCGCAAAGTGGGCTACATCTTCCAGACCTTCAACATCATCCCCGTCATGAGCGCCCTGGAGAACGTCACACTGCCCATGATCTTCGCGGGGCTGGGGCCGGAGCAGGCCGGCGCCAAGGGCGCGCAACTGCTGCAGCGCGTCGGACTGGGCCGGCGCCTGCACCACAAGCCTTTCGAACTGTCCGGCGGCCAGCAACAGCGCGTGGCCATCGCCCGCGCCCTGGCCAACGACCCGGCCATTATTCTCGCCGACGAACCGACCGGCAATCTGGACTTGAAGACCGGCGAAGAGATCATCGCGCTGCTGCGGGAACTGTGCGACGAAAAGGAAGTCACCGTCATCACTGCCACGCACGACATGAAGATGCTCACCGTCTCCGATCGCATCGTCTGGATTTGCGACGGGCTGGTGGAACGCATCGGGCTGCGCGAGCAGCTCAAGATCGAGGTAGGGAGCCTGCACGAACATGAAGCATAACGCGATAATCTGGCTGGCGCTTGCCGCCTGCGCCGCGGGCACGGCCTGCGCCGCGGGAAGGGGGCACAAGCCCAACAAGGACCAAGGCCCCGATCTGGACTGGCACGATACGCTTGAGGATGCTCTCGACTGGTCCAAGGAGAACAAGGACAAGCCCGTGATGCTGGTGCTCTACCACGCTCGGGCTGCCGGCAAATCCCGGGCCGGCGACGGCGCCCATGCCGCCCCCACCGCCACTGACGCGGCGCAAATCGCGAAGCTGGGGTCCTGGCCGATACTGGTGCAGGCCAGCAGCGACCATTTCGCGGCAGTCAAAGGGTCTCCGAAAAATCTGCAAATCCGCGCGCTGGCCAAGGCTGCCGCCGTCAAGACCTTGCCCTTTATCGTCTGGCTCGACCAGTACGGGAATCCCGTCAAAGCACAGCCCATCCCGGACTCGGCCGCCCCCCTGGCCGATACAGCCAGGAACTGGCCCACGCTCATTGCCAACGTGGAGAAGTTCCTCAAAGAGACCACCGCGCGGGGCGAGAAGTATCTGGCCCAAGGCCACCTGCGCGAAGCCTACCTGGAACTCACGCCGCTGGCGCCCTTCAAGGGTCCGCTCGCCGAGAAAGCGCAACAGGACCGGGACAAAGTCAAAGAGGCCTGGCGGAACCTGGCCCTTGCCAGCAACACGAGCGCCCCGGACAGCCGGGAGCGCAAGGTCGTGATGGACGGGCTGCTTCAGGAAATCCAAGGCACGGATTGCGAGCACCAGATCAAGCAACTCATCGCTGTGGCAGATCAATCTGCGCCGGCCGCAGAACCCGCCAAAAACGCGCCCGCCACGGAGCCGCCACCCGCGGCAGCGGCCGACGCCAAACCGCCGGCCGCAGTCGCTCAGCCCGCCAAGCCCGCGGCAGCGGCCGACGCCAAACCGCCGGCCGCAGCCGCTGAGCCCGCCAAGCCCGCGGCGCCCGCGCCACCGGAAAAAGACGAAGCCTCAGACGAACTGGACACGACGGGCCACGGCAAGGCGCTGGCGGACCTCGCCGCCATGCCCAGCACGCCCGCGCCCGCCGCGCCAGGCGCGAGCGCGCTCCAGTCGGGGTTCCTCAATGACAGCGCTGAGCCGCGTCTGAAAGAAGCGGCCCGCCTGATTCAAGAAGGGTCGGCAGCCTATAAACAAGCCCTTGCAGATAACATGGACCGCGGCCCCGCGCGCAACAAGCTGCTCAAGTCCGCCTACAGCAATCTCGACAAGGCTTCGTTGATCCTTCAGGAATTCGTCGCCCAGAAGCCGGACGCCAAACTGGACAGCCTGCTCCAGCAGATGAGCATGATGATGTACGGGTGCATCAAGTACCAGAGCCTGTAACCGGGCTATGCGCCATCGGCCGGCTTGGGCTGGTTGCGGGTGAGTCTGAACAACGCACTCTTACGCCGGGGCGAGGCGCCCAGCGTGGCCGGCAGCCTGTCGCAGCTCGGGTGCGCGGCCACGTTCAAGAGCAGGCCGACGGAAGCCAGAGTGAAGATCAGCGATGAGCCGCCGTAGCTGACCAGCGGCAGGCTGATGCCTTTGGTGGGCATCGAGTGGGTGACGACGGCGATGTTGATGGCGGCCTGGAAACCTATGCACAGCGTAATGCCCAGGGCAATCAGCGTGCCCAGCAGGTCCGGCGCGCGCGCCGCCACGCGCCAGCCTTGAGCCACCAGCAGGCCGAAGAGCAGCAGCAGGCCCAGCGTGCCGAGCAAGCCGAATTCCTCGCCTACCACGGCGAAGATGAAGTCATTGTACGCCTCCGGCAGGTACAGGAGCTTGGAATGGCCTTGGCCGAGGCCGACGCCAAAGATGCCGCCCGAGCCTTCGGCCATCATCGCCTGGGTGATCTGGTAGCCGGCGCCCAGCGGGTCGCTGCCGCTGTGCAGCCAATGCTCCACGCGCGCGCGGATGTAGCCCAGCTTGCTGTAAGCCGCCAACATGCCCAAAGGCGCGGCCAGCGCCAGGGCCGGCAGGGCAAACCTGAGCCGTACGCCTCCGGCAAAGAGCACCGCCGACATGACCAGCGCCAGCAACGCCGCGGTGCCGAGATCGGGCTCCAGCGCCGTCAGCACCGCGACCAACGCCACGCCGGCCGCGGCCGGCACGAAGCCTTCGCGGAACGAGGTGATCTTTTCCCCAGTGGAAACTATCCAGCCGGGCAGGCCCAGGATCAGCAGCACCTTGGCCGCTTCGGAAGGCTGGAACGTCAGGTCGCGGATCGCAAACCAGCGGCGCGCACCGTTGATCACGGCCCCCAGTCCAGGGACCAGCACAGTGCCGAGCAATACGACGGCCAGGCCAATGTACCAGTGCCAGTGCCGCGCCAGGCGATGATAGTCCCAGACGCTGGTCACCGCCAGCGCCAGGCACCCCGCCAGGAAATAGACCGCGTGCCGCTCCAGGAAATGGGTGGGCGAACCGAACTTCTTCTCCGCCATCACAAAGCTGGCGCTATAGACCATCACCAGACCCAGCGAGAGCAGTGCACCGGTGATGAGCAGGATGTTGCGGCGGGCGGAATCCATGTCACCTTCGGGGTTCGGGGCGCGGGGTTCGGGGCGCGGGATTCGGGGTTCCCGCGCCCCGAACCCCGAATCCCGCTCCCCGCTTCCCGCTCAGTGGATGCGCAACGCGGCGATGCTGAACACAGACAGCAGCACCGAGACAATGAAGAACCGCGCCACGATTTTCGTTTCTGACAGGCCGGCCTGTTGGAAATGATGGTGCAAGGGCGCTATGCGGAAGACGCGCTTGCCGAAGCACTTGAAGGAGAACACCTGGATCACCACTGAGAGCGCCTCGACGACGAACACGCCGCCGATCAGGATCAGCAGCAGCTCTTGTTTGATGCACAGGGCCACCAGGCCGACCAGGCCGCCCAGCGGCAGAGAGCCCGTATCCCCCATGAATATGTCGGCGGGAAACGCGTTGAACCACAGGAAACCCAGACAGCCGCCGGAAAGCCCCGCGCACACCACCGCCAATTCCTCAGCCCCCCGCACCCTGGGCACTGCCAGGTGCTCGGCAATCCCCGCGTGTCCGGCGAAATAGGCCAGCAGGCCGAAAGTCACAGCCACGGTGGTGACACACAAGGTGGCCAGGCCATCCAGGCCGTCTGTAAGGTTGACCGCGTTGGAGGTGCCGGAAATAACCAGGGCCGCCCAGGCGACGAAGAACACTCCCAGCGCGGGCCACCAGTGCGCGTCCACAAAAGGGATCACCAGCTTGGTGGCCAGCGCGCGGTCGCCATACCAAGTGAGGATCAGGCCCACACCGGCGCCGACCAGCAACTGGAAGAACATCTTCTCGCTCTTGGTCAAGCCGTGCTTCTTGGGATCTGTAAGCTTGATGTAATCATCGTAAAGCCCCACCAGGCCGAGCGCCAGCAGGGTGAAGAAACAGAGCGGGATAAAGAGGACGTCCAAGCGGCACCACAGCAGAATGGTGGACAAAGTCGCGCCCAGGATCAGCACTCCGCCCATCGTGGGCGTGCCATCCTTCCCGGAGTGCAGTTTCTTGAGGAACTGGGAGTCCGTCTTGTCTGTTCTTTCCTTGATCTTCATGCGCCTGAGGAGGCCGATGAACGGCCGGCCCAGCGTGACACACAGGATGAACGCTGTGACGGCAGCGAAGGCGGCGCGGAAGCTCACCGATTTGAAGACTGACAGGCAAGGCCACCAATCGCTTGCCAAGGTATGGAGATAATAAAACACAGGGCCAGCTCCTCGCCAATGCGGCGCCAGCTTCAATTATCGGCAAGAAGCAAGGCGGGGCTGAGGATTTTCGATTTGCGATTTTCGATTGCGCCGCCGGACATGCTGAAATCGAAAATCTAAAATTCCAAAATCTTTCGCTAGATGCCCGTCCCGCCGCGCTTGCCGCCCTGCGGCAACTCCGTGGGACCCATGCCCGGCAGATCCGGCTTGCCGCCGAGCACGCGCTCAAGCTGTGCTTTCGTCATCCAGCTCCGCTTGTCGTCCAAGGTCAGCACATGGTAGAAGAGCCTGGGGCCGTCGCGCTGCGGGATCAGCTTTGTCGGCTCCTTCTCGTAGAGCAGGATATCGGTGCCCAAGTCCTGCAACAAATGGTTGGGGATGTAGACGAGGTTGGTGAGGTCTGGGTTGTCCACATCCTGGGGAACTTTGACCGCACCGCGCTTGAAGGGCGATTCGAACAACCGCAGCCTGCGGTCCTCGCCAAGGTCCAGGTAGCCGGGAAGAAGAAGGTCGGAAAGACGCGCGGGGAAACGGTTGGAATCGGCCTCGTAGAGGTGCAGGGCGAGCTTCAGGCGCCTGAATTTTTCGTCCACCTCTTGCGACACGGCCTGCTGTTGTCCCTCAACGATCACCGGCCAGCCCACCGCGCCAATGACACCCAGCATCGGCAGGTTGCCCATGGGCGATGAGCACTCGGCCAGCCAGCCGTCCGGAGCGGTGAGCACAGAGGTGCTCCATCCCATAGGGAACATGTGCCCCCGGAAGACATTGACCCCCGGCAATTGATCGAGCAATTCGTGCCTTATCGCTCTGGACCGCGCCAGGCGGGGCAATAAGTCCCTGTACACGTCGGTCAGTCTGACCAGATCCAGATAGCTGACGGAATTGCGGGATTCGCGGAAGGAGTGCACCAGGTCCTTGAACTTCTTATCCTCCCCAAGAGAGGCATAGGCAGACTTCTCCTGGATGACTCTGCCCGAGGTCTTGAGGGCATCCAGGCTATCGGACAAGAGGAGGAACTTGCGCTTCTTGCCGCCCTCCAAGTCCAAGTCCGCCCACGCATAGGCCACGAAGAACGGCGCTTTGTTGTCGCTGGGCGGAGCAGGGAGATTCCTGAAGAAGCCCAGAGGCCCCGCGGCCGCGGGCGTCTCAGGCGGCGCTGCGCCTTTCTGGTAGAAGATGTGGAGTGCGCCGCAGACAGCGGGCAGATACGACTGCCCCGTGGCCTTCTCGATCTTCGGCAGCAACTCCTTCACCACCTTGTCCTCGGCCATCGCGTTCTCGCGGTCCAATTCCAGCACGAACACGGGTTGCAGCATCTCCAGGTAGTCCTGCCAGGTCTCCATTTTGAGGTTGGGTTGCGGCTGGTACGAAAGGGCGACAGCGAACTCGCCCTTGAACAGCTCCAGCTTGGTCAGCAAATCCGCTTCAGTTGGCACGCCCAGCGCGCGCTTCAGCCCCAGCGGATCTTCCTGGTCCGCCGTCCCGGCGGCTTCCGGGCCGCTCGGCTTCCTGCTCTTCATGAAAGCCTTGTAGCTCTCCGCCAGGTTCGCCTGCTCGGCGCTGAAGAAAAGCGCGTCGCTCTGGACGAAGCGCGCCGTCACTGCCTCCCAGGGGCCGCTGCTCTTGGGCAAGGCCTCTTTGCCGAGGCGCACGAGCATCTTCTCTCGGATGGCTGCATTTGCGCCTTCGGCAATGTATACGCCCATGGCGAAATGCGGCCGGTTCGCCTCGAGGGCCGCCATCTTGGGGTCCAAGGTCTTTTTCAGCTCGGGGTAGTTGGCTATGAAACGTTCGAGCAGCGGCAGCATATCGGCCTGCACGTACAAGAGCGCCTCGCTCCCTTTCTCCTTGCCGGCCTGGTCGTAAGCATCCTTGTACCCGCGGTGCTCGTTCAACGTGCCGACGTCATTCTTCAAGGCGTGCCGTTGAATCGCATCCTCGACGATCCGCTTGCCCTGCCCATAAAGGAACAAATTCTCGACGAAGGCCCACGCTTCGAAAACCCCCTGCTCGGCGTTCTCAAGCCTGTACACTTCATAATTCCCCGTCTGGTCCGTCCGGTCTTCAAAATCCTTGAAGCGTGGATCAATGCCCTGTCTGGCGACGTGTTTCTTCATGAGGTCTTCGACCTGGTGCTGCCATTTCTCGCCTTCCTCGCCGGGCGGCATGCCGGCCACGAGCAGGAAGCGCGGCAGCGTGCCGCTGCTCAGCAGGCTGCTGATGTCGCCTTCCACGGCCAGCGCCACCTGGTTTTCCAGGAGCGGGGCCAGGGCCGCCAGCAGTTCGACCTCATTGCTGCGGCGGCGCATTTCCACGTCGCCGCGCGTGCCGTCGCCTCTGACGTAAGCTTCGCGCAGCTTGGCGAAGGCGCCCAGAACGGGCTGCGAGACTTCCTCTTCCGCCAGCAGGGCCTGGAAGGCGGTCCGCTCAAGGGCACTGCGGGCCTTGCGCAAGTCCGGTGTAGCGGCGTACAGGAACGTGTTGTCCGAAACCAGCCGTTCCGCCTTGAGCTGCTGGCGCGGAGGCTTGGGCGGCTCCGCGGCTTTCGGTTCTTCCGCAGCGCGCGCTGCCAGTGCAAGCACGCTTACCGCAACCATCCAGCACCCAAGCGGCATCCGGTTGATAAGCTTCATAGGTGAAGAATTCCTCCACAGAATGCCCAAGGCGTTGAGCACGGCATCCGGCCATGTCCAGACCTCCGGCGCCTCTGTCCCTGCTATTACCTTACCCTGACTTCTCAAAACTTCTACGCCAAAAGTGGGGCGCCTTTGTAATTTGGCCGGCCCCAGAGGTTCAGGCGCCGACCCGCTGCAGACTCCGTCCGATGATCTCGTCCTTCTCAACTTCCGACAGGTCCACGAAGCGGGCGCTGTAGCCGGCGACCTTCACCATCAGGTTGGGCCACTTCTCCGGATGCCGGCGCGCGTCCTGGAGTGTCTCGGTGTCCACCATGGTGATCTGCATCTGCATCACCTTGAGCGCCACGAAGCCTTTGAGGAAGGCGATGAACGCCGCGCGCCCCTGTTCGGCCAGGAACGGCGTTGGATCGAAGCGCAGGTCCAAGGTGCCGCCGTCCGGGAACTGGGTAAAGTCTATGTATGCCAGCGACTGCAGCACTGCCGTCGGGCCCTCGTGGTCCGTGCCCCACGCAGGGTTGAGGTTGCGGGTGAGAATCTCGCCCTTGCGCCGCCCATCCGGGGTAGCCCCCACCGCCTCGCCCAGGGATTGGTTGGCCACAAAGGAATACAGCGCTGCCTGCCAGCGGCCGCCGCGGGCGTTCGTGTGCACGCTGAGGTGCGCGTAGATGCGCTCGGTGACTGCACGGGCGATGCCGCCGGTGACGGCATCGCCATTGCCCCACTTCGGTGCGCGCAGCAGTTCCTGGCGGGTGCGCTCGTGTCCCGCGAAATTGTCATGCAGCGCGGCAAGCACCTCATCCAAGGTCAGACGCCCGGTCTCGAAGACACAGTGCCGGATGGCGGCCAGGCTGTTGACGACGTTGGGCACGCCGGCCACGATCATCCCGGTCAGGTTGTAGCGCGCGCCCCCGGCGCAGACATCCTCGCCGGCGGCGATGCAGTCCTCGATGAAGAGCGACATCAGCGGAAACCGCCGGCCGGCCACGCGCAGGCGGTCGGCGCCGTTGACGCAGGCGACTGCCTTGTCTACTACAAAGGCCAGTTGCCGATCAAAGGCGCTCATGAGGTCATCGCCGTGGCGGAAGCTGGCCGGCGGCGGCGTGCTCAGGCCGAGGCTGGCGCCGGCCAGCGGCAGCCGCCCCTCGTGCAGGGCCAGGTCGAGTATCGCCGGCAAGTTCAGAAACGTGCCGTTCGGGTGGAACGCTTCGCGGCCGGGGATGGTGAATTCGTAGCAGCACGAGCAGATGTAGTCCCGGGCATCGCCCAAGGACCGGCCATGCCGCAGGAACGCCGGGATAAGCACCTCGTCATTGACGATGGAGAAGCCCAGCCCGCCGATGACAAAATTCGCGGCGGCCTGCCAGTAGCGCTCGGGCGCGTCCTTGTGCAAGCGCAGCGAGAGGTAGGGCGTGGGCATGTGGATGCGCAGGGACGCCTCAAGGATCAACTCGGTCAGGTCGTTGCTCGCGTCCGCGCCAGTTGAGGTCACGCCGCCCAGGCTGGCTTGGCTGCCCACGGTGTAGACGGCGTGCCAGGTATAGTAGTCGCAGTGCTGGAAATTCAGCAGCCAGCCTTCGATAAGCTCGAGAGCCTGGACGCGCGTCAGCCGTCCGGCCTCGAGGTCGCGGCGGTAGTAGGGGTAGAGATACTGGTCCGGCCGTCCCAAGCCCAAACCGCCTCCGGGCGTGCAACCGCCCATTTCGATGGTCACCAGGATGTACGCCAGCCAGAACGACTGCAGCGCCTCGTGCAGGGTTGCGGCCGGGTGCCGCGGCACCCGCGCCAGTGTCGCGGCCGCGGCTCTCAGCTCCGCGGCCCACTCCGGATCGCCGGTGGCTGCCGCGCGTTCGAGCGCCGCCTGGCGCAGCCGCTCGGCGTAGCGCTCCAGATTCTCGCAGGAGAGCAGTGCCGCATCGTACCAACGGCGGCGTGCCAGGTCCTCCGGGTGTGTGTCCAGCCAGCGGGAGCGCTGCTCCTCAAGCCGCCAGCGCAAGCCTTCGGTGCCTTGGCCCAGCAGGTATTCGAGTCCGGGGGTGATGTGCCCCTCGAAGCACGGCCCTGTGAAGAGCCGGCCCGCCTGCATGGCTTTCATGCTTTCGTCAAAGCAGGCTCCCGGAAGGCTGCGCTGATAGGCATCTGCGTCTTGTGCCGCCCGCAGCGCGTTGAACAGGAATGGCTCTTCCCCACCGATCAGGAAGGCGTCCTTCTCCAAGGTCATCGGGCAGTGCTCGACCACGTGGGCCAGGGCCTTGGCCCGCGCCAGGGAAAGATCCTCTGCTTCTGCCGCCAGAAGGATCTGCTTGGCTGCTTCCGCGAGCGCCGTGTATTCAGCCGGTTCCTTGCGCTCCAGAGAGCGCATGTCGAAGCGACGCTGGCGCAGCCGGGCGCTGCGCGGGGTGCTGCAACGGGGCCCGGATTGCGGCGGCTGAAAGTAGGGCGCGGCCGGTTCTTGCTGTGCATTGCCATTCATGACTTAGACCCTCCTGACCGTGCGCGGGGCCGGGCCGCGCACGTCGAATGTCCCCTTGCCGTCCAGGTTGCAGGTCCAGGGCGCGTGCGCCTCGATCCGCACGCCAAAGGCCTTGATCGCGTCGCCGCTTTCCACGTACACCGGCGCGCCGGCTTTTTGTGTGCGGGCCGACGGTCGAACCTGCGAAGCACGTCCAGCTTCCTCCTTGACGTTTGTGCCTGGGCCAGCTATAGCATCCCCGTTCCAGTGACAGTTGTCCCGCCCCATGCCTGACGGAGGATTCATTCCATGGCGAAGGCAGTGAAGCAATCCGCACCAATGGGACGGTGGTTAATGTGCCTGTCATTTCTGTTCCTGGCCACAACGGTGGGATTGCCGCTGGCCGCCGAGGCCACGGCGACAACCGCAGTCAGAACGGCGGATTTTCTCAACAGCATAGGCATAGTCTCCACCTTTCCCGATCGTGGCCAGCCCCTCGAGAAGACCGTAGAAATGGTCAAGTACGCGGGCTTTCGGTGGGTGCGGGGCG
>Ga0187861_10005399_pt1 | contig 10257 bp, 11 predicted proteins | sample June2016WEW_10_1_3_FD_132986 | JGI IMG/M metagenome (GOLD analysis project Ga0187861, IMG submission 132986) | Peatland microbial communities from SPRUCE experiment site at the Marcell Experimental Forest, Minnesota, USA - June2016WEW_10_100 | ecosystem: Environmental > Terrestrial > Soil >...
CAGCTCGTAGCTGAGCATCTGCGCCACGGCGCGGACGCCGCCCAGCAGCGAGAACTTGTTGTTGCTGGCCCAACCGCCGAAGGCCAGGCCGTAGACCGAGAGGCTGGCGGTTGCCAGCACGAAAAGGATGCCCACGTGCAAGTCGCTCACCTGCAGCTTCAGCCAGGGGTCGCTTTCGGCGTAACCCAGCCGGAGGTCCGGGCCGACGGGGACGACGATGAAGGCCAGGAGCGGCGGCAGCAGCGCAAACATCGGCGCCAGGAAGTAGAGGAACCGGTCCGCGCGCGCAGGAACTATCACCTCCTTGGTGATCAACTTGACCACGTCCGCCACAGGCTGAAGCCAGCCCCCCAGCACACGCTTTGCGCCCGTCTTGAACCCGAACGCCTCAAAGGGGCTGTCCGGCCCGAAAAGCCCCACGCGGTTGGGCCCGATGCGGTCCTGGATGCGCGCACAGATCTTTCGTTCCAGATAAACGAGCACCGGCACGACGCTCAGCACGCCGAAGAAGACCATGAGGAAAGGGATGACTTTGAGCCAGTATTCCATACTTCCCATTCTTCCCTTGCAGCCAGGTAGGACAGGCATCCTGCCTGTCTGGGACAGGCGAGACGCCTGTCCTACTTCACTTCGCGAGCAGCAATCCCTTTTCGCCCAGCGCCTGGTGCGTCAAGTCTGCCAGGGGCGCGCCGGCCTGCTTTAACACCTCGCGCGCCGAAGCGGGTTCAGCCGCGGCGGCGCCCGCGCCGCGCAGGACAGCTTGCAGCACCGTTAGATCATCATGCCCTTGGGCCAGCGGGTCAATGGCACGCCGCAAGAGTTGGGCGCGGTTCTGGCTGTTGACGAATACTCCGTCTTTTTCAGTAAAGCTCGATCCGGGCAGAACGACGTGCGCGGATTCTGTCAACGGCCCGTGCAACATGTCCTGGACGACAAGGAATTCAAGCTTCTTGAGCGCGCCCAGCAATTCTGCCGGGGGCGCGTAGTGCGGCATGTCTGAAACCAGGTACAGGGCTTTGATCCGCCCCGCGTGGATGCCTTCGAGGATGTGCGCGGTCTGTTCTTCGAAGTCCGCGCCAAGAACCAGTTTCAGCCCGGCGCGGTTGGGGTTCTTATCAGCCTCGATAGTGAACTTAGGAAAGACTTCCTCTCTCCCCAGAGGCTGGGTGAGAGCGCCGGTCTGCGGGCGGCCGAGCGTCTCATGGAAAAGCTGTTTGAAGGCGAGCAACTCCTCCACGGTCAGCCAGGCGCTCGCCAGGCCGGCGACGGACAGGGCGCCAGTCTTGGCGTAGTCCTTGAGCCGTGCGCCGGCCTTGGCGGCCACGCCTTGGATATCGAGCTCGTCCTTGCCGTTGACTCTGCAAAAGAGCACACGCTGCTTGCTGTTGACGTAATGGAAATCGTGGCGGCCGTAATCGCACATCCACCAACCGTTGACGTCCACGTTCTCGCGCGGCCGCAGGCGCCGCACGAACTGCTTGTCTGCGTCCACGACGATATTGCAGCCCTTGGCACAGGCCGGGCAGACGGACTTCGTGGGGCGGAGATACCAGGCGCGGTAGGTGAACATCAGGTTGCGGTCAATCAACGCGCCGACCGGACAAATATCCACCACGTTGCCCATGAGCGGGTTATTGAGCCAGTGGCCGGGGGCGATGTCAATCTCGGTGCGGTCTCCGCGGTTGACAAACTGCAGTTCGTTCGTGCCGGAGATCTCGTCCAGAAAGCGCACGCAGCGCGAGCAGAGAATGCAGCGGTCGGTCCAGAGCTTGATGCCGAATTTCTGTTCGGGCGCGCTGAGGTCCTTGGGCGCTTTCTCGTTCTTGGCCTCCTCGAAGCGGCTGTCCGCGTTGCCGTGGGCATACGAGTAGTCCTGCAGCTTGCACTCGCCGGCCTTGTCGCACACGGCGCAGTCCAGCGGGTGGTTGATGAGCAGGAATTCCATGACCCATTGGCGCGCCTTGAGGACCGCGGGCGTCTCGGTCTCGACGATCATGCCCTTGGGATTGAGCGGCTCGCGGCAGGAGATGACCGGCTTGGGATACGGCTGAAACGGCTGCTGCGCCAGGTTCGGCGTCATGACGGGCTGGCCGGTCTTCGGATCAACCATGTTGACGTAGCAGATCCGGCAGTTGCCGTCGGGCTTCAGGCCGGGGTGATAGCAGAAGTGCGGGATTTTGTAGCCGAGATCGCGCAGGGCTTCGATGAGCGTGCGGTACTTCTTCGGGTCAATGAAATGGTCCTTGCCGTTGACGCGCAGGGTCATCTGGCCGGGCGGAGCTTCTGGGAGCGTAACGGCGGGCGGGCGGGGGGCGACCGCAGGGGCAGAGGAGGTGGATTTTTCTGCGGTCATCTGCCTTTTCCCTTGGGGCGTGAATAGAGCACCCGGCCCTTCTCCATCACTTCGCGCAAAAAGAAATCGTTCCAGGCCAAACGACGCTTTACGTTCTGGGGCGTTCGGGCCAGCAAGTCCACAGGGAAATGCGGATCAACCCTGTCCAATATCTGGATGGCTTTCCGAATGCCGTTGCCGCGGAAAGGCAGAATGACAAGCAGGTCTACGTCGGAACCTTCGTGGGCCGTTCCGGCAGCGTAGGAACCAAAGAGAATGATGCGCTGCGGATGGAACTCGCGCGCAATCTGCTCGCCTAACTCTATTATCGCTTCAAGACTGACCATCGGTCTTCCCCGGCAAAAGCTTTCCCCTATTGTTCGCTCACTGTGCTTGGTACTCCTTTACGGCCTGGTGGATCAGTTCCTTGAGTAATGGCTTGTACTGTTCCCATTCCTTGGGGCGCAGGGTCACCCAAGGCCCATAACCGTCAATGCCGGCATCAAGATGCCCGTCCTTCAGCCGTTTCACCCATTCCGGACCAGCGGATATCCTCAGGCTTAGATCAATGGATTTCTTCTTTGGCTGGAAAATTATGAAGTTGTTCGCTTTAGCACCATTGTGTAGCCCAATGTAGCCCTGCGTATAATTCAGGCGTTGCTTCGGATTGGCCGTTTCATTGATTATCTCCAGCATCCGATCAGCGACTTCCAGAACCTCCGCGCAAGATCTACCGCTCCAGTAATCACGGTCCACGCTTTGGGAATTACCCTCTTCCTCATCGTCAACTCGTTGTGTTGCCCGATCCAGCACCTTGACGAAGTTGAGCACGATCTGGTCGCCGATCTTCAGCGCGCTCAACTGAATGGCAATTATGGGAATTGTCCCGCCGAAGAGTCCAAGCAGATTCAGGAATCTGGTAGTGATGTCCTCTGCAACAATGACCGCACAATGCTCGTAACCTGGATACCGCCGCCGCTCTATGTCCCAGTACTCAATGCATCGGATAATATGGCTTTCGTCGGTAGCGCCGAGCATCAGTTCCACTTCGTAGCGCCGCTTCTCTTTGCGGTCAAAGAGTAGGAGGTCCAAGCGCCCTCCACCAGGCAAGGTCTTCTCCTTGTAAATCACATACAGGTCGCCCTCCAGGGGAAGGATGCTCGGATCCCTGCAAATCTGTTCCTGCAGCCACTTCTCCGTGAACTCCCCGTGTCCCTTGAGCGTGATTCGTTCAGGCTTGACGTGAGTCAGACTCGCCATTTGCCCCCCCTTTGCCGCGCAACTAAACCACAATCCACGTTACAGACCCAAAGCGCTGACCCCCGCTTACAGCGGAACGTAGATCACTCCCTCTTGAAATTTAGCAGGTTCTTCGGCACGTGCGAGCAACTCCAAACTCTCCGCAACCTGAAACAGTTCGCTGTTCCCGCGGATGAAAACAACGCCGGTGAATCGCGTCCCTGCCGCCAAGGCTTCTGCCACGATTCTCTTGAAATGCTTGTCTTCAGTTACCAGCACCCGCTCCAAGGCCGTTGCACGGGCGAGCAAGACGTCATCATCAACAGCGGAGGTTCCATCCTCTTGGCATGTTAGCACATCCAAGCCGCGCCCACGGGCCGCCTTTGCCAGTGCTCTCGGCACGTGGTGGTCGAAATACAAGCGGTTCATTTTCCCATTCGCGCCTTGAGTTCCTCGTATGAAGACTGTTTGGACGCCGCACGGCCCTCAACCCATTCTTTGTCGTTTGCAGCCAGTTCGGCCTCGACCTCGGCCCGGTGGTCGTAGAAGTACGCCAGCGCCGCATCTATCTGTTCTGGAGAGAGGTCCGGATGATTCTCCTGAAGATCCTCTGCGGACCAGTGGTAACTGATATGTTCTGATGCCAGCAGAGCCACCTGGTAGCGTGTCCCAGCCAGCATCATGCGCCCAAGTTGGTCCCGGACCATGAGTTTGGCATAGTTTGCGGTAGCGGTTGTCATGAAGCACCTCTCTGCACCTTGGCCTTCCCCTCCCTCAAGTAATTCTAGCGCAGTTTCTGGCTATTGGCTACAACCTTATCGCGTCCTTGACCATGCTCTTCCCGTTCTCGCAGTAGTACCTGAACTCCTCCTTGAACTTCGTCACGAACGAACCCACCGGCATGGCCACAGAATCGGAGAGCAGGCAAATCGTCGTGCCCGACATCTGTGTGGCCACGTTGTGGAGGCGCTCGAAGTCGCCCGGCCTGGCCTGGCCGTGCACGATCTTCTCCATGATCTTCTCCAACCAGCCTGTGCCTTCGCGGCAGGGCGTGCATTGGCCGCAGGATTCGTGATGGTAGAAGCGCACCAGGTTGTAGAGCGCGTTGACCATGCAGACGCGCTCGTTCATCACGATCACCGCGGCGGAACCGAGCATCGAGCCGGCGGCGCGGAGCGAGTCGAAGCTCATTTCCAGGTCCAGGGAATCAGTGAGCTCCTTGCCGTTGGAGCCGAGGTACGATTTGCCGTCGTAGCGCATCACGGGCATGGAAGCGCCGCCGGGGATGACCGCTTTGATGGGAATGTCATCCTGCATCCCGGCGCCGAAATTCTCGTTGTAGATCAACTCGCGCATGGTGATGTTCATGGGGTGCTCATACAGGCCCGGTTTCTTGACGTGGCCGGAAAGGCAGTAGACCTGCGGCCCGGTGCTGAGGTTGACGATGACTGTCCCCTTCGGACCGGGCCTGGCCCCGATGCTCACATAAGCGGCGCTGCCCACACGGAGCAGGTAGGGCAAGGAAGCGATCGTGCTGGCGTTGTTGACTACGGTGGGGCAGCCCCAGGCCCCTTCAACCGCGGGGAAAGGGGGCTTTACTTTCGGGTAGCCGCGGCCGCCTTCGAGAGAACTCAGCAGCCCGGTCTCCTCGCCGCAGATGTACGCCCCTGACCCGCGGTGGGGCTGGACATGAAAAGTGTGGCCGGAGCCGAGGACGTTCCGGCCGAGGAAGCCGGCTTTGTAAGCCTCGGCGCACGCTTTGACCAGGTGCTCGAACTCCACGACAAATTCACCCCGGATGTAAATGTAGCCCCACTCGATCCCGACCGCGTGCATGGCGATCAAGCAGCCTTCGATGAGCATGTGCGGGTTGTACGTCCCGACGACGCGGTCCTTGCAGGTGCCCGGTTCGGATTCGTCGAAGTTCACGGCCAGGTAGCGCGGCTTGCGCGCCTTGAAATCCACAAAACTCCATTTCTGACCCGTGACAAAACCCGCGCCGCCGCGCCCGCGCAAACCCGAATGCTTGACGTCCTCAATAAGAGCGGGGACGTTGTGGGTGGCCGGATCGCGCGGCATGGCCAGCACCTTCCGGGCCGCCACGTAGCCGCCCTTGGCCAGGTAGCGTTCCAGTGTCCACTCGCCCCGCTGGTAGGCGCCGTCGAAGAGGATGGGTTTGAAGTTGGGGACAATCATTCCCGGCTTTCCTCCATCATCGGCCTGTATCCGCACTTGCCGCCTTCCAGCGTCGGACCGTTGGAAATGTGCCGCGGCACATTTCCGGCTTTCAGGTCGCTGACGATTTCCTTGATTTTCTCCGGCGTCAGGTTCTCGTAATAGTCGTCATTGATCTGGCACACTGGCGCGCTCGTGCAACTGCCGAGGCATTCCACCTTGCGCAGCGTGAACATTTTGTCCGCGGTCGTCTGGCCGATGCCGATGCCCAGTTCCTGCTTGAATGTGTCCACGATCATCCGCGCGCCGCGCAGAGCGCAGGGCAGCCCGGCGCAGACCATGACCAGGTACTTGCCGTCTTCGGGACGGCGGTAGTGCGAATAAAAAGTAAAAACGCTCCAGACGTACACGGGCGCAAGGCGCAACTCGGTGGCCAGGTAATCCAGGGAGTCGTTGTCCACGCAGCCCTGTTGCTCCTCCACCAGCCGCATTGCGGGCAAGAGCGCCGCGCGCTTCTCCGGGTAGCGAGTGAGCAGCCAGTCGAACTGCTTACGGGAATCGTCGCTGAAGGTGAAGGGCATTGGTCAGTGGTCCGTGGTCAGTTGTCAGTAGCAGGATGTCCGTGGGCAGTGGTCAACGGTTTCTTGTCTCACCGTGTTCGTTCAGACATTTCAGTCGCTCCCTCGCGCAACCAACACAAAAAGCCGCGCACGCCAACATCAATGCTGGTCCTAGTTGACCGGTCCGGTAGAGGCTGAGGCCTTGCAAGAGAATAAGGACGCCACCCGCGACGAGAATGCCAACACACGTCTTTCTTTTGTTCATCTTCAGATCTCCAGCTTCCGTCCCGCGCGCACATCCTCTACCATCTTGACGAGGTCCATGCCGCCTCCTGAGTAAGCCAACTCACCCCAGACCCGCAGCTTGGACAGATCAGCATTGGTGTTCGATTTGACCAGGTGGATAAAGTCGTGGGCATCTTGATGTTTGTCCTCTTCCTTCCGCCCTGGGCTTGTCATGGAAAAGAATTTGAGCGTCAGTGCCATTTCCAGCACGGGAACCCGGACCTTCAGGTTCCACAACTGGCGTTCTGTCGCGCTCTTGAGCGCCTCCACGAACAGCGCATGATGAGGCTTCATAATGTCCAGAACCGCCTTGTCCTGTTCGAAGAAACGCACAACGACAGGCGTGTCGTGGAGTTTCAGGTGCGGGAAGACCTTGCATATCGCCTCCAGCGCTCTCTTGAGGTGCTTTTTGGCAACGAGCACATCCACGTCTTGAGTAACACGCGGCTCCTTCATCCACCCCATGATGCCATACAGCCCCAGTAGCACGTAGTCCACATGGGCGCGCTGCAAAACAGGCACGACATCCTTTGGGTGCATGACGATCTCCAAGACGCTGCGGCTCAACTCCTGAGTTCTGATAACGTCAACTTCCCGGAACTCCAAGTAGAAGCTTGCAGGCCGCGGCGGCATGGGCTGCCAATCGTCCGGCGTGAACCTGGGGTAGTGGTTGCTGCGGCGGTGTCGGCGAGGACGCTCCGCTACAGCGGCCAAGGCCCCTTCGCGCTCTGTTACTTTGACGCCCATGATCGTCCACACCCTTCACGAATATGATACCGGCCTTCTCCAGGAACTCAACCCTCTCCTTCCTATCTGCGTTCATCCGCGTCCCTCTGCGGTTTCATATCACCTGTCCAACTCCCCGGCAATCACATTGAGGCTGGCCAGCGCTGCGACCGCGTCGGAGATCATCCGGCCCGTGGCCTGCTTGGGGAACGTCGCATAGTTGTAAAAGCTCGGCGGGCGCACGCGCACGCGATACGGCAGGCCCGTGCCATCGGAGACAATGTAGAACCCCAGCTCGCCATTGGGCGCTTCCGTGCAGGAGTACACTTCCCCCTTGGGCGGAATCACCCCGTGTCCCGGCATGACCAGCTTGAAGTGATGGATCAGGCTTTCCATGTCGTTGTAGACCATGTCTTTCGGCGGCAGCATCACTTTGTGGTCCAGCGAACTGACGGGCAGGTTCTCTTTGTTCTCCCCGCCACCCGGCAGCTTGTCGAGGGCCTGGGTGATGATCCGGATGGACTGCCGCATCTCCGCCAGGCGCACCAGATAGCGCGCATAGACGTCGCCTTCGGGCCGCGTGGGAATCTCGAAATCCAACTGGCCGTAGCACAGATAGGGCCGCGCCTTGCGGATGTCGTAAGGCACGCCGCAGGCGCGCAGCATCGGGCCGGTGACGCCGTAGCTGATTGCCTCTTCTTTCGTCAGCGCGCCCACGCCGATGCAGCGGTCCATGAAGATGCGGTTGCGGCTGAGCATGCGTTCGCATTCATCGAGCAGCGCCGGGAACTTCGCGAGGAAGTTGCGCACCATCGCCGGGAAGTCAGGCGGCGCGTCGCGGAAGACGCCGCCGACCCGCGTCCAGCTTGTGGTCAGGCGCGCGCCGGTGACGGCCTCGAAGATGTCGTAGAGTTTCTCGCGCTCGATGAACGTCCACAGCATCACCGAGAACGCGCCGAGGTCCATGCCTTGCAGGCCCACGGAGATAACATGGTCGGCCAGGCGGGAAAGTTCCGCCATGATGACGCGCAGGTACTGGCCGCGCGGCGGCACTTGCACGCCGAAAAGCTCCTCGCAGGCCACCGCGAAGCCGATGTTGTTGTTCAGCGGCGAAAGATAGTTCATGCGGTCGCTGATGACCACGAACTGATTGTAGTTGCGATATTCGCCGAGCTTCTCGAAGCCGGTGTGCAGGAAGCCGATCTCCGGTTCGCAGCGCACGATGGTTTCGCCGTCGAGCTCCACCTTCAGGCGCAGCGTCCCGTGCGTGGCCGGATGCTGCGGCCCGAGGTTCAGGGCGAGCGTCTGCGCGGCCTTGGGCGCAATCTTCTCAATGCTTTCGGGTTTTGTTTCCATAATCGAAAATCATCTCTCCGGCATCTCCGTGTACTTCTGAAACCTGTCCCGTTCTCCCCGCCCCTTCAGCGGGTAGTCCTTGCGCAAGGGGTGGCCGGTGTAGTTGTCGGGCATGAGGATGCGCTTGAGGTCCGGGTGGCCTTTGAAGACCACGCCGAACATGTCGAAAACTTCCCGCTCTCCCCAATTGGCCGCTTCCCACAGCGGCGTCACGGAATCAATCTCACAAGGCTCCTCCGGCACGAAGGCCTTCACGCGCAAGCGCTCGTTGTGCGTCAGCGAGTACAACTGGTACACGACGGCAAATCGCTCAGGGTACTCTTTCTGCATGCCCGGCGGCAGGCGCAAGCTGTCCACGCAGGTCACGTCCGTGAGCATCTCAAACTGCGCTTCGTCGCGCAGATAACGCAGCACAGGCAGGTTGGCGGTGCTCCGGATTCGCAGGACGTGCTGGCCGCGGAACTCAGTCTGGGCCAGCAGGTCGTCGCCGAAATGTTCCTTCAGCGACGCCAGCAGAGAAGGAAGATCAAGTGCCATTCTTGCCTCGCGTCAGAGTGCGTTCGACGTGCGTGACTGCTCTTTCCAGCGGACCAGCGGGGAAATTCTGTTTCTGCGTTTCCACGTCCTTCTCCGGCAAGCTTTGGCGCGAGCCGGTCAGTTGCGGCAGGCCGGCAGCCGCGTCCGAAACCAAGGCCACGGGCTGGAAGTCCAGCGGGTGCCTGGTCCGGTCGTAAAGCTTGGTTTGCTTCTCACCGCGCTTGATCTTCTCCTGGATCAGCATCAGCGCGTCTATCAGGCTCTCCGGCCGCGGCGGGCAGCCGGGGATGTAGACGTCCACAGGGATGTACTGGTCCACGCCCTGGATCATCGTGTACGTGTCGAAGACGCCTCCGGTGCTGGCGCACGCGCCCATAGAGATGCACCACTTCGGCTCGGGCATCTGGTTGTAGACCTCAATCAGCACAGGCATCATCTTGAGGCAGACGCGCCCGGAAACGATCATCAGGTCGCTCTGCCGCGGCGAGAAGCGGATCACCTCGGCGCCGAAGCGCGCCAGGTCGTAGCGCGAAGAGAGCGTCGCCATCATCTCAATGGCGCAGCAGGCCGTGCCGAAAGGCAGGGGCCAGAGGCTGTTCCGCCGGCCCCAGTTGATGAGTTCCTGAAGCTTGGTGGTGATGTATCCGCCTTCCCCCGTTTTTTGGTTGATATTCTGGCTCATACAGCGCACTCCAATCCGCAATCTGCAATCCGCAATCCGAAATCGTTTAGTCCCATTCCAGGACGCCCCGCTTCAAGACATATAGCAGGCCCAGTGCCAGCACTCCCACAAACGCCAGGACTGCCCAGAAGCCCTCCATGCCCAGGTTCTTATAAGCGACGGCATACGGCAGGAGAAACACGAACTCGATGTCGAACAACACGAACAACAGGCCCAGCAGGTAGAATTTTATCGAGAACCTGTCTCTGGAACTGCCCAGCAGCGGCACACCGCATTCGTAGGTATCGTATTTGCCGCTCTTTTTCACGGCGGTGCCGAGCACGCGCGTCACCAGGCGAACCAGGATGACCATGCTCACGGCGAGG
>Ga0187861_10005404_pt1 | contig 10254 bp, 8 predicted proteins | sample June2016WEW_10_1_3_FD_132986 | JGI IMG/M metagenome (GOLD analysis project Ga0187861, IMG submission 132986) | Peatland microbial communities from SPRUCE experiment site at the Marcell Experimental Forest, Minnesota, USA - June2016WEW_10_100 | ecosystem: Environmental > Terrestrial > Soil >...
AGGAGCGGGTGGCCGCCTCCCCAGGTTGCAGCAGAGCGCTTGGAGATCCCGGCAAGGCCGATCTTCCTGTCACGGCAGGTGAGCCCGATGCGGGTGAGGACCGGGTTGTGGCTTTCGTGCGAGACCCGTAAGGGCCCGTCCCGTAACAGGAGGGCGCCGGGTGAGAGATCGTTTGCCATCCTCTCGGTGACCCAGTACTCGACCGTGTCCCTGATGATACCTGCAGCCCGGGAGATGTCCTCGTTTGCGAGCGGTTTTCCCGGCGGATGGCCGAAACAGTCGGCGTAGATGACGGGGAAGTCCTGGTTCTCTTCCTCCGGGCCGATGAGCGCAAAGGTCATGGGCGTGACCGAGCGCTGCTTGCGCTCCATATCGACAAACGTTGTCTGGGCTGCTCTTACGACCGCGAGCGCCATGCTGCCGGACTCTAAGAGGGTGACATTGCTGCCATCGATGGCACAGACTTCGCCACATGCGGCGGGGGTGCATGCGATGAAGTCGGATGTTCTGATGGTGCAGGACTTCGCGAATTTCTTCACGAGGTCTGCCGGGATCGTTGCCCGGATCCGGCCTGCCGTTTCCTTCACGGCGACGGTATACTCGTCCTCCATCACTCCACCTCCCGGATCCGGCTCGCGTTATCAACGCCCATCTCGATCACGAGCGTGTTTGCAAATTCGCCCTGCATCTCCGCGATATGGGAGATGAGGAGGATCTGGGGGAAGCGGGACTCCTGCGTGCGCAATGCGGTGAGCAGGTTGTTCCTCCGCTCCTCGTCCTGGCTCCCGAAGATCTCGTCGAAGATGAGGAATGTGGATTCGTGCACCTGGTGGAGCTCCGCGAGGTACCGCGAGAGGGCGATTCTCAGCGCAACCGCGATATCGTCCTGCTCGCCACCCGAGAAGCGGTCGATCGCATAATCGTTGTCCACGTCCCGCACGAGCAGGTTGAAGTCCTCGTCCAGCAGCACCTGCTCGTACCTGCCGCCCGTGATCTCGGCGATGATCCGGCTCACCTCGCCCTCAAGCCGGCTCCTGACGACCTGCATGAGATACACCACGTACTCGGCAATGAGTGAGCGGGTCAGTTTCAGGAGCTCGATCTCGTCTTTGAGTTCAGTGGCCTGCTTCTCCAATCGGGCGATCTGCTCTGCCGCTTTTTTGTACTCCGCGATCTTCTCTTCGGTGAAACGGAGATCTTTTTTGGCACCGGCGATGAAGACATCCTCATTCCGCAACGCTGCATCGGTCGCGGCTATTGCGGCTTCGAGTGTTGCTGCTTCGGCAGGGTCAAACGCAGCGGCTCTGATCTCTTCGGCAAGTTTTGTGAGTTCGCGCCCGCGTCCCGCGATTTTTGCGGTGAGGCCGGCAAGCTGCTCCTGTGCCTGCTGCCCCTGCCCGATCTTCTTCCCGAGCTCGATGAACCGGAGCTGCACCTTCTGCACCTCCGCACTCTCCCGCTCGCAGGCCAAAAACGCCTTCTCATCGTACCCGAGCTTCGCAAGGGATTCTGTGAGGGCTTTCTGCCCGTCGGCTTTTGCCTTCTGCTGTGCCACGAGACCGGCCAGCTCCTCTTCATACACCGGCTTCTGCCGGAGTTTTTCCGCGATCGTGCGGAACGCATCAAGAGCCGGTTTTAAGGCCTCGATACCGGCCTTCTCGTGGGCGAGCGTCTCCTGCCGTTTCAGGTCGCCAACGGCTTTTTCTTCGAGAGCCTGCAGCTGTGCACTGAACTCTGCCTCGATACTGCCGAAATGATCCCCGAGTCTCTGCCGGCACAAGGGACAGATTCCGTCGGCGCCGGCATCAAGGATCGTTTTAGAGTCGGCCGCGATCTTCTCCCGCTCTTCCTCGTGGTGTGCGAGCCGGGTGGCAAGGGTGCCAGCCTGTTTGTTGATCTCTGCGAGCCGGTAACTGACGGCGGGTTCGAGCCGGTCCTCGGTAAGATCCCCGATACCGAGGCCGGCCCGGATTTTTGAAGCAAGTGCCGCCTTTTTCTGCAGGTCCGCGTCAAGGACCGAAATGAGAGATCGCTGCTTTCCCGCCCGTGCGGCAAGGTCGGCGATCTCTTTTGCGCCAAACCCGAGCTCTGCCGTGAGCCGGAGGTGTTCGCTCTTCTTCTCCCGCATCGCGTCAAGCCGCTGCTTTACATCCCCAAACGATGTGGCGGTCTTTTCGATGCGGTGGTACTCGGCATCCTCTCCGGCAAGGAGCGCGAGCTGGGTTTCGAGTTTCTTTGCGGCCCTGATATCCTCTTCCCACTCCCGGGTGAGGTTCTGCTGCTGCTGGAGGAGGCGGTTGTACGCAAGTTTTTTCTCGGCAAGGACTTTCTGTTTCCCGTCAAGTTCCGACCGCTCTTTCTTCTTAAGATCCAGTACCTTCCCGTGCTCCGCGATCAGTGCGTGGAACTTCTTCATGGATGCCTGGAGATTTGCGAGCTCCTCTTCGCTCTGCCGGCCGGCCAGGGCCGCGAGCTCGCCCTCCTTATGCAGGAGTTCGCCGGTCTTCTCATCGGCCTGTTTTTTTAAGACCGTGTCGCTTTCGGTTTTGAGGTAATCGATCCCGAGCGCTTTCTGGAACCACTCCTTGCGCTTTGCCGGGGTGTTGTCGAGCAGGGTGAGGAGGTCTTTCTGGGCCGCGTAGATCGTATTCCTGAAATCCACCGGGCCCATTCCGAGCGTCCGCTTCACCTCGGCCTCGACCGGGCTCACCTCTTTTGCAACTAGCTTCCGGTTCCGGTAGAACTCTGCCTCATGGGAGACGGTCTTCCCCTTCTTGAAGGTCCGGATGACCTTGTAGGTGTCGCCCCCGATCCGGAAATCAAGGACAACCTCGCACTTGTCCCTGGGGGATGCAAAACTTGAAACGATGTAATTGGCGGAGATCCCGGTCGCCTTCACGCCATAGAGCGCAAAGAAGATCGCCTGCACCAGGCTCGACTTGCCCGTGCCGTTGTTCCCGAGGATGCCGGTGATGCCGTCCTGGAAGTTGATCTCCGCGTGCCGGAACCTCTTGAAGTTATTAAGTTCCAGTCGGTCGAGGATCATGGGCGTGCTCCAAAACGATTTTTTATTGACGCTCTTGGGGGATTCTCCCACGCCGCGTGGGCATCCCCCGATTGCGATGACGACGTATTACCTGATCGGGAAATGAACGAGGTTCGCTCTATGTCAGTAGTGTTCGTGAGCGCGCCCAACCTCTTCGGGGGTCGCGGCCGGGCAATGAGCGGGTACGCGAAACCAGTACGGTAATTGAGGCCGCCGCGGGGCGCCCTTCGGGGCGGCGGCAGGCATCGCACTTGATTCGAATTGTTTTGCCAGACCACAAAACGGCCTGCCGGAAAACCCGTCAGAGAGATCATTCCCCTGTCCCCCGGTGCTCGTCCATCACGGTCTGGAGAACTTCTTTCCCGCGAAGGAGGGCGAACTCCTTCTGCTTCGCGGAGAGCTGGTGCTTGCCCACAAACCCCTCGAACTCCTGCAGGTAGTCGATCATTTTCAGGTCCTGCTGGAGCGGGACGGGCGTATCCTCCCCATCGGATTTTACCCGGATCTTCAGGTCAAGGAGCTGCTCGCGGATGCCGGCGAGATCTTTTGTGTCAATCCCCTTCCCATGCTCCCGTGAGAGGCAGTCGAGTGTCACCTGAGCCATGGCAAACTGCGGGAGATTTTTCTTTGTGACCCGAGCGATGATCTCTTCGGTGATATCCCCGGGGTGCACGCCCTGGCATGCGATCGTGCCGCAATCCGCCATCGCCGTCTTCGGGAGTTCGAGCGGCACGACCTCATGCCGGCCCGGGTCAACAAGAAGTCCGCCTTTCTCATCCCGGATTTCTCCGTAGGTCAGATACTCGGTGGAACCCGAATACCACGCGTTATCCGTGATCTGCGACTGGTTGTGGTAGTGGCCGAGCGCGATATAATCGAAATCAGCAGAAAGGATCGTGCCGTCAAGCTCGTGTTCCATAACAGAAGCGAGCCGCTTGTCCTTGATCGCGGTCGCAAGGCCGTGGGTCACGAGCACGTTGGTGTGGTCGCGGGAAAACTCGACCTGGTCGAAGGCCGTGCGGTAATCCTCAGGCCGGAGCATGTTCGGGATCAGGTGGAAGACCGTATCACCGTGCTCCACCTTTTCGTACCGGAACTTGTAGGCCGCCGTGATCTGGGACGGGTGGTACGTGAGGACTTCAAAGGGCGAGGTCGTGTACCGGGTCTTTGTCATGCTGTGGTTCCCGGCGATGATAACAAGCGGGATGCCGGCCGCATGGAGCCGTTCGAGCGCTTCGAGCACGGTCGTGTATGCCCGGGTCTTGGGCTTGACTGTATCGAAGAGGTCGCCCGCGTGGACGAGCACGTCCGGTTTTTCCCGGATGATAACGTCAATCGCCGCCAGGAAATTGTCATAGATCTGCTTCTCGCGCAGGTTCATGCCGGACTCGGGGTCTAATCTTGAAAATGCGGCCAGGCCCAAGTGGGTGTCGGCGATGTGGATGAGTTTCATTCTGTTAAGAATTTAGTTGGGGTGTGCTGGCATATAAGGGGAAGGGGCAGACGGTGAAAATGAAATAACTGAAGGGAGGACCAAAACAGCCCTTCTTTTACGGCCACATTCAGAACCCCGTCTGAAAAAAATATCCTCGAATTACCAGTAAAGACGAGACCGCGACTACTCAGCAGACCGTATCCCAAATACTCCTGATACGGCCCCGGATTGGCAATCCGGCGATCCCGTTTTCCGGTTCCACAGGAAATGATGTCCACGCCCACGGAAGAAACGGCATTTGGGGAGTATTTTTAAAAACCGGGCAAAAAGAAGGCCACTTAAACCTGCAATATGGCGGGCCTGTACGGGCCACGGTTTTCCGGTGGGGTTATTGTATATGACAGGGGCTAAAAAGGGCGCTATTAACTCCGAGACCGTCCGGGGTCGGGATGCGGCGACCGTGCTTAAAGTGTTCGGGGAATTTTCAGCGGAGCATCTCCGGCAGAGCGGGGAGATCCGCTCTTGCGTTTTTCTCTTCGAATTTGATAAGCGGTGAAGCGGTCGTATTGTGAGGTGCCGTTGGTTGTAGTTGGAGGGAAGCCGGTGGCGGGGAAGATTGACCGGTTATGTGTGGTGTTTGAATGCGTTGCATAACATGCTGCAAACGGAAACGTCCGTGAAATAATTCCGGAAAATGTTTGAAAAATAATATTGAGATTTTTTTTTAATTGCATCTTTATTTATTTACGGTTCTAGCATACTTTCACCAAATATCAAAAAGAAAATTATATCGCAGTATTCCCCTAATTGGACATATCGGATCTGGTTTAATGAAATGGGATGAGGGTTTAACCGACGAACAGAAAATTCCTGTAAAACATATAGGAACTCACGCTAGATTATTGGCGGGACCTGGGACTGGTAAAACTTTAGCATTGCAGCACCACGTCGCTATCTTAATCGATGAGAAGAAGATTAGTCCAGACAAAATATTAGCTTTAACTTTCACTCGTGCAGCCGCTCATGAATTACATACGAGAATTACAAATATTTTAGATCCACAGCAAAAAATCCCCAAAGTTGCTACACTTCATTCATTTGCGTTAACTCAATTATTACATAATATCGATCGGGTGGATACGATCCCTAAACCCCTCCGAATCGCTGATGACTGGGAAGAGATATATATCATTAATGAAGATCTCAAAACAATTTTAGGCTATAAATTAAAGGAAGTCAAAGAAAAATTCTCCTTGCTATCAGCCGATTGGCAAACTCTTGTCGCTGATGAGAGCGAATGGGAAAGAAAATTTGCTGATCCGAGATTTTTAGGGGCTTGGCAACAGCATCGAAAAATTTTTGGATATACTCTTCGATCTGAATTGGTTTATCAATTAAAACGGGCATTAGAGCGAGTGGGTTCCTTCCAGTTTGATTCAGAATATTCAAATTTGTTAATTGATGAATATCAAGATTTAAATCGATGTGACCTCGCGATTATCGCTTTTTTTAGAGACCGTGGAGTACAAGTGTATTGTGCAGGTGATGATGATCAGAGTATTTATGGATTCAGATACGCTCACCCAGAAGGGATCAGACGGTTTGATAAGGAGTTCCGGCCATTCACACCACTTACTTTAGAGACGTGCATTCGATGTGATAGAGAGATAATAAATTTAGCATTATTTGTCGCAAAACTGGATCCTTTGAGAATTGAAAAACTCCTTAAACCAAGAGAAAATGCTGGAGAAGGGGAAGTAAGATTATTACGATTTAAAGATCAGGATGATGAAGCAACCGGAATAGCTACGATTTGTAAATACCTCATCGAAAAAGAAGGATATCTCCCCAATGATATTATGATTCTAATGCGGGGTGACAGGAATGGGTTGTATTCTAAAATAATCCGGGACAGATTACTCTTTAAGGAGATTCCAATAAAAATTCAGGAGTCTACAACACCATTGGATTCATCAGCCGGTAGATATCTTTTAGCTCTTTTGCGGTTATCAATCAATCCAAATGACAATTTATCTTTCCGAACGTTATTGATGTTAAAACATGGAATAGGAGATCAATCAATTTTATCGATTTATGAATTTGCTCAGAGTAGTGGTGACAATTTTATTTGTGCTGCAAATTCAATCTGTGAAAATCCTACATTAATTCCCAAAGTGGGACAAAGAATTTGTGATTCTGTAAAAGAAATCCATGAGATATATGAGCAATATTCTCCTCGCATTCAAGAATTGAATGCCCAAAAGAACCAAGCAAAATTTATCGAATTTTTATCACAATTTGCAGCTGAAATAATTAAAGAGGACGAGGAACGAGAGGGAATCCTCGAATACTGTGTTAATTTAATACGAGAAACCGAATCTGAAACAATCAAAGACTTTTTAACAAGTTTGTCTTCTATTAATCAAAGAATTGAGCAAGAATTAGCAACGGACAAAGTTAACATGATGACGATGCATAAAGCAAAAGGTTTGACTTCAAAAGCTGTGATAATAATTGCTTGTGAGGATGAAATAATCCCCGGAAGACAAGAAGGAGGGGACAAAGTGGGTGATGAACGACGTTTACTTTATGTCTCATTATCTAGAGCTAAACATTTTTTAGCAATAACCTATTGTAATCAACGTACCGGTGCACAAATGCATTCTGGACGATCAAGTGGTACGCCATTCAGAGATTTAACTCGTTTTTTGGTGGATGCTCCAATTACTCCAATAAATGGGAAGCAGTATCTTGATGAGATTGCAGCAAGATAAAATCATTTTTCAAATGGATTTAATTTATTGTACAGAAATTTACTAAGTTATATGTCAATAATCCAATCGCCAAATCCAAATATGATCCCTCCAAAATTATCCCGGATGTTTCTCTTCCTCGACACCGAAACCACCGGCCTCCCAAAATATTCCGCAACAAACGACCCCGTCGAAAAATGGCCCCGGGTCGTCCAGCTGGCATGGTCGCTCTACGACAGCGACGGGACGCGTGAAAGCCGGAACAGTTTCATCATTTACCCGACGAATTTCACCATCCCTCTGGAATCCGTAAAAAAACATGGGATCACGACCGAGCGGGCAAAAGCCGAGGGCGTGTCGCTCTTTAAGGTGCTCCCGCAGTTCAATGCCGATGTGGAGAAGGCAGAAACGCTCGTTGCCCATAATCTCGATTTTGACCTGCCGATTGTCACGACTGAATTCTTGCGGTGCAGTCTTGAGACCGGTCTTTTGGGAAAACAGAAATTCTGCACCATGAAAACCCCGCAGGTTGTCTCCTGGTGCAAAATCCCCAAGGCATCCGGGTATGGATACAAGTGGCCGACCTTAAACGAGCTGCACCTCCAGTTGTTCCAGGAAGAATTCACCGGCAGCCATAATGCCGGCGCCGATGTGGAAGCGTGTGCGAGATGTTATTTTGAGTTACGAAAGCGGGGGATTATCGGATAGGGTTATTGTAACCGGAAGATCTGGCCGGTTCGCCGTTCCGGTACCCGGTCCGCACACCGGCAGCCAAGTCCCGGTCTCTTCAGACCGAAAAAACCCGGCTCATCACGGCGTTGCATTCGCGGGCAAGCCCTTCATCGATCTCCCCGATCCCGCCTTCGATAAGATCCCGCGAAACCGTAGCAACCTTATCGAATCGTATCACTGATGGTCGCTTGAGCCCGGTACCGGCAAACGAGGGATGATCTGAGGAGATGAGAAGATCGGAGTCCGACCGGTGTTTCGGAATCCGTGACGAGATAAACGCCACGACAACATCCTGGTTACTTTCATGAATAACAAGAGCAGGCCGAAGTTTTAATCCGCTCATGTCCGTGAAGGGAAAATGGATCAGGATAATGGAGCCTTTCATCGGTATCGCACTTTGATATCGGCAACTGTATAGAGATCAGGTTCGTTCTCAAGAAAACCCGAGAGCGAATGTTCCTCTACTGCGTACAGGGCATCCTTTGCGGCGTCCTCGTTTCCCGCGGACTTCACCATTTTTTTTGCAGGATGGCTCTTTGTCACCCGGGATGCGGCTTGCGCAGTCATGATACATTTTGTTATTCCTGTGTATCCATTATGGTTTCGGATCCGGCACTTTCCACGGCCATCCCCAGTCAGAGAATATTAAAAAAAGTCCCGGCCAGTCTCCCGGATATATTCTCCAAACCTGTCGAATCCGACGGGTTTAAAATCCGGGTTGTTAAGTTGTTCCCAGATGCCGAGAAACTCAATAGTGTTGCGGTTCCGGATCCAGCTGCGGATAAGATCGTCCGTGCTGTCCGGATTCTTATAACGTGCGATATCCGTGATGCAGATATAATCTTCATCATTCTGTACGAATATTGCAACTTCCTTTTCAAGGACATTGAGATTAGTCATAATTTCCCGCCGGTATTCCCACCAGGTACGTCCACGAGCGAACTCCTCTATGCTGCCATATCTGTACAGGTCTCTTTAAAAGGGACAGGCGTGGGGTGTGAAACTATAGGGAAACCGGGATTGTGAAGACCGTCTGCAAAGAGTTCGGAGTTCGTTTTGAAGATTGTGATGATAAGGGGCAATATCATTCAACATTCATCTGATTGTTTCGTTTCGGGGATCTTTCGTCTCCCGGTTGAGACTATTCCTGGAGTGGTTTCCCCATAAACCTGCTCAATCCCCCGGTCTAATCCGGGCCCAATATGGCCTCCGATTACCATTCTCACACCCCAAAAAAAGCCCGTATCGGGCTCCGTTTCAAAATGACCTCAAATTGGGCTTATTTTTGAAATCGGGCGAAATAAAACGATCTCATAGACGCGTTTTGAGGGGAGTTTTCGGGGCCGGATGGGTTTCTGTTGATGGCGAAAATGATCGCTGCCAGAACGCGAATATGGGCCGCTATGAGTGATTATATGGGGCTCAATTTTGGCGTATTTTGGGGAATGGGGGGATATAAGGACTTTGATTTTCGGGCAAGGGAATCAGACGGTTTTACGGGCGTTTTTTTCATGGGTGCCCCCGGGGAAAACGCATACGATATCTCCGCATATGTTTATCGATAAGTCCCCGGTAAAACCGGACATCAAACGATTTCTCACACCACACCGGTTCCACCCGGTACCGCCGGGAAGTGTCCTCCCCATCACGCCACCTTTTAGTGTCCGTTGCCCGTTTGTACTCATCGCTGGCATCCCCGACCCGACGGGCAGGAAGAAGAACACAATATCATTATCAGCTCGAATCGCATTTACAGAATAGAACTTCGGGGGATTTTACATGGGAATCAAACCGTCATATATTAAAAATCTCGGAACCGCGCTTCTGGCCAAACAGAGGGAGAATTTTTCGAACAATTTCGATGCGAACAAGCAGCAGCTGTTTGCATCAGCATCGATTGACAGCAAGCGTGTCAGGAACCGTGTTGCCGGCTACATAACAAGAAAAATGAATGCCAAAAAACGAACATAACCCTCTTCACGTTCGAAGGTGTCCGTCGAACAACCAGTATCTCTTTTTATTCAACGGGCCGTTTAAGCGTCCGGAAAGCCCGAAAAATTTCTTGTATGGAGCGTCAGAAAATTCAAAAAAACTACCCGCGATCGCACCGTGTCCATACAATGGAAGAATGTAAAAAGAGAGTGTGGAAATAATTCACGCGCTCAATAACAGCGGTCGCACGACGGCGGGGTTTGCTGCGGCGGAGTTCCTGGGCATCGCAAGAGATTCATGAGGGAAGTCCCGGTTCACCGCCCCGGATACCCTTAAAAATCCACGTCAATAACCCG
>Ga0187861_10005406_pt1 | contig 10252 bp, 8 predicted proteins | sample June2016WEW_10_1_3_FD_132986 | JGI IMG/M metagenome (GOLD analysis project Ga0187861, IMG submission 132986) | Peatland microbial communities from SPRUCE experiment site at the Marcell Experimental Forest, Minnesota, USA - June2016WEW_10_100 | ecosystem: Environmental > Terrestrial > Soil >...
ATGTCAGTAAATGCGTGGCCCAGAGCGTACCGCGGGCGTCCCGCCCGCCTTCGTCCTCGCGCCCTGCCGGCCTGCCACGGGCGGGCGGGACGCCCGCGGTACATTTGCTGACATGCACCCCCAGGCCACAGATCACGTAAACAGTGCTCATCGTCTTCTCCTACAGTCTTTCCGGGCCAGCGATGGCTGCGATGGTAATGGCGAAGAGTGCCAGGGCAATGACGACGAAGAGCAAGTTAATGGGCACCTCCTCCAACCCAACCCTTCTTTATTATACGCAGCCCAAGGTCAGGATGTCGTCAAACCGAAGGCTTACGGCGTTAAAAAAGTATTAAGGATAACGAAGAATTTGAGCGCCCAAACGGTTACCCGCTTGGGCTTGACAATAAATTAACAACACAAGCGCCAAGTGTAACAGCATCCTGATGCCCAAAGCAGTTAACTGTGTGCAGGAGGAGTCTAAAATGCAGCTTAGAACATTGAGAGCATCGTTGGCCCGAGCCTGGCAGTTGATTGCTCCGCGCGCAGGCCAGTCCCTGCGAGTCCGCCGCTCCAACCCGGACGCGAATCTGGCGGCACACCTGCGCCGGCACTTGGATGCCTATGCGGACCTGCAAATGTACCTCAAGATGGGGGCGCCAATAGACAAATTGCCCGAGACCAGGCAGTTGGTGTCGGATGCGGAGGAGCTTGAAGCCCAGTTAGCTTTGCTGCCGCAGTACCCGCCTTTGGTAATGGCCCGTGAAGCCCTCCGCGGCCATTGGCGGGACCTCTGGACGAACGGCGGGGTCAGCGAGACGGAATACCGCGCCAGGCTGAAGGCTGCCCTCCTTTTCATAGAAGACTACAGGGCCGAAGGTGCGGCCGAAGAAATGGCCGCCGGAGGCGAGCTGAGAACAGCGTTCGGGCACTGGTAGTGGGCAGCTATTTTCCCTGGATGGCTTCTGCCACGGTCTTGGCCAGCAAGGCGGCGCCGGCCACATTGGGGTGAATCTTGTCGGGGAACATCTCAGGGTGATTGCTCAGGGCCGTGTGCAGATCAATCACGGGCAGGTTCTTGGCTTTGGCTGCCTGTTGGACGGCGGGAATGACGCCCTCGGTGATGCCTTTCTCGTTGATGCCCCACTGCGTGGCGTAGGCAGGCGCGGGCAGGCATAAGAAAATCTTCGGCTTGCTTGGCAGCGCCGCAAAGTGGTCCAGCATGGCTTCCAGGTCCGCGACGAATTCGTCCTTGTGTTTCCAGTTCTGAGGTTTGGTGTCGTTGGTGCCCAGCTTGATGACCACAATGTTCGGCTGGTAGTCCGTAGCGGCCTTGAAGGCCCCTTGCTTCCAATATGGATTATCGCCCTTCTTCAGCAGCGTTGTGCCGCTGACGCCGAAGTTGCGCGTTTCGTATTTCTCTCCGAGCAGTTTGCCCAGCACGGCGGGGTAGTTGTTGACCTCGCGGTTTTCCACGCCCGCGCCGAAGGTGATGCTGTCGCCGATACACGCCACGCGCAGTTTGCCTTCTTCGCCGGCGTGGCAGAACGCGAGCAGGAACACAAAAACGGGCAGTACCGGCAACACGGACAAACGTTTCTTCATGGCTTCTCTCCAGGGTGTGAATGCGCCGGGCCTCAGGTTCATCCCCGCGCGCGCTCCAACGGCGCCGCGTTCCGCGCCGGTACACTTTCAGGTGTTGCGCTCGTTGCCTCGGGCAGTATGGCCGCGAGTTTGTGGTCCAATTGCCGCTGTTCGTCCGCCAGGAGAACGTGCGCCTGCAACACTTGCTCCTCCAACCTGGCGCATTGCTTCTCCAGTGCGGCGAGGCGTTGCTCCAGGCTCTCGACTTTTCCGCCTGCGGCAGCTCCCGTTTTGGAGGCTTTGTGGCGGTAATCGAGCCACATTGCGAATACACCGGCGCCGATAACGCCGATTACAATAACGCCCATAAGAACGAAGAAACCCATCAATGGGATGTTCATAAGACCTTCCCCCCGAGCCGACCGGCTACCTTGTCCGCACAGGCGTGCCAACTTCCGCAGCCTCATCCGGGCCACCAGTGTACCATGCCTGGTGAGTCTGTAAACGCCGCTACACCGGTAAGACTTTCAGAAAACCGCGCTCAGCGTAGCTGATGATTCTGCGATCCCTGGTCGCCAGCGTGGCGCCAAGGACTCGCGCCGTGGCGATGATGATGCGGTCGGCGGGGTCGCCGTGAAGGTGGCCGGGCAGTCGGTTGCTCTCAATGGCGATCTCGGGGGTAAGTGGGATGAGAGAAAGATGGGGCTTGGCGAGGGCTTCTTGAACATACTTCAAACTGTCCATGCCCAGAACCAGACGCCCCTTCTTCACCAGCATGCCGACTTCCCAGACGGATATGGCCGAAACGCCCAAGCCGCTCTCGACCGCTGCCGAGTCAATGCTTGCAGCCGCCTGTTTGATTCTTGGGTCCCGGTCGAAGAACCAAACCCAAACGTGGGTGTCGAGGATCAGCATCCCTACTTCTCCGCCTCCCATTCCACGTCAATCGGGCTGATGATGTCTCCGCAATAGGTGACGGAGCCTTTCATGCACCCATAGAGGGAGCGGGGTTTCTTCTTCGTAGCCGGCACCAGCTTCGCGACAGGCTTCCCATGCTTGGTGATGACCACTTCTTCGCCCGTATCCCGAACGGTATCCATTAACTTCAAGCACTTCGTCTTGAACTCGCCGGCGGCAACAATCATAACGCTTCCTCCAAAATGACCATAGTCATATTATCACAAACGCCCGGCCGCCGCAAACTTTGAACCTTTCTCTTCTATCCGCCTTCACCCGCGGTTTCAAGAGGTCCCTCGGAGGAGCACGGCGTGGCCACGCCCTGGCGGCTGCGTTCCCGCTCGCGCGCCAGGAACTCGGTGCTGACGCCGCTGCTGATCACGCTCCACGGGAGGATTTCGGTGGGTTCTCTTCCGCGCAGGCCATGCCAATCGGGATCCACGCCGCATTCCTTGAAGGCGGCCAGCCACACGTCCAGTTTGAGGTGTTCTTCCCAGCCGTCGAAGCGCGCGCCGTTGCGCCAGGCGGTTTCAATGACCGGGCCCAGGCGCCTGTCGCCCCGGGCGAGCACGCATTCGAGGTAGCTGGTGTCGGGGTTGTGGAACTTGAGCGTGACGGCTTTGACGCGCGTGCTGGAGCGGACAATGTGCTGGCGGCGCCGCCATTCCTCGCGCGGCGGCAGCGCTTCCCATTGAAACGGCGTATGCGCCTTGGCGACGAAATTGGAGACGCTGGCCGCGACCTTGGCCGGCCCCTTGCCGAGCTTCGTGCGCTCCAAAGCGATGCGGCCGCTCAGTTGGCCGATGGCGCGCAAGTCGTCGTCAGTCTCGCCGGGGAGGCCAAGCATGAAGTAAAGCTTGACGTGGTCGAAGCCGTGCAGGTAAGCCTGGCGGCACCCTTCCAGAAGATGTTCGTCCTTCACGGGCTTGTTGATGATGTTGCGCAGCCGCTCGCTGCCGGCCTCGGGCGCAACGGTCAGCCCGCTCTTGCGCGTGCGGCTCATTTCCTCCGGCAGCGCGGCCAGCGCGGCGCCGACGCGCAGGCTGGGCAGCGACACGCTGACGCCCTGGGCCGCGAAGCAGTCGTTCAGCTTCCGCGCCAGTTCCGTGATGCCGGCGTAGTCGCTCGAAGACAGCGACAGCAGTCCGATCTCGTCGTAGCCGGTGCGCGCGCAGCCTTCCTGAGCCAGGCGCAGGACCTCCGCCTGGGAGCGCTGCCGCCGCGGCCGGGTGATCATGCCGGCCTGGCAGAAGCGGCAGCCATTGATGCAGCCGCGCATGATCTCCACAGTGAACCGCTCGTGGACCGTTTCCACCAAAGGCACGATGGGGGCAACGGGAAACGGCGCGGTCTCCAGGCTGGCCACCGCGCGCCGCCGCACGGGCAGCGGCAGTCCGTCCCGCAAGCGTGTCACCCCGGAGATTGTAGCGCAGGCATCTTGCCTGCCCGTAGCGCTTCCATAATCGAAACGGTAGAACCGCGGCACGTAGACGCCTGGAACTTCGCGGGCCAGGCGGCAGAGGATCGTCTCGCGGTCGAGACCTTCCGCTTTGAGTTGCGTGAGCTTGTCCGTAACCTCGACAGCCAGCTCCTCGCCGTCTCCGATACAGAAAGCGTCAATGAAATCCGCCAGCGGTTCCGGCGCGAAGGCGGTGTGTCCGCCCAGGATGACGAACGGCTCTGCCGGACCGCGCGCGCCGGCGTGCAAGGGGATGCCGGCCAGGTCGAGCATGGTCAGTATGTTGCTGAAGCCGCCCTCGTATGCCACTGACAGGGCGAAGACATCGAAAGCGCGGATGGGCGTGAACGTCTCCAGGGCGTACAGCGGCACGCCGTGTGCGCGCATGCGCGCTTCCATGTCCGGCCAGGGCGCGAAGACGCGTTCGCAGAGCGTGTCGGGGCGGGAGTTCCAGACGTGATAGAGAATCTGGAGGCCCAGCGAGGACATGCCCAGAGCATAGGCGTCAGGTATGCCCAACACGACCTTGGTCTTCGTGGCCGTGTGGTCTTTGACGATCTGGTTGTGCTCGCCCCCGGTATATTGTGCGGGCGTCTCCACAAAGGGCAGGATGTGTGTCTCGATGTAGCGCCGCAGTTCGGGTCCGCGCAGGGCCGTGGCATTTTGTTCCATCAGTGGCGACCTTTTCTACAACCGTTCAGTGTCCGAGCCGCGCGCGTAAGCAAGCGGTCAGGGGAGCGCTATGGGAAACATGGGAAGAATGGGAGTAATGGAACCGCTCCCGGTCGAGGCTCGTGCCAAAAGGTTACTTTCTCCGTGTCTCCGTGTCTCCGTGTCTCCGTGTCTCCGCGTCTCCGCACCTCCATGGCGAATCGTCCGGGCTAGGGCGCAGGTGTTGCGTGGCTGGCGTTCACGCTTCTAAGGCGGTGCGCCAGCGTGTAGGCGGCCTGCGGGACAGCCGCCGGCAGTTCCAGCCGCAGCGCCACAACATTCTTGTCTTGCCGCATTGAAATGGCCAGCGGGACGTCGGGAATCCCGGCAGTGATCTCGGCAGCCGCCGCGAGGGATTCAGGCGGCAACGTGGCCAGGCCCAGCCGCGCCAGCCTGACGGGATGGACCAGCACCAAGGCAAACGTCCCGGCAGCCAGGCCCGGGAAAATGCCCTTGGGAGCGCCGGCATTGGGAGCGCCGGCATCTTGCCGGCCCTTGAGTGTTTTGACATCGCTGAGCGCCTGTTTCAGCGCGTCCAAGCCTTGCCTGCCGGTGGACAGCAGCACCGTGTCGTTGCTCAAAGCATACTGCAAGCCCAGCGGCCAGCCCATCAGGCCCGACCAGGCCTGCGAGACCTCCACTGGCCCCGCCGCCTGGTAGCGTTGCAGCGCTATGCCCGCTCTATCTTCGGCGGGGAGCGCCTTGAGCTGCACGTGTGGGCTGTTTGCCGCGGCCAAAAGACTTCCGAGGGCTTCGAAGACGGCCGCCAGACTGGGGGCCGCCTTGGCGGGGTCCTGGGCCTGCAGCGCCAGCAGAAACGCGCCGCCCGTGCTGCCGGAGCCGCTCACCGCCAAAGCCCCTTCGCCTGAGGCCAGGCTGAGGAAACTGAGCAGCTTGCGCACGGCCTCAGCCTCCTTCTGGCCAGCCTGGTTGTGGTTCTCGAATTCGTCGCTCAGCCAATCCACCAGTTGCGTGCCGTTCATATTCCAAGTGGCCAAGCACGCCGCGTCGCCCGGCAGCAGGCTCAGCAGTTGGCCGCTGGTGGGCGTGGCCGGCAGCGCGAAAATTTCGGCTAACTCGGACTGCGGTTCCGGCATGGCCAGGATTTCCAGCGAGGCGCGCGCGCCCGAGGCGTCCACCTCCAAACGGGCCTCTATGGCGTCCAGTTCCCAGAACGACTCCAGCCAGTCGCTGAGGCGCGCATTCAGTCTCGCGGCCTCCGCAGCCCCCGGCGCGGCCAAGCGGGCGGCTTCTGCCAGGCTGGTCTCCAGCATGCCGCCGAAGTCGCGCTTGAGCGCGGAAATTTTCAAGGTCAGCACCGCATCCGGCGGGGTGGCGTCTGCGGCCAGTTTGCCGAACGGCCCGCCGGGGTTGGAGGCCAGGTAGTCCTCGAGCTTCGCCAGGAAGGGCACGCTGGGAGCGGCGAGCACCTTGCCGCCCGCCAGCTTGACGGCGAGTATTTTGTCCGGCTGCGGCACCGGCTGCGGCAGCGTGAACGTCAAGATGCCTGCTTCTTCCTTGGGGACGCCGTAAGCACCGATCAGCGCGGTTTTCATGGCCGCGGCATCCGCCGTGCACAGGATAAAAGCGCGCTCGTTGTCCGTCTGCGTGGCTGCAGGATCCAACTGGAAGATGACCGCCCAGCCGTCCTTCTTCAAGGCCCCGTCCACGGGCAGGTTGAACAGGTAGCTCATGGCCGCTTGCTTGGCCAGTTCCGCGGAATTCGGCATGAGCCTGTCCACGTAGGCCCCGGCCTTGTCCATGCCGCGGCCCAATTCCCGAAACGACAGTGTCACCAGCGCCCAGGGGGGGACAGCCATTGGCGCCGCCGGCTCCGCGCCGCGCGCCGCGGCGCAGGCCAGGATTAGAAGCAGGGCGAACTTTGGAGTGCGGCGGCTTGCCGCCGCTTTCAAAGCGGTGCCAAGATGCCGCACTCCAAAGCAAGTCCGCTTGTGCTTCTCAGTTCTCTCTGCACTCTCCATTTTGACATATTAGCCGCAGGGCCTAGACTGGTCTAGTGCCTTGCCCGGATGAGGACGGGTGCATGTCAGTAAATGTACCGCGGGCGTCCCGCCCGCTCGTGGCAGGCTGGCAGAATGCGAGGGCGAAGGCGGGCGGGACGCCCGCGGTACGCTCTGGCTCGTGCATTTACTGACATACACCCGATGAGGACCACAAAGGAGGAACACGCCATGAGTACCAGCGCCACGAAGCGCACAGCGAAAGCCAAGCTCACACGCTATGGCCAGGTCATCGGCTTGAACGCGGAGAAGCTGGAAGAGTACAAGAAGCTCCACGCGGCGGTTTGGCCGGACGTCCTCAAGATGATCAGGAAGTGCCATATGCGGAACTACTCGATCTACCTGCGCAAGCTGGATGAGGGCAGTTGCTACCTCTTCAGCTACTTCGAGTATACCGGCAAGGACTTCGACGCGGACATGAAGATGATGGCCGCTGATCCCACGACACAGAAGTGGTGGAAGCACTGTATTCCCTGCCAGAGGCCGCTTAAGGACCGCCGGGAAGGGGAGTGGTGGGCGGCGATGGAAGAGGTGTTCCACATGGAGTGACGTGCCCGCGTGCGCGTTGTGCCCTGGCAGGACTCCCCTGCCTCCCGTAATCCCCATCAGACATGGAGAGGAGTTGGGTTCAATGGCAATCAGGTTCGTCAGTCTTCACTGGGCCGGCGCAGCCACCGTGCTGCTGACGCTGCTCGCGGCGGGTTCCCCGCTCCGCGCCGGCGAGCGCGCCTGGACTGAGATTCCGCTCAGCCAGTGGAAAGGCCACACCAAGGCCGAGGTCCCGGCGCTGAAGAAGGCCTGCGCCGTGACGGTGGCGCACCCCGCCAAGGACGCCGCGCCTTTGGCCTGTGTCACGGCCGAGCCGTTCCCGCCCGGGCTGTACGAACTGCGCCTGACACTGCGGCCCTCGCATGTCGCCAACATCGTAGCCTTCCATAGCGGCGTCCGGGTCAAGGCCGGAGACGAGCAGGTGGCCGAGTTCCACGGCCAGTTCTTCGCCAGGCCGCATCAACTGGAGGCGCGGACCGTCAGCTTCGTCCACTTGCAGCCAGGCCCTGTGCGCTTGAGCGTTGAGGCGTTCACCGACGCCAAGGCCTGCGAGAGATTCTTCACCGCCGCCAGCTTGAAGGCCGGCGGGCCCAAGCTGAGCGATCCGCTCGAAGGCACAAAGGAGACGGGCGAACTCGAAACCGAACTTGAACTCACGCTCACGCCGGGCAAAGCCGTCTACTACCTGCTCGACAAAGCCGAGCTGCGGCTGCTTTCCGGCACCGGCCGGGTAGTCAAGGTCGAGACCGACAAGATCCGTTACAACCCCGGCGAGACCCTGCATGGCAGCGCGGTGGTCTCGGCCGTTGGCGGCAAGGGTGGGGAAGGCACGCTGGACATCTGCCTGGAGCACGGCGTCAACAACCGCGTCAAGGCCAAGAGCATTCCCGTCAAACTGGACGCCGGCCAGCAAAGCATCGCCTTCGAGATTGCGCTCCCCAAGGAGGAACTCGGCTACGCTGTGGTGGCTGAGTTCGCCTCCAGCGACGGGGCGGACAGGTCCGAGGCGGCGGAGTACTTCAATATCGCGGCCGACTTCAACCGCGTCGCGATTTTCGGCGGTTACGGCGGCCAGAGCATCACCCCCAGGAGTGAGAAGGCCGTGCAGGAGGCCGCCCGCGCCTCGCGGGCCGAATACGACAATGCGCGCGAGATGTTTGCCTGGGCCGAGGATGACATGGTGGGGATGAGCCCCGCGGACGACTACTGGTTCTCGGGCCAGACCTGCTATCACATGAACAAGCAGAGCATCCAGCAACTCATCCGCGTGGCCCATCAGCACGGCATCGCGATGGTCACCTACGGCAAGTTCGTCATGTCCGGCTACCCCGGCTGGAAGACGGCTTACGATTATCCGAACGACCACAAGAGCCAATACTTCTATCCCACGGGGATGTGGGAGGGCGTCAACAGCATCCTCCTCGACCGCTTCCGCAACAAGGAGTTCGTGCCTTACGCCAATCGGCCGAACGTCCAGGGCAACCGCTTCGAGGTCTGGTGGCAGGAGTTTCTGCCCATCAATCCGGACGCCACGCCGCGCATGGCCCGCATCGCCGCGGAGGAGGTGGTGCGTTCCATCGAGATGTTCGGCTGGGACGGCATCCGCTGGGACGGCCATCCGCGCGGCGGCGGGCCGTGCGGCGGGTCGGGCGGCGAGTTTGACCTCCTGGCCGCCAACCGCACGCAGGCGCTCGTCCGCTACTTCAAGGATATTATCGCCGCCAAGCATCCCGAATTCCGCCACGGGTACAACTATCTGCTGATCCAGGACAAGCCCAGCTACGATTGGGCGTATGAAGACCATGAGCTGGACGAACTCTGCCGCGGCGGGGGCCTGCTGATGAACGAATCCATAGGCAACGCCTCGGAGGGCCGGACGTTCGAGCAGATCGCCCAGAACCTGCAGGTGGAAGGCGATCTTTGCCGCGAGCGCGGCGGGTACTTCCTGGGCATCAGCTACGCCGCCTCGCCCCGCGACCTGCTGATTGAGAGCGCCCTGTGGTCCGCGGGCGGAGCGCGCTATTACGGCGCGGTGGGCAAGTGCTTCGAAGCCAAGCGTTACTGCACGCGGTACTCGCAATACAGCTTCGACGAAAACCTGCGCCGTCTTGTCGCGCCCGAGAAGGTGCTGGCGCCCCAGGCGGAGACCCGGCTCTGGTGGCAGCCGTTCGTGTACGAAACTCCTCTGGATAACGGCAAGCGTCAGCTCGTGGTGAATCTTCTGAATCTTCCGCGCCAGGCCAAGCGGCCCAGGAAAGACGACCCTCCTCCGCCTGTGTGGGACATGCCCGCCGGCACGGACCCCGTGGCCTTCACGCTGACGCTCCCGGCCGGCTTCCGAGCCATGGGTGTGAACTTGATAGACCCGTATACGCTCAGCGTGCGCGCTCTGGCCCTTGACGGCAACCGCTTTGAGGTGCCGCCTCTGTCCATCTGGGCCGTGGCCGTGGTGGACCTCGCGGTTGAAGCCAACGCGCCGGTAGGAGCGCCGGCGTCCCCGCCGGCCTCGCTCGCCGCGCTTTGTGGACCGCCCAAAACTTTCGGCGTGCCTCGGCCCAATCTCAAAACCGAGCGCAAAGAAACCGTGGTCCTCGACATCAAGAAGGAAACTTGGGAAGTGAGCAAAGACATGTCGGCGCTCGCGCCGGATTCGAGCCTGAAAGAGCGCGCCGACCAGGCCGCCTTGGATGCCCTGCCTTGGGACGAGCGGAATGCCCGCATCCTCAAGATTCGAGACCAGAATCCCGCGGACAACCTGTTAAAGGGCTGGTGGAAGGGCGGCACTTTGCCCGAGGACCTGAAGCTCAAAGAGAAGAAGTTTGACTTCGGGAACCTGGCGCCGCAGCGCAACGGCAGCTTCGACATTTTCCACGGCCGCGGCGTCCTGGACTACCGCTTGCGCTTGTCTGCGGCCTTCGCGGAGCTGGACCGGTTCTCCGTGCATGACGCGCCGCTGACGGGCGGCTTCCGCGCCGGCGGCGGACATTGCCCG
>Ga0187861_10005408_pt1 | contig 10248 bp, 25 predicted proteins | sample June2016WEW_10_1_3_FD_132986 | JGI IMG/M metagenome (GOLD analysis project Ga0187861, IMG submission 132986) | Peatland microbial communities from SPRUCE experiment site at the Marcell Experimental Forest, Minnesota, USA - June2016WEW_10_100 | ecosystem: Environmental > Terrestrial > Soil >...
AAACGATTGTCCAGCTTTATATGGACAACCACGACTTGATAGAGAATGAGGGCGAGGTGAAGAAGGATGCAACTCCAGCGCAACTACCCATCCAAATCGGCCAGCCAGTCCCAATCAACCTCCCAAGCACCCCGTAAGAAGCGACGTAACCGCGTCATCAAGATAAACAATGACACTTATCTTGAGGGGCTATGGACTGCTAAAGTAGAGCGAGGACGCACGTGCCAAAAATGCCGCCAGCCAATATCTGCTGGTAGCCCATCGCTACGATATATCCGTAAGGATTTGAAGTACGGCAAATATAGTGTCGTTAGCGAAAAGGCCATCTGCCCTGAGTGCGCCATCCCTATGCTTGAGAAAATGTTGGATGAGCTTAAGCAACCAATTGACAAACAGATGTATATGAGAATGAAGAAGAACCAACCAAGTCCTCAGACAACGTGGTAAAAATGCAATGCTATAAAATAAGCTGTTGGTTCAATAGTTACGCTCCTGGGCGAGATTGCAAATTGGCCGCCCCCCAATTCTGCGGGGACCGTATAGCTGATGCCCCGCCCACTCCACAAAAAAAAGAAGGCAAATACAAGACGAAGTGGTGAGAAATTGCAGAAGCGTCTAACTTACCAACGGGGAGAGTATCAAATCAAACAGTGCTCACATTATCTTGGCAAGGAGCAATGTAGGTATAGCACAGACACTCTTTTTCGTATAGGTGCGCCTGAAAATTCCAACGAACCCTGTAGCAGATACGAAAATAAGGAGTACAAGTCCAGGTGGTAAATATGTATAGTGAACAGCAAAAGACTCAGATGATAAGAGAAGCAGAAGATGAAATCAATGTCCTGCGAAATGGGATAACCTGTGCACCGAAGCACGTTAGAAGGTATTGTCGGAACCGCATTCAATACCTGACCTGGGTAATTGCGAGAGTAAGCAGGAATCGCTCCATAACGAACGTGCCTAGCACAGCGTATATCCCGCCAAGAGTGGGAGAATGATAAACGACATCCCGCTTTACATCAAATGCCCCAGGTGCGGTCAACTTTGTCAGATTACTAATCCTGCATTCGTAGAGAAATGGCAACTAGACCCAGATATTGCTATAAAGTGGGCTTCGGACAACTGCTGCCCTGAATGTGGAACGGTTCCATTCACCAAGAAGGACGTTATAACCGACTATACGAGCGAGTGGTGACATAGCCTTATATACCTACGAAAACAACGGTGAACTATGCGGTGCATACATTGTAAAGCCCACATATATGCTGTCGAATGGGACGATAGCAACTCTTCAGAGATAACTCTCCGCTGTCCCAACTGTCACGCTATACTAGAGGAGGAAGATGACCGTACTCCAGAGGAAGTTATCATCGATGACCGTATGGATGCGGCCATCCGAAAGATGATGAATGGAAAAAAACTCGATGAAGATGAGATAGAATTTATCGATTCCCTGGTAAAAAAGAGAATGCCTGGAACGAATTGGCGGGCTATGTACGAAGCGGACCTGAGACAATGACAAAGAAACAGCCGCAGTTTGTGGCGGTCTATTGCCAATCGTGTGGTTACATCGATGCGAATGTCTCAGTCATAGCTATCGAGACAATTCAACAACTGACTCAGTCCAACGATGCGTTCATTATATGCAAACAATGCGGCACTAAAATAACTGTGGATTTGGAAAACGACCCAATGAAAGTGGGGAAGAATGGGACAGTAAAATTGCCAGAGACTACGAAGTGGTAGTATGAGACTATCTTCAGGTGATTACGCGCGTTGTCAGATAAGAAAATGTACGAGACATTCTAATGACATTAATCATTGTTCATTAACCATAGCTCAGTTTGATGAAATGAAAGTGAACATTGATATGGATGTCAGCGAACGTTGTACCTTATACACTGTGTCTAAGCGCCCACAACTCTACACTACAAGGTGGTAGAAATGAGCAAGTGGAAGTATCATCTAGACCCGCATAAAATTCCCAGAGATGGGAATGTTCCCATTGGTATATATTGTTCACAATGCAAAAAGCTAGCCTTCGTTGCTAAGAGTGAGACTATACTCAGATTGCTAGCCGGAGAGTTGGGTATAGCCGCAGTAGTGAAGTGCAGGAAGTGTAACGAGACGGTTCAGGTTGATATATTCAAGCATCTGGTCTATGTGAAGAAATGGGGCAGATATTATACTGTTTGCCCACCCTATGAATTGCTCGGGACCAAGACCGAATGGTGAGCGAATCCTTTATATATCTATGAAAACAACGAGGATATAATGCACCACGAACGATACTCTTATTGGAATACGAAACACCCATCCATATACGGTGAGCTAGAGTGCTTGACTTTCTATGGAGGCTATTCTAATTTGAACTATCCTATTTATCTCCGCAGGGCGAAAGAATATGTCATCCGGCGAAAAGATAATCTAGAATGGGTGCTCAAGTACGACTTGTCTGGCAGAATTCAACTAAATCCTACCTGGGTAACGGACTATAATATAGGAACCGCCATATCAAACTATATGGAACGGTTGTTCGGATTCAACACATGCGTATATTATCGCTACGGACACGATAGATTGTATATTTGGCGCGAGCCGCTTAAATCACTACCATATCAGAGGCGAGGATATGCGATATATTGGCACCCAGATGTAAAGAAATATACCATACCTGACAATTCTACGGACCCGATAATCTTATCTATAAGAGGTGAGCTTTTGTCGGGTGCGAATTTGTGGGAGACTGGATTGGGGGGTGGCTACACTACCAAGTGGTAGTCAGGCCAAACCCTTATATACTTAGGAAAACAAAGGTGTAACCATGAACGTGCTAGATAAGCTGAGAACGCTTAGCTTGAACCGCAAGGGATTCGATGACTTCCCTGATATGATGGCTGACGGGACTATCGAAGGCATCAACATAAAGGAACTGGCCGAGGAGTCCGTGAAGGCACTTCAAGTCGATGGGGAAGCGAGTGGAATGGGGAAGATGGAAGTTAAGGTCGTTGGCATAGGGGTCCGCGTCCTTATGCTTGACCCGAACGACAAGTCCCGCAAGAGGATTGCCACAACGGAAATCATCAGGTTGCATCCGAAGATAAATCTGGATGAACTCGATGTTTCGGCTGAGCATCTGCCATCGGTATCTGAGGAAAAGCTGATAGACGCTCAGAACCACATAGACCCAGAGAACGCTCCGTACAAGCCCAACAGCTATGATGGGCATATGTTCGGCTGAGAAAATGCCAAAAACTTGGATACCCTTTCGCCGCCCACCCCCGCCCACATACAATGTCTCTAAGCCCTATTACTGTGGGATGCTTGGGTGCGAGAATGAACTCCCATGTGAGTTTAGGTTCAAAATCTCTCAGCACATAGATGCCGTGAGAAAGACCAGGGCGAAAAAGTGTCCATTCAGCATTGAAGAAGTGCTGGCGGAAGTCCAAGATACTCCAATCGAATATTCCAGCGAATGGTGATAGAATGACTACGATATTCGTAGGCGGTAGCAACAACATAGACTACATAACCCCAGACCACGTTACTCTGGCTCTGCGCCAGATTGGGATAAAGGAGTCTGACGTTACTACTGTAGTTTGCGGCTTGGAAAAGGGGCCAGAAGTCGCTGGAATGACTTGGGCGCAGGATAAGCACAAAATGCTGGATGTCCATACACCTCACCTAGAGAAGTATGGACAGATAGCTTGGGTGATTCGCAACAAGGTCGTAATCTCTCACGCTAGCATAATGATTATTTACTGGGATGGGAAATCCGCAGGTGCAAGGAACCTGATGAACCAAGCAAGGAAGCGGGGAGTTACGGTCTATAAGATTCAATGCGAGAAAGGCAGGGTGGATGTTCCGCGAGAATGGGACCGCGTAATCTCAGAGGAGGAATGGGGGTGGACGAGTGAGTGGTAAGCAAGGAATGCGCCGTCATACCCAACTAGAGAATTTCGTGGCCAGCAAAAGAATAGAGATTAGCGAGACAGCGGATATGGTATATGCTGACTTGTCAGACGATGATAAGAAAGTTGCTCGATATGCTGTCTGTGGTTTGTGGTTCGAGGGGTATGCTCAATGTTCGCAGTCTGGCTCGGCCTGTTGTTTCATTATGATAGACAGCAAATTTGGGGAGATTACCAATCGCCGTCCCAAACCGCATTGTCCGCATAGCGACCAAAAGGTTAGGGCACACATTCTCACCCCCGAAAGAGTGCGCCACATAATCACAAAGAAACCATCATACAATACCAAATGGTGATTCAATGATTCACCCTAGAAATAAAGTGAGATGCCCTCATTGCCATAAGAACTTCAGCCTAGCATATGAAGATGCATGGGATAGAGAAATTCTAGAGGTTCTGGGGGGAGGTAAAGAGTTTCTTACCTGCACACACGACCCAAGAGGATGTGGTTGCGTAGTAGATATAACCAGAGATATGTTGAAATCTTACTATCCCAAGAAAGACCCGCCAGAAATAAAAACACAATGGTAGAGTAGAACGACCAAAAGCCTTATATATCTAAGAAAACAACTGTGATGCACTATGGACGACCTAATCAATTCATTCCCAAAGAAGTCTCGCTTCGAGAATATGGACCTGGACGGTCTGAGCGAAGATGAGCGAAAGCAAATCATCGCCGCTTATGAGTGGTCGATAAGAGTGGGCAACGATGCAGACGCTTCTCTGGCCTATGCCAATTCGGTAGCCGACGAACTCAAGAGCGAGAAGTTAAAGCTGGCTGAGATTCAGAAGTATGCGGCTGAAAAGCAAGCACTCACTCCCCGCCCAGAGAGAAATCTCACCGGAGATGTCACCGTTCGTCGAATGACCGCGTTCATACGGTTTATGAACCGTTATCAGGGAATGGTCACTATCGAGCAAATCCTCAATGACGTTGATAATGAGTGGACGGACGTTATTGATTTTCCTGTCTCGGAATGGGATTCAGACGTGGTTGGACTACGCCTCTATATGATAGGCGGCGGCAGAATTGTCCTGACCGAAGATTCTGGATGGGTGTACGCCGCAGACCCGCCCGATGAACTAGATGGCGAGAACAATCAAACCACACCCGAGCCGCCCAAATCCTTAAATACATACTAAAACAACGGTGATACTATGCCTCTGAATGAGAGAGAGATAGCCGAGGAACTGGTCAAGACCCTAGAGAAGCATCTAGACAGCGTTGAGCCTCTGCCCGACCTGAACGTGCCAATAGGGAACGTGATTGGTATGCTGGCCGCCGTCAAGGACGCTATGAGTCCAGAAGATTTCGAGAAGATTCTCTTGGTCATAGCCCTGTTCTACAACATACAAGATGAGAACGAGTTTAGAAACAGATTGGCAAAGACCGTACTCGACATAAGCCCAGACAGCGTATCCATCAAGGTGGTTAAGGGACCGTAAATGCCCACCTGCCGAAAGTGCAAATCTGAAATTGATAGTTTGCAGGTGCGCGAAACACGGAATCGTTGGTTCAGCGTTAGATACGTTGGTGACGTAGATAAATTGGAAAGAATAGACACCTATGAAAGCAGTTATACCTATCACGATTTCTACTGCCCCGTTTGTCACCAAAAGTTGGGGGGGAGTGAAAATGCCGCCAAGAAACTACTCAAGGGTAAGAAAACCGAAACAAAGTGGTAGTATCCATGCGGAAGCTCCCATATGTTCAGAATGTGGACAGCCTATGAAAAATACTCACTCTCCTAAACCACATAATCCATTGTATGCGTGTGTGGAATGTGAAATGTGTGGAGAATATATTGGGGAGAACTGGCACACTTTTCCAATGCGAGGATTGATTCCGCAACTTAAGCCATTTCTAAGAGCATGGGTAGCTAAACAACCTAAATACATTACTAGGTGGTAGCCCAAACCGTTATATACCTATCAAAACAACTAAGTGTTGCTATGTTGGATGACCTCCCGATGTACCTCAAGTGCAAACGATGCGGCGAAATAATGAAATTGGGAGACCCCTGGAGACACAATATTCAGAACTTAATGTCTGGAGACCTCTCCGCAATTAACGTACTTCATACACTCTGCAACAAAGATGCAGATTACGCCGCTGGAGATTTGCAATTCGGTGACGACAGCAAATATAAGACAATATGGTGAAAAATGACACACTTCGGAGTATTGGTGATTCTGCCAAAAGAGTTGGATGAAGATGAACTTGATGAGGCACTTGCGAACGCTATGGAACCATTCGATGAGAATACCCGCGTGGACGCATATGTGTACGAAACCGTAGCTGAGATAAAGGCACGGAGAGTAAAAGACATCGAACACTATGAGAAAACTCTGGCCGACCCAAAGAACAACGATTCAGAAACGGTTAATACCCCCCGCCACAAAGACTGGGTAAAAAGCATGAAAAGTGAAATCGAGAAACTGACTGCGATGACGGATAAGGAATACTACGAGTATCGTACTGAGGGATATGAACTCAATGAGAAAGGCGACATTGTGTCCACATATAATCCCGAATCGCACTGGGACGTTTATGGTACTGCAAACTATCTTGACCTTCACGATGGGAGAAAAGAAAGTGCCGCTCGCGTAAAGGATGTGCGATTCGAACCTACCGAAGCAGAGATTCTGACAGTCAGAGAGAAGTATCGCAGACTGCAAAAGCTATCAAAACTCTCACCTGAGAAAAGAAGGAAGAGGAATATAGATGACGTTACCTCTCTGCTCGGCTTCGACCCGAAGATGACCGAGGACGAGTTCGTAGCTGACGAAACATCCAAGTCGTTCTGCTCTTGTCTGGATATGAACGGGGAGTGGCACGAAGACCCTGAATCTGGGTGGTTCGTTCACGGCAAAACGTGGGCGGCAAATTTCAAAAAGACATTCATCGACACGCTCGACCCAGACGACTGGGTGGTTGCGGTGGATTGCCATATCTGAGGGTGAGAAAACGCATTGCGACTACTGTGGATGCGACACGCTTCTGCCACACGACAATTGTCCTCATTGTGGAGCGCCGCTACGAATAAAACCCCGCCCGATATTGGCTCCCCCATCAGAAGCTCCAGTAACTTACGGTTGGAGAACGATATTAAAATGAAGGACATACGAATCTTTCCAGTGGAACCAGGGGTATGGAAATCCAATCTGAGTTGTCCATATCAAGCACACTATCCCTATGCTCCCCACAAAGGAGAGATAATTCAGCCATACTGTGAATATAGGGGAAAGCCGAAATATGGATGTAGAAAACCCACCCAATGTAATTCTAAGAACTGTCCTTTGGAAACTGCGCCGCAAGAAGAGTGGTGAGCCGAAGCCTTAAATACCTAGGAAAACAACGTGATGACAATGACACCAATAGATTTCTTCTGGTATGGTGCGATAGCCGCGATAGTTGGAATGGCTGTAGCTCTAATCGGCGGATTCATCATAACAGCCGCTGATGATGTGGACTCTGCCTTTGCTTGGGTAATCCTATGTGCGGTGGTAGATGTTCCCCTAGTTGTAGTGCTGTGGGCAATAGCTCTAGTATGGGCCATTCTTCATGCACTAGGAGCGGGATAAAATGAAATATGAAGTAAGATATGGATTCTTTTGGCCAGTCAATTCTATCTATGATGACTTGGATTCGGCGATGACCAAATTGGCGTGTGAAGCATATAAGTTTCTCACGCCATATGAAGGGAATGGGTTCGATTACTACGACGAAACCATTGTTCTGTATCGCTTGAAACCCTTCCACAAGCCGGTAGAACTGCTGAGGTATGTTCGCCCTGGAAAAGTCAAACTCTGCGAGGTGACTCATGTCTAAGTGTTTCTATTGCGGAGTGATTCTCACCGTAGATAACGAGGCTGAAGTAAGAGAATACGAGGGCAGCGAATTCTCGATGTTCCCTGCCTGTAAATCCTGCAAAGCAGAGCTAGAAACTATGAAAGAAGAGGACAGGTGAGAAAATGCCGACAACGATAGAATGTTATCTGTGTGACCACTCTATCCCTACCTCCGATGGAGGAGTTTTTGGATTCGGGAAAGATTGCGACGAACTTCGAGAACACTACATAACGAAACACAATCCTGAGAAAAAGCTGTATTGCATACGGTGTATGGGAAACGAGGAACTGTTCGACGCTCCGAGTCTGGACCATATGAAGAAACACAAGAGCGAGATAACTGGTTTCTATGGGAAGAAAAAGAGCACCATAGTAAATGGTAAAAATGCCACCCGATACATATGCCGTGAATGCGAAGCAGCAAATCTGCCGTTGGTTATGATGACCTCCGAGGAACTGGTCGTTCATCTATGGAATGAACACAACACCGCTCTGAGCCGCATCCAGAATCAGGATGTGAAAAACAATCCAACCGAAGCAGATTGCGGTGACTGGGATTATAGAATGCGCCCCATCTATCATCACGAATGGGAACCAGTGAACACTGGAATCCCAGGATTGGATGCTATCCTGAATGGTGGCAAACAAAAGCCTTAAATACCTATCAAAACAACCTCTAAGCGGTGAAAAAATGAATCTTTGGACATTGTTAATCTTCCTGTGGTTTGGGTTCGACGGGATAGTCACCATACTAAAGGGAACGTTTGACCCAGATGCTAGCCTGTGGCTGATTCCGCTAGGGCTTATCATCGTTGTGCTGGTAATCCTGGCCTGGACAAACTCAATCATCTTCATAACTCTGGGGTGAGAAAATGCTCTACAAACTAACCATATGCGGAATCAATCAAAGCTTTGTAGTTGACACATTCACCGAAAAGCTGGATGCTGTTCAGGTGAACCATATCAACGACTCAACGGTGAGTTTCGTATTCCCGAACTTCCCACATTGGGCTGTAGAAGTGCTCTCGGATATGGTGACTCTCGGATTCATCGAGGGATTTTCACTCAGTCAGTTGAAAACTCAGCCGACGGAAGCAAAGAAGTGAGAAAATGCCGGTCATATTCTTGAAAATAGCTATCACCGAAGAATGGAATCCTGCAATCTTAGAACTACACGCTTCGTGGATAGGAAAGGAAAACAGCACCGACACCAATGGTAAGGACGTATATACCTTGGTGGAGCTTCCGTCGCCCGACCTTTTGGCGTATCTAACCATGTGTGTGAATGCAAGATTCATCAAGTCATTCGAGATATCATCAGAGTAAGTGTCGGAAATCCTTAAATACTTCACAAAACAACGGAGTTAATATGACCGAAGCAAGATTTGAAGTCATCGACCTGCCACACAATTGCGAATATGGAAAGAGAGAGGTGATTCTACTGGGAACATTGGACACCCCAAGAGGACCAGCCAAGATGTTCGCCTGTGGCGATTGCACTAGACTGTTCTTCTTCGCAGACTTCGATTTCGACCCCATAACAGGGGAGGAAGCGTAATTCGATGAACGCAGAAGATAGAAAGGCCAGAATAAAGCACGTAGAAGCACTGATGCGGTATCGCAACAAGAACTTTCGCGTGTATGCGTGGGCGGACCACATCTTCAATATGATGGTATTTGCCGCCACTCTATCGGGCTTTGCGATGCTGGTTAATGGTGCAGTAGCAGGATTCGCCTTCGTTGGAGTTGGGGTGGCGTTTCTCGTCGAGGAAGGCGTGAGAGGCGTCTATGAGCTTCGCTGGATAGAAGAATGGATGAAAAATGACACCTAGGAGAAGTAGATGAAACTCAGGGATTTCGAATTGAAGGAGCCGACAATTCTTCCATTCGACTGTGAGCAGGCAGTTGTCCTGGATAGGATATTCAGCTACTACACAGGCAAGAGCCTAGCAGAGCGTCAAGAAGGAGTGGCTCTCATCGAGGAATTGGTGCATAACATCTACAAGACCGGACGCGAAGATGGGGAAGAGTACGCGAGTCAGCTTCTTGCTGAACAAGGATATTGCGAGATGTGTTGGACATATCATCGCAGGCTCATCAAGAATTGCACTTCAGACCATAAGTAAGGTGACAAAATGTCGAACGAACGTCACTGCGAGACTTGTCAGCTTGACAAAGACTGCCCATATAGGAAGGCCGAGAATATCGACGAACATTGCTTCTATATGAGCAACGTCGATGACAAAGCCTATGGCAAAATCAACGAGTACGAGGTCAATGGGCATAAGGTCAGGCTACGAAACTACGATGCTCTGCCCTGTTCATTTCAGTTATTTATGATTGACGGCATCCGTGCCGAGGCTTCGGATTTCGTAGATAGCGAAAGAACTGAATCTGATGAAACCGGATATGGATGTGCCGAGAG
>Ga0187861_10005409_pt1 | contig 10247 bp, 9 predicted proteins | sample June2016WEW_10_1_3_FD_132986 | JGI IMG/M metagenome (GOLD analysis project Ga0187861, IMG submission 132986) | Peatland microbial communities from SPRUCE experiment site at the Marcell Experimental Forest, Minnesota, USA - June2016WEW_10_100 | ecosystem: Environmental > Terrestrial > Soil >...
CGGCGAATAAACCAAAGCTGCCGGGGCGTATAATGAAGTTTCCAGCCAAGGGAGAGGTTTGTACTTATGACTACTAACGGTGGCGACAACGGGAACCGAGACGGAAAGGGTATCCCCGGCACTGGAATCCCCAAGTTGCGGGCGGAATGGATCGCCAGGCGCCGCACGGAGGCTGTCCGCAGCGGCGACGACAACGTGTCGCAGATGCATTTTGCGCGCAAGGGGCTGGTGACGGAAGAGATGCTGTATGTGGCCGAGCGCGAGAAGCTGTCGCCGGAGGCGGTGCGCTCGGAAGTCGCCTCGGGCAGTTTAATCATCCCGGCCAACATCAATCACCCTGAAGTCGAGCCCATGGCCATCGGCGTCGCCGCGCTGTGCAAGATCAACGCCAACATCGGGAATTCGGCGGTCAGCTCCAACGTCGATGAGGAGCTGAAGAAACTGCACACCTCGGTACACTACGGCGCCGATACGGTGATGGATCTGTCGACCGGCGGCGAAATCAACGAAATCCGCGAGGCCATTCTGCGTCACTCGCCGGTTCCGGTCGGTACCGTGCCCATTTACGAAGCCGTGGCCAGGGTCCGCCGGATAGAGGATTTGACCCCGCAGATCATGCTCGAGGTGATCGAGGAGCAAGCGGCCCAGGGCGTGGATTACATGACGATCCATGCCGGTTTGCTGATTCAATACGTACCGATGGTCGCCAAGCGCATCACCGGAATCGTCAGCCGCGGGGGCGCCATTCTGGCGCAGTGGATGACCCATCACCACAAACAGAATTTCCTCTACGAGCACTTCGACGAAATCACTAAAATCATGGCGAAGTACGACGTCTGCTACTCGCTCGGCGACGGCCTGCGTCCAGGCTGCATTGCCGACGCGAGCGACGAGGCGCAGTTCGCGGAATTGAAGACCTTGGGCGAGCTGACCAAGATCGCCTGGAAGCGTGACGTGCAGGTTATGATCGAGGGTCCCGGCCACGTTCCCATCGACAAGATCAAAGAGCAAGTCGATAAGGAAGTGGAGTGGTGCGATGGCGCTCCGTTCTACACCTTGGGACCGCTGGTGACCGATATCGCGCCCGGTTACGACCACATTACATCGGCCATCGGAGCCGCGATGATCGGCTGGTATGGCGCCGCCATGTTGTGCTACGTCACCCCGAAGGAACACCTCGGCCTTCCCAACGACAAGGACGTGAAGGACGGCATCATCGCTTACAAGATCGCCGCTCACGCCGCCGACCTGGCAAGGCATCGGCCCGGAGTGCAGGATCGCGACAACGCCATCAGCCACGCGCGTTACACCTTCGACTGGGAGAAGCAGTTTGAACTCTCGCTCGATCCGGAAACCGCGCGAGCCATGCACGACGAGACCCTACCCGACAAGTTTTACAAGGAAGCGTCGTTCTGCTCGATGTGCGGACCTAAGTTCTGCTCGATGAATTACTCCGCCAAGATCGACGAGTACAACCGCCATGTGTTGGGCTTGGAAAAGAAGGACTACAGCGAACTGGCTAACGACGTTGCCAGCAAACTCGTGCACTTGAAATAAGCAGACGGATCGAACTTGGGAAACGTCCCACATCTGCCAACTAAGCAGATGTGGGGCACCATCCGCGCGGCAAGGCGCGGCTTTTCTGTTGGCCTGGAAGCGCGGCGGCCCAAGGCTCAATGCATGTCGGCGAAGTCCATGCCGTCGGCGTACTGCAAACCGGCGATCTGCGACGCTCTGTACTGCACTTCCAGATAGGCACGCAACAATTCTATGTGCATTAGCTCTCTCTGCTGCGGCGTTGCGCAGTCGACGCGCGCCTTATCCAGGGCCAGGTAGCGGTCATGTGCTTCGACGAATTGTTCATGTGCTTCAGCATGGCGTCATTCTCTACACGGGCTGCACCTGGAGAATAGGAATAATCACCTAATCACTTAGATCAACTATTCCTGAGTTTCTGGATTTACTCTGTAAGGCGCCTCTACCAATTGGCTCGCGGAGCATTGGCATGCCATTTGATGGAACAGTCATTCTCACTTCAGCGATAGTCGGCGAGGCGAGGAAATGCACTGCTAGCCCATCAGAAGAAACTACCCCAGGTTAGCCAAAAGCGGGCGAACCTGGGGCACCAAGCCTTCGAGGTTGATTTAGTCAAAGCCTCTCAGGATGACACTCACGATGTGTGTTTAGCGATGTGAGGTATTTCTGGGACAGCCACTGGCCTAGCGGAAGGTAGCCAGTGCGTCGGCGGCGCGGTCGAGCGCCTGCGTGAGCCGCTTGAGTTGCCGTTCGGTCTCCGGCAGATCGCCGTGATCGATGGCGTCGTTGACACCGGGAAGCGTGATGGCCTGATAGCCGCTGTACTCCCCGGGCGCGTAAATCGCGTGCTTGAACCACGCCCGGCCCGGCAGTCCTTCGGGCAAAAGGAGAGCGCGCTCGGCCGACAGCAATCGTTTGTTGAGCGCCACGGCGTCGCCCTTGGGCTGCTCCGAGGCGGCTTTGATAGCCTTTGCGGAGGCCATTAGCTTGGTCGTTGCCTGAAATGCAGGCGCAAAATCCGGCCGCCTGTCCCAGTCTGTCCGCGTGCTGCTCTTGCGCTTCGCGGCCTCCAGGTAGCTCTTGATCTGCACTGCGTATTCTTCGTAATCGAAAGGCAGCAAGTCCGCCTGGCACATGCGCAGAATCTCGAGGCCGAAGATACGCGCCATCTGCTGCTCGTAAGCGAAGGTCGGGTCGACATACTTCTTAAAAAATGCCAGGTTGTCAAAGACGGAGTGATAGACGCCGTTGGGACCAGCCGAACCGATGTCGGTCGCCGGCACGCCAAGATGCTGAAGAAAAGCGGTGTAGTCCGATCCGCTGCCCAGATCACCAACCAGGACGTCCGCTCCCGCATGTGCCGCGCGCCAGGAAGCGGAGGAGACTTCGGGGCTCTGCCCCTGATAGGAATGCCACATTATCTGCGAATTCTTCCACGAGTCGTAAACCGTGCCGCCGCCGGGGCTAGGTACGGCGCGGCTGATTTCCAGCAGAAAATTCTTGAGGCTCGGCACCGTCGAAGCGCCAAAGTTGGGACCGGAAACGCCGATGTCCATGTTGAAGTAGGCGGCTGCGTTGTGCAACTCCGCGGCGTACTGCTCGGCGTATTCGGTGGAGCCGATCAAGCCTTGCTCTTCGGCGTCCCAACTGGCAAGAACCACGGTGCGCCGGGGACGCCATCCGGTCTTCAGCAATTCACCAATTCCGTGCACGGCTTCCAGCATGGCCGCCGTGCCGCTGCCGGGATCGGCTGCGCCAAACACCCAGGCATCGCGGTGGTTGCCGGCAATCACCCACTGCTCCGGATATTGCGTCCCCCGCAGCGTGCCAATCACGTTCCAGATGGTCCGCAGCCGGTAATCCTGCACCAGGTGCAAGCGGACCTTGGCCGGTCCCGGGCCGAGATGATAGGTAAACGGCAGCGCGCCTTGCCACTCGCGCGGTGAATCGGGCCCGGCAAGCTCCCGCAGGATGGGCGAGGCATCGCCGTAGGAAAGCGGCGTCGTCGGCACGCGCGGAAGATTCAGCGCCTGCTCAGGCGGAATTCGCTCGGAATCGGGAAGGGTGGGAAGCGACGCCATGCCCGGCGTCGTCGGATCTCCCGGATACTTGAACATGAGTTCAATCGAGCCGCGCTGCACTGCCGTCTCGGGCCGATACGGACCCTTGGGATAGGGATCGCCCTGGAAATAGCCGTCGTCAATCGGGTCGGAGTAAATGATGACCCCTGCCGCTCCGTTCTCCTGAGCGACCATCGCCTTGACGCCGCGGAAATTCTTTCCATAGCGCACCAGGACGATCTTGTCTTTCACGGCGATGCCCATGTCTTGCAGCCGCTTGAAGTCCTCGGGCCTTCCATAGTTGGCGTAGACCGCTTCGGCTTCGACGTCGCCCGAATGCGAACCGCCCATAAAAGGCACCATCACGCGCGGATCATCCTGATAGGGATCTCCATCCACCTGTTCGCGGCTGGGTCCAATGTGCCTGGCTCCCTCGGCCGTAATCATGTCCACACGGATCTCCACCGGATAGTTGATCCAGACCTTGTACTCTTCGATCCGTGTCTGGAGCCCGGCCTCGCGAAACTTCCGGGCAACGTACTCGGCTGTCTTACGGTCCTCTTCGCTGCCCGCGACATGAGGCGCGGAGCACAGCACACGCATGTGTTCCTCGGCGAGCTGTGGGCTGGGGACCGCGAGGAACTGCTGTTCGAGTTGAAGCTGGGCGGAGGAATTGCGGAAACCGGTGATCGCGTTCGCGGCGCTGCCGGGCGTCTTTCCGCCCTGTGCGAAGCCCGCCAGCGGCAGCAGCGCGCACAACAGCGCACATACCCGTAAATTTCGTTGTCTGGGGGCTCTCATGCGCACCGCGCTTGACGTTTATGTTTGACCCAGGGCCCGGCGTGAGGCAACGCCCAGATTACACGAACTCGGCTTCGTCTTGAACTGCTTTAGCCGGGGATCGGAGAAATCGGAGGTAACCGCAGTTGCTGGCCGGCTGGAATAAATATTGGAAGGTGGCCCACATTTGTGGAGCCGAAGGCGGAGCTAATGTCGGGGATGTGATGTCACTTCGGACGGTGCCCCACATCTGCCGTAGTTAGCAGATGTGGGACTTGGGCACCAGTCGAACTACCCCACGTTAGCCAAAAACTGGCAAACGTGGGGCACCAGCCAACAACTCCCATAGCATTTACTTGAAATTCAGGATACTCCGGCTGTTCAGGCGGCGGTCATGTGTGGCTTGGCATCGGCCTTTGCCAGCAGACCATGGGCCGCCGGGGACTTGGCTTCGAGGAACTTTTTCAGTGCCGGAAGAGCCGCGCGCATGGCTCTTTCGCCGCTGGCGATCAGCTCGGAGGCACGGTCAAAGCCGTCATAAGTGAAGCCGTCGACGTCCGGTTCGAGCACGAGATCGGTGTCTTTCCGCCACTGCGCGCTCATCCGCGCCTGCGCAATCGAGAAACACTGTCCAATGACGTCGAACAGGTGGCGAGGCCCGCGCAATTGCACCCAGTGCGCGTTCAGGTAGACGCCGATCACGTAGTCAGCGCCCATCTCGCGCAGGGGGGTACTGGGCACGGCGTGTCCGAGCATTCCGTCCACCAGCCATTGACCGCCTACCTGCACGGGCGCGAACATTCCCGGATAAGCGCAACTGGCGCGCACCGGATCGCAAATAGGGCCGCTTTGGAAAACCACCGGCTCTCCGCTCACGAAATCGGTTGCCGCAACCGCCAGTGGAATCTTCAGCTCCTCGAAGGTCTTCACCCTGACGACTCGCGGCAGGAACTCCTGCATGCGGTCGTTGTTGCAGATGCCGTAGCGCGACAGGGTCCAGCGCGCAAAGTCGCGGAAGCGAACCATCTTGGAAATCTCTTCCAGCTCCTTGGCCGAGACTCCGCTGCAAAATGCCGCCGCGATCACCGAGCCCACACTGGTGCCGGCCATGTAGTCAATGGTGATTTTTTCTTCTTCGAGAACTTTCAGAACGCCTACGTGAGACAAGCCGCGGGCAAAACCGCCCCCGAGCGCCAAGCCAAGTTTCGGTTTCTTGGGGGGAATCGCACTTTGCTTGGTGGGAGAAACCCTCGCCAATTCTTGGGAAAATGCCCTTGCCGACCGGACAAGCCGTTGTAGATAAGTCACCCTTGCACCCCGCAGGCGCTGCTCAGTTGGTTAAGATGCTCAGGAACTCACCCGCGGATGCACAAAAACTCGAAGACCGGGGATAGGTACCTCTTGCCTCTGCGCGCACAAACTGCGAAGATTCAGAGACCCGTGAGCGAAAATCCGCCGACGTCCAGAAAATCTGTTCGCGAGTTTTCCGCTGGTGGCGTGGTGCTGCGCCGCATGCGCGAGCAATGGCACGTGGCCGCGATTGAACCCAATATCGTGAATGCCGACAGCATCACGCGCAACGCCGTCAAACTGCGCCGCCGCCCGGCTATTCTCGCCCTGCCCAAGGGAGCCATCGACAAAGGCGAAAGCCCGGAGCAGAGCGCCATACGCGAGGTGCTGGAGGAAACCGGCGTCATGGTGCAGGCGATCACCAAGCTGACCGACATCAAGTACTTCTACGTGCGCTCCTGGGGCGGGCGTGAACGCGTCTTCAAGTTGGTAAGCTTTTTCCTGTTCCGCTACGTCTCGGGCCGACTGGGAGATATTCAGCCCGCCATGCGCAAGGAGGTGCGGCGGGCAGTCTGGCTGCCGTTGGAACAGGCCGCCCAGAAGCTCACCTACCCGGGTGAAAAGCAAGTGGCGCAGATAGCCCGGAAGTACGTCCGGGCGCACCCGGATCTCTGATCCCGCTATTGGCGCCCCAAGGGGCAGACGGTCGGTACGGCGGGTCGCCGCCGGGGTCCGCGCCGAACCGGACTTGCTATGGAAACAGGCGACAAAAACAGTTACGGCGGTTGTGCATCACACTTCGGCGTGATCTGCGGCACGTAAAGCGCCATTTTCAGCCGCTGGAGCCGTTTTAAGAAAAAGTTATGGCTGCACGAATTTACTTGACTGAGTGAGCATACCTTCGCTACAGTGAGTTCAACTTAATAAAGGGCGCGCGTCGTTGCCATCCTCACCCCACATTTTCGGCGCGCGCCTGATCTATTTTTGGGGCCTTTTCAGCTAACCATCCCCCGCATCGAGTCCAATCGAACACCACGTGCCAGTACATCCCCGAACACACAGTGAAGATTGCCTGCAGGATCGCCGGAATGCTGCGGCGGCGCTGCTAAGACCGGCACGGTGATGCGGAACTGAGCAGTTAGCATTTTAATAGCTATCAACCATAGCTATTGACAGTAGCTTTATCACATAGCTATCTTTGAGAGTCAAGGAGTCGATAATGTCATACGTTCGGCCAGAGGAAGTGCTTTCGCCGAGGAGTCATGTTGGCGGGGTGATCGAGGTGATCCACGATCCTGGAGAAAACCGGATGAGTGTTGCGCGGATCTTGTGGAAGGACGAGGGGGTCACGAATGAAGTCGTCGCTACGCGCTGGAACGGCAACAGTGACCAGCCGCTTGGCAACCCCGTATCGCACGGCCACGCCACTTGGTTTGTGGTTGATGGCTATGTCGCTGAAAGTGTGGAGCAGGCTGCGCGGAGGGCTGCCCAGGACTCTCCAAATGGCCTTGCTTCCCAGTACCGTGAGATGGCTGCTGATGCAGCGCGGGAGCGCGAAGCCGTGGAGTGGAGCGAGGGATTGATTGGCGATGGAAACGCGCAGAGGTGACGTGTGGTGGGTTTCATTTGATCCTTCGGTCGGTGGCGAAATTCAGAAAACCCGCCCTGCGGTCATCATCAGCAATAACGCCGCCAACGCCGCGCTTAATCGGGTCGTCGTGGTGCCGCTGAGCAGCCAGATTGGGAAGCTATATCCGGCAGAGGCCGCGGTTACTCTGAATGGCGAAAAGCGAAAGGCAATGGCAGACCAGATCATGACGGCTTCCAAGCGGCGATTGCGCAACCGGATGGGAGCTGTGTCGCAAACCGATATGCGTGCGATTGAAGATGCCATTCTGCTGCATTTGGGAATTCACCGCGTGTAGTTGATAGCTCCAGTCCCACTTTGAAACTGCGCTGGCAGGCCGGCGGGATTGTTGATGAATTTCAATGTCGTACCCCCAAGGAATGGACATCTAACGATTGGTGAATGGCAGGTGCCTTGCCGTGCCCTTCGCGGGTTATAGCAAAACCAGGGATGATGTATCCCGGAGCCAGAGCACTCCAGTCGACGCGACCATCAGTAGACCCCAACAGACGCAAAGACAGCGTCTGTCGGGGACCCCGAGGAGCGGCGACCTTGAACGAAACGAAAAGGACATAGTATCCCTGGTCTTGCCGTAGGTTGATGGAAACGCTGCGCGGTTTGCGCTTTATCTGAAAGGACTTGCATGGCTACCACGGTATCTCCAACCACTCCGGCCAAAACTCCCGGCGGAATCTTTCTGATCTCCGAGCCTCGTCCGGACGAGGCCTTCACGCCTGAAGACTTTGACGATCAGCACCGGCTCATCGCGCAGACCGCGGAAGAGTTCGCGGACAACGAGATCATGCCCGTGGCCGGCAAGCTCGAACAGAAGGACTACGCGCTCTGCCGCGAACTGTTGAAGAAGGCCAGCGATCTAGGCCTCACTTCGGTCGATGTCCCCGAGGAGTACGGCGGCTCGGACATGGACAAAGTTTCGTCGGCCATCATCGCCGACCGCACCTCCAAGTCGGCCAGCTTCAGCGTTACCTGGGGAGCGCACGCCGGCATCGGCACTCTGCCGATCGTCTATTTCGGCACCGATCAGCAGAAGCAGAAGTATCTGCCCAAGCTGGCCAGCGGCGAATGGATCGGCGCCTATGCGCTTTCCGAGAGTTCCAGCGGCTCCGATGCCCTGAATTGCCGCACCCGCGCCGTGCTTTCGCCCGATGGTGGGCATTACCTGCTGAATGGCGAAAAGATGTGGATCACCAACGCCGGTTTCGCCGATCTGTTTATCGTGTTTGCCAAAGTCGACGGCGAGAAGTTCACCGCGTTCATCATCGAGCGCACATTCCCGGGGATCACGCCGGGCGCGGAGGAGCACAAGCTTGGCATTCGCGGCTCCAGCACTTGCCCGCTCATCCTCAACGATTGCCAGGTGCCGGTGGAGAACGTTCTGGGCGAAGTGGGCCGTGGACACATCATCGCCTTCAATATCCTCAACGTCGGACGCTTCAAGCTGGGCGCTGCCTGTGTGGGAGGCGCGCGCGCCAGCCTGCAAAACGCCATCGGATGGGCCAAAGAACGCAAGGCTTTCCAAAAGACGATTGCCGACTTCGGCCTGATACGCGAAAAGATCGCGCAGATGGCCACCCAGATCTACGTTGGCGAGTCAATGATTTACCGGACCGTCGGCATGATGGACAGCGCACTCGGCCAGATCGACAGGCACTCCGCTGGCGGCACTATGGAGATTCGCCGCGCCATCGAGGAATACGCCGTCGAGTGCTCGGTCATCAAGGTTTGGTGCTCGGAGATGCTCGATTTCATCGTCGACGAAACCATGCAGATTTATGGCGGCTACGGCTTCGTCGAGGAATATCCCGCCGAACGCGCCTATCGCGACTCGCGTGTCAACCGCATCTTCGAAGGCACCAACGAAATCAACCGTCTGATCATCACCGGCTGGCTGCTCAAGCGCGCCATGAGCGGACAGCTTCCCTTGCTGCCTGCCATCAAGAAGCTGATGGACGAGGTGATGAGCGGCCCCTCACTCAGCGACGAAGCCGAAGGCCCGCTGGCCGCCGAGCGCGCATTGCTGGCCAACGCCAAGAAGATATGCCTGTTCGTCGCCGGCACCGCCTCGCAGAAATACATGGACAAGATGGCCGACCATCAGGAAGTGATGGCCGCCATCGCCGACATGGTCATCGAATGCTACGCCATGGACAGCGCCCTGGCACGCGCCCTGAAGCTAGCCGTCCCGGACTCAGCGCCGGCGGCAATGACGCGAATCTACTTTTCCGGAGCGATGCCACGCATCGAGGCGGCAGCCCGAAAGGTTCTGGCCGCCGTCGCTGAAGGCGACATGCTGCGCACGGAAATGGCGATCCTGCGGCGGTTGGCAAAACATGAGCCCGCCAACGTTATCGCCCTGCAGGAACAGGTTGCGGCCAGAACTCTCGAGGCGGGCAAATACGCGCTGTAACCGTATGTGAGGCGTTCCGCACCCCGGCAAAGGCCAAAGCTTTTGCCGGGATCCGTGTGCCCGGTTGCATCCCCGGTCTCGAAGGATGTAGCCCGTGCGCGTGAGTTGCTCAAGTAGAGTGCTTTTCTGTCAGAAACGTACCCGATGCGGGACGGTGGCCGGCGGGAATGTGTTTCTTCATCCGGTAGCTCTCGTTGTAGAATTCCGCAGGGGTCTCCGGCACGCGCCGCAGTTGCGCGTGTTGGGGCAGAAGAGCCTGTTTCGTGGAGAGCTTGTGAAGAAATTTACAGCTTGTATCCTCTTTTTTATTCTTCTCGGTCTGACGCTTTCCGTCCCGACCGTTGCCAATGCCTACTCAAATTCCGCGCAGCACAAGGCGCAGAAGAAATCGCAGAAGGCGTACAAGAAGAGCATGAAGCAACAGAAGAAGGCACAAAAGAAAGCGATAAAATCGCAAAAGAAGGCGACGAAAGACTGGAAGAAGCAGCACTCGTCAGGCCGCTGATAACCTCGCTTCACGCCAGCC
>Ga0187861_10005412_pt1 | contig 10246 bp, 7 predicted proteins | sample June2016WEW_10_1_3_FD_132986 | JGI IMG/M metagenome (GOLD analysis project Ga0187861, IMG submission 132986) | Peatland microbial communities from SPRUCE experiment site at the Marcell Experimental Forest, Minnesota, USA - June2016WEW_10_100 | ecosystem: Environmental > Terrestrial > Soil >...
CTCACGGCCTGCCTGGGGAGCCTCGATCGCCGGTCCTACGGCGAGCGGCTGGCAGGGCGGAGCCCGGCGCCTACCGAGGTCCTGGACCTGCTATTCGATTCCTTTCAACCCTGCGGCCTTGCCGGCGCTCTGGTCAGGCAGACCAGTTTCATTCATTTCGGATCCGCCGCGGAGTTTCCCTCCTCATGTCGCGAGCTCAGGGCCAGGGAGATCCTTCCATTTTACGCGCTCGTCCACGAAGAGCTGGTCCCGGAAGTGGGCCCGACCCTGGTCCGGTATGATTGCCTGGAGGCTGACGTGCAGGCAGGGCAAGGCGGCGCCTGCGCGGAGGACTGCCGCGTCATTCGGGTGTCCTGCGAGGGAGAGAACCTCCTGGTCGGGTTGAGGAATCTTTCAATTCGAGGGGATGTTCCGCGCGGGTTCTGCATCGATGAGCGGCGCTTTGATGAGAATGGCTCCGCGGTGACCGTGCGGCTGGTATACCACAAGGATGATACCTTCAAGCGCTGTCCTCGAGCGGAGGACATTGTTTTCTGCGGACAGCCGCTGCCGGGCTGGCTGAACGCGAGGGGGCTTTCACTGACCGACGTCTTCCCCGATGGAGCAGGCGAGGACTTGTATCGCGCGGAGCTCTTTCCGGCGGGCGCGAGTGCCGATCAGCTGCCCGGCTACTGGCGTGTGCCCGCCGACAAGGAGAAATGGGCCGCATGGTTTCGCGGATCGAGGCGCTTCTCTATTGCGGAGGGCAACGCGCGAACCGATGCCGCAGTCCGTGACGCCGCGCGGGCGGAAGCGCGACGGATCGAAATCGCGCGCGGCCTGGGCGCGGGCTCGAGTCTCACAAGTGCACCGAGCGGTTGACGCTCTTCTATACCGGTGTGACGCGGCTTGCCAAAGGCGTGATCAAGGACGTCGTGAGTCGTTCAAGAAGAACAAGCTCATCCATGCTAGCACGACCAACGAGGAGATCGAGGCGAGGATCGGCGCAACGCGTTCTCGGCGGTTTCCCCGTGAAGGACCATGACGAGTAATGGACACGTCCTCGAGAATCTTCGTCGCCGGTCATCGTGGTCTTGTGGGAAGCGCCGTGGTCCGGCGGCTGAAGGCCCGCGGGTGCACAAACGTGCTGCAGCGCACTCACCACGAGCTGGATCTCGAGCGGCAGGAGAAGGTCGAAGCGTTTTTTGCCGCCGAACGGCCGGCATACGTGATCCTCGCTGCAGCTGTCGTCGGGGGCATCGGCGACAATTCGGGATACCCGGCTGATTTCATCACGAAGAACCTCGCCATAGCCTTGAACGTGATCGAGGCCTCGCGGCGATATGGCGTGAGCAAGCTGATGAATCTCGGGTCTTCATGCATCTACCCGAAGTTCGCGCCTCAACCCGTCAAGGAGGAGCATCTGCTCACCGGACCGCTGGAGCCGACCAATGAGCCCTATGCAATTGCCAAGATTGCGGCCATCAAGCTGTGCTCCTCCATGAATCGCCAGTTCGGGACGGACTTCATGTCACTCATGCCCAACAACCTCTACGGGCCAGGTGACAACTACGACCTGGAGAAAAGCCATGTGCTGCCGGCGCTCATCAGGAAGTTCCACGACGCGAAGACAACCGGCTCGGACAGGGTGCTGCTCTGGGGCGATGGTTCTCCCCTGCGCGAGTTCCTGTACAGTGATGACCTTGCGGATGCGGTGGTGTTCCTCATGGAGCGGTACTCTGTCGCCGAGGCCGGGGAGTTGCTGAACGTAGGAACGGGAGAAGAATTGTCCATAGGTGCTCTGGCGGAGACTGTCCGCGAGGTCGTCTATGAGGACAGCCCCGGCAGGAGATGCACAATCGAGTGGGACAGCTCGAAGCCAAATGGGACACCGCGCAAGCTCCTCGATGTCAGCAGGCTTTCCGCCCTGGGCTGGCGGAGCAGGACACCGCTTGCCGTGGGCTTGAAGGCGGCCTACCGGGACTTTCTGAAAATGTACGGAGGTGAGAAATCAATCCCCTGAGGTACGTTCGCAGGAAGATTGGCTATTATCCGATTGGCGTTCGCTCGCTCTATACTGAAGTTCCCCAGGTGGCGCGCAGGATTCCAAACCGCGTCTACCAGACCTGGGTGAGACCGGTGCTTCCGCTCGCTCTCGCTCTCGAAGTGCGACGGTTCCGGCGGCTGAACCACGACTACTCATTCTCCTTCTTCGATGACCAGCAGATGGCAGCCTACATGGATTCCAACTATGCGGGGCACCCCATTCTGCAGGTGTTCAAGGACGTTCGCATGCCTGTCTTGAAAGCCGATATCTGGAGGTACTGCATCCTTTTTCGGGAGGGGGGCATATACTGCGACATCAAGACTACTGTGACAGTCCCTTTCCGCGAGTTGCTGCACGATGACTATTCTGAGCTTGTTTCTTTCGAAGGGCTCAGTTGGAAAGATCTTTCGTTTCCCGGACCCTACGCCGACTCGTCGATCTTCCTGGGCTCTCCCCCCGCTTCGATCAAAAGCAGGCTGGAGTATCCCGACAATACAATACTCAATTGGATGATCTGTTTTGAAAAGGGGAGCCCCATCCTGGAAGAAGTCATCAACCTGATCGTTCGTCATTCCCATTTCTTCAGGAACAGGATATTCGAAAATGTGAGCATGGCCGGGAATCATTTCACCGGCGTCATCGCGTTCACCCAGGCTGTCTGGATGTGGATGCAGAAGACCGGCAAAACCCCCCGACAATGCGGGATAAACTTCTCCGGACACGGGATATGGAAAGTCCGCGGCATGAACTACAGCGAATCACCTCATCATAGCTCCAGGAAAAACCTGTCGCTTTTGTAGATGAGATGCGAAGGACCTGCAACAGGCTGATGAGGGCAATTCGGAAGATCACGATTCCGTTCGAATTACGAGCGTACAGGCTGTTCGCCCCCCGAGAAATCAGTATCGCACCGTTGTATACCCCGGTTCTTCCCGCGGCTCGCAAGATACCGAACACGGTGTACCAGACATGGAGAACCCCAACCCTGCCATTTCTGCACGCGAAGGAAGTAGGGAAATTCAGAAGACGCAACCCCGACTTCTCCTTCATCTTCTTCAGCGACAATGAGATGGACGAGTACATGAGTACCCGCTTCCGTGGCCACCCTATCCTTGACGTCTTTCGCGAGATTCGTGTTCCCGCGGCGAAAGCGGACATATGGAGATACTGCATCCTGTACCGCGAAGGAGGCGTCTACTGCGACATCGACAGCGCGCTTTCAATTCCCATCCGAGAAGTACTGGAGGGAGACCCTTCCGAAGTAGTTTCCTTCGAGAAGAACAGGTGGATGGATATTCTGGATGTCCGCAACTATGCAGACCCCGAAGTATACCTTAAGGCTCCCCCCGATGAAATTGCGGGCAAGCTGGATTTTCCGGATCTCATCGTGCTGAATTGGTTTCTCTGCTTCGAAAGAGAAAGCCCTATTCTGGAGGAGGTCATTAATCTAATTGTCAGGCACTTCGGCTTCTACAGGGGCAGGAGATTTGAAAGCGTTTGGAAGGCCGTGATTCACTGCACCGGTCCGCTTGCTCTTACCCAGGCTCTATGGATGTGGATGCGTCGGACGGGCTGGCGTCCCACGCAGTGCGGCGTTGATATTGCGGGCGCCGGGATATTCAAACTCCCCGGCTCAGGCATAGTGTACGACACATTCCCTCATTATTCTCACCTCAAGAATTCCTCCCTCAATTAGACCCACAGAAACATTTCAAGAGATTTACCAGGCAGCTATTGTCCTGGTCAGCATGGCCTCAAAAGTGAACTCCTCCTCGTAGCGCAGCCTTCCTGCACTGCCGAGACTTCGGCGCAGTTCGGAATTCAAAATAAGAGTCTCCAGCTTTGCTGCCAGGGCCTTTGGGTCCCCTGCCGGAACAAGAAAGCCAGTCTTTCCATCGAGAACTGCTTCGCGGCTGCCGCCTACGTCCGAGACCACCACGGGCAGGGAGGCGCGCATCGCCTCGAGTATGCTTCTCGGAAAACCCTCCCAGCGACTGGACAAGACGAAGATGCTGCAGTGTTCCAGAAGTTCCGGGACGTCCAGTCTTTGTCCGTCAAAAAACACCCGTTCAGACCAGCCTCTTCGGGCAACCCAGTTTTTCCATCGGGACAAATCGGGTCCGTCGCCGATCAGCTCCAAAACCCACGGCAAGGAATCCAGCAGCTCGAGTGCGGCGAAAAGGCAGGCATGGTCCTTCTGTTCCTGGAACCGCGCCACCATCACGATCCTGACCGGACCCCCGGAGGAATCCGGAGCAGAGGGCCTTTCCCGCCAGGGCATGCCGTTGTGCACCAGGACGATCTTCCGAGACGAACCCAACCCAAGGCGAAGGGCAAGGTTCCTGTCATAGCTCGAGACGGTGATGATCCTCCGGGTCATCCTCGACAAAACCCTTTCTGCCGCCAGAACGATTAGTTTCTGCCAAAGGGGAATGCCTTCTGCGAACTGCCAGCCGTGGGCGGTGAAAACCGCCGGAACTCCCGACCAAAAGGCCGCCAACCGCCCGACCAGGCCGGCTTTGGCAGTATGACAAGTGACCAGATCGGGATGGAATTCACGAATCACTTTTTTCAAAGATCTGACTGCGAGAAGATCGGAAAGCGGGTTGACGGACCGCACAAGTCCGGGGATGAGAAAATGGGGAATTCCTGATTGTTCCAGTTCCATTTGAAGGGCACCGGTTGTCCCTGCGGCCAGGGCGACGCGCAGGCCCCGCTTCTGCAGGGCACGAGACATATCGCGCACGTGGATCTGGGCACCGCCGATTGAATCGCCCCGGGTGACGACAAACAGCACCGATTCAATAGGCATTCTTGTGCATCATTGCCTTGAACGGGGTGAGAAGGACAATCTTCAAATCCAGCGTCAGGGACCAGTTCTCGATGTAGAAAATATCCGCGTCGATCCGCTCCTGGATTGAAGTATCGCCGCGCAGTCCATTGATCTGGGCCCAGCCGGTCAAACCGGCTTTGACTGCATGGCGTCTCTTGAAAAACCGGTACTTGTCCTTGAATTGTTCCACGTAAAAGGGGCGCTCCGGCCGGGGACCGACTACGGACATCTGACCGACAAATATGTTGAAGAATTGCGGAGACTCATCGAGGGAGGTCTTTCTCAGGAACTTGCCGATCGGCGTGATTCGCGGGTCATCCTTCGTGGTCCAAATGGTCGCAGAGGACCCTTCATCCTGAACCTTCATGGTGCGGAACTTGATGATTTTGAAAATCTTGTTGTCCAGTCCGACCCGTTCCTGGGCAAAAAACACTGGTCCCTTCGAGGTCAGCTTCACCGCCAGGGCGATCAGTATGTACACCGGGGAAAACAGCAGAATGAACACACCGGAAAAGAGCAGATCAAAGGCACGCTTCATGATGCGGTTGAACCCGATCCTGGCGGGTATGTCCCGAATCGATATTATGGGGAGCCCGTCATAGTTCTCGATTTGACCGGTGACGGTGATCAGCTCGCTGAAGCCCGGAACGATTTGAAGATGAATCCCTTGAGTGTCGCAGATGTTCAGCACAGCTTTGAGATCTTCATGGTCGCCGCTTTGTCCGGCGTAAATCAGATAGCTGGGTTTGTAATGCTCGATCAGGCTGTCGAGATCCGCAACGCTGCCCAGGCGCGGCTCCGGGATCGAGAGCCCCTCGTCCTTCTGTTCCACGACATAACCCAGGACGCGCAGGCCGAACAGCTTGTCCGACTCCACGACTCTTGCGGTTCTTTCGGCGATGGATCCCGAACCGATGATGATGACATCCTTGAGGTCGTGCCCCGCCTTGCGGCGCCGCAAAATGAACCGGCGAAAAAGATTGTGTCCCGCCAGGATGAAAACCAGAATCGCAGCTCCGTAGAGTATAGGCAAGACGCGGGAGACTTCGTAAATTCTCATGAAATACAGGATGGAGATCGAAAAGAGGATATTGAGAACCAAACCGCCCAGGACAACTCCGATTTCCCCTAAAAAGGAAAGGAACCGGCGGGGGCTGTAGAGCCCAAGAAGCCAGAAGGTGATCACTTGGGAAATGGCGAGGAGTACCCCGAAAAACAGATAGCTGACTTGGTCGAGCTGCTTATATTTGCTCAAATCGGTGTCAAATATGAAAAAACGCATCGAAAACGCCGCGGCGTATGCGAAAAGGGCTAGAAAGAAATCGAGGAGAATCAGGGTGTATTTGAGCTCTTCTGAACGTTCACGAAACATTACTAAACTCCGCAATCAGTGATGTTGCTGGCGACACGGTCATGGAGTTTTCCACATTATAACGCACTCCGGCCTGGGCCGCCAAGTGAATGATCGCCCCGTGTTTCCTGCAGGGGCCATGCCGATCAACATGATTTTCATCGGGCAATCACCTTTTCGTAGAGGGCTAGATACTGACCTGCGATCTTGCCGGGTGCGAAGCACTCAAGAACCATTTGGCGGCCCCGTTCCGTCCGCTCCCCGGTGAGAATGGGATTCTCCAGCAGTTCCTTCACCGCAAGAGCCAGATTTACAGGGCTGCCGGGCTGAAATAGAAGCGCGTTTTCCCGGTTGACCAGGAATTCACGCACGGCGGTGATGTCGGAGGCAGCCACAGGACAACCCGACACCAGGGCTTCGAGGGGAACGAGTCCCAACCCTTCCCAGAGGGAGGGGAAAACCAGGGCAGCTGAGGCGGCGTACAAATCGGCCACGCCATCCCAGGTTCCGGCGAGTTTTGCCCGGTCCTCGAGCCCCAGGGCGTGTATTTGCGCTTCCAAGTCAGTTTTTAGGGGGCCGTCTCCGGCTATTACGCACCTCAGCCCGGGGAAATCTTTGAGGAGCAAGGGAAGGGCGGCGATCAGGGTCTTTTGGTCTTTCACCGGCATCAGCCTGCCGACGCAGAGCAGCAGCGGGTCAGCCTTCCGATCGTGCCATCCCAGGGATTGAAAAACCTGCTCCCGGGTTCGTCTGGGTTTGATCCTTTCAGGATTGACCGGGTTGTAAATGACGGTATGTGCGGATTTGAGGGGGCCATTTGCATAAAAGCTGTCGATAGCGGCTTGTGAAACTCCCGTACGGTGGGCCACAAGGCCGTCGGTAAGCCGGTAGCCGGCAAGGGTCAGTTTGTTGTAGTTTTGCCTAACGCTGTGGAAGGTCGTGATTTGAGGGACTGTGCCCTTGGCCCAGGGGGTAAAAATGTCAGCACGTCCCAAATGGGTATGGATCAGATTCGGGTCGATTTGGAGGATCTTCTTTCTCAAAGCAGGAATCGCCGCCAGAAAGGACGTGGGACTCAGGCCCAGGCTTTCCAAGGGCAGCCCCGCGGCTCTGCACCGCTTGACCGAGTCGTGGGCTTCAGGAAGGGGTTCCAGGGACAGAAACTGCAGCTGCCAACCCACGGAAGTCAGGGAGGGCGCTATGTCCAGCAGAATGTTGGGAACGGCCCCGTTTTCAAAGGAGTTCACGATGAAGAGGAGCTTGCGACGGGTTGCGGTCAATCGTTTTGCCTCACCTCAGGTGAAGATTATATCGATCCTGCTGGACGTGTCGATCCTTTTCACTCTGAGAAGCACAAATCGGCCCGCGTCTTGAATGTTGCCCCTCCGCTCATTATGCTCGTCAAGATGCTCCTTTTTCGGATCGCGCTGCGCAACCTCAGCCGTCGCGGGCGAAAAACGCTCGTGGTGGCGGTACTGATCGCCGTCGGGGTGGCGACGTTTTTCGTCGGCAACGCCGTTCTTGAAAGCTCAATTGGCGGAATCCAGAGTACCTTCGCGGGCAACTTCACGGCTGACCTCTCCGTCAGCGCGCGCAGCGATCAGTCCTTCAGTCTTTTCGGCCCTGATATCCCCATCATCGGTGAGTACGAATCCGAACCGGTCATTGTGAATGCGGCAGACGTCGGTGCGCGCGTCTCAAAGATGCCGGGCGTGGCGGCCGTATCATATGTATTGTCTTCCCCACTCTTGCTGGAAGCAGGCGGTTCCCGCGGCCCCGGACTGGGGCTTGGAGCGATCGGGGACGAGTACTTTGCCTTGTTTCGCGCCCCCCGGTTTGTCCTTGGCGCTCCTCCGCGACCCGGAAGCTCCGGATGGGCGGTGATCACGGAGGAATGGGCAAATGAAATTTCCTCCGCACTCGGGCATCCCGTGGCCCCGGGAGAGAAGCTTCAGCTTTCGCTGTTCCGCAACCAGACCTTCACTATTCGGGAAGCGACCCTTGTCGGCGTCATCCGGTATCAACCGGGAAATATCGCGCTCCGGCACGTGGTCATCACGGACGGCAGGATCCTTCGTGCCCTCATCGGCTACTCGCAGACCGATGCCCCCTCCGGCGGATCCGCGGGTGGTCAGGCAGTCGTCGGTGCGGGAGGCGGGGACACGGACATCGATTCCCTGTTCTCCGCTGTTCCGGGAAAACCGGCAGGGACCGGCCGAGCGAAGGAATCGTCGTCTCCCATCAGTACGGACGAGTTGAAAAACCTTCTCAACGAAGCGCACCGCGAGGGCGCCTCGGCCGTGGAGGCGCCGCTCGGCCACGACGGAGCCTGGCATTTCATCCTTCTCAGGACGCAGCCGGGGGCCAACAAGTCAAGGATCGCGAATGATCTCCGCCGAACACTTGCCGGTGCGGACCTTGCCGTCCAGGTGCGCGATTGGAGAGGAACCGCCGGGGGGGTGGCGAGCTACGTCTTTCTTATGCAGATCGTTCTGTATGTCGGGATTTTCATGCTCGGGGGGATCGTCCTCATTCTCACCATGAACTCCATTGTGATGTCGGTTTTCGAGCGTACCGCGGAGATTGGCACGATGCGCGCTATCGGCGCTCCCCGGAGATTTGTGCAGGGGCTTCTCATCCTTGAGACGTGCGCACTCACCGTGGTCTCTGGAATCGCCGGCGTCCTGCTCGGGTTTGCAATTGTCGCTTTTCTGAACCACGTCCCCCTGGAGCTGAAAAACCAGATGCTCATCCTTCTGTTCGGGGAGAATTCCTTGCACCCTGTCGTGACCGTCCGGAACGTCGTCGTGTCGGCCGGCTCCTCTCTCGTCCTGGGACTGATTGCCTGGGCGTACCCGGTGCGGCTGGCGCTGCGCATCCAGCCCGTCCGCGCGATTCATGCGAGCTGACTCTATGATGACGGTGCAGATGGCTTTTCGCAATTTCACCCGCAACAGCAGGCGATTCTTTCTCCTGGGTCTTGCCGTGTGCGCGGGCTTCTTTTTCGTGTGCTGCATCCAAGGCCTGGTGGCGGGGCTTTCCTACCAGATCAACGAGCGCGGGTCCCGGTATTACGGCGGCCATGTTGTCATAAGCCTGGGCAGGGAAGTCCGGGATGGCGTCCCCATTTCCGCAGAAGACCGGTTCATCTCGGAAGCGATCACGCGTTCGGGAGTACGTCCGGCAGCCATCTCCCATCGAACCCACCTGGGGTCCGGCGTGCTCTCCACCGCCGAGGGGAGCGCGTTTTTCAATGGGGAGTCGGTCAAGATGCGGCGTGTGATCGGCCTGGACTGGGCCGCGGAAGCACGGCCGATCGGCCGCCTGCAGTTCGAATCGGGGAATCCTCGCGACATGAGTGACCCGCGGGGGGTACTGATTTCTGAGGTGACCGCCCAGCGCCTTGGGGCCCGTGTCGGTGACCAGATCATCCTTCAGGTCAACCGGGAAGCAGGCGCGATCAACACGATCCCCCTCTGGGTGAAGGCCATCTTTCGCGAAGTGAGCATTTTTGGCTACTTCACGCTGTATATGGACCGCGGCGTGCTGAACCAGGCTGTCGGGGTCGATCCAAGATACAGCACGAGCATTGGCGTGTACCTGGACGACTACCGCGCGGCGGACGGGACGGCGGCACGGATCAGCCGTGCGCTCGACGGCAGATTCGCGGCTGAGCCGATCCTGCACTCCATGGGAGAGATCAACACGCTGCTGCGGGCGCTCACAATCGTCAGCTATGGAATCCTGGCGCTTCTGTCACTGGTCATCGCGGTGGGCATACTCAACCTCTACCGCGTGATAATCTACGAGCGCACCCGGGAAATTGGAACGATGCGCGCCATCGGGCTCCAGAGACGCCAGGTGCGCAACCTTATTCTCTGCGAGGCCCTGCTTCTTGGCGTGTGCGGGACCGCCGCCGGTTTCCTGCTGAGTTTCCTGGGCTTGACAGCAGTCTCTCTCATCCCTCTCTCAGGCACCGCGGGGCTGGATATTTTCCTCGACCGTGGGCACCTGCATTGGGTCATGAATATTGATA
>Ga0187861_10005414_pt1 | contig 10245 bp, 11 predicted proteins | sample June2016WEW_10_1_3_FD_132986 | JGI IMG/M metagenome (GOLD analysis project Ga0187861, IMG submission 132986) | Peatland microbial communities from SPRUCE experiment site at the Marcell Experimental Forest, Minnesota, USA - June2016WEW_10_100 | ecosystem: Environmental > Terrestrial > Soil >...
CTGAGTGCTGTATGAAGTAAACGGCCGCGCCGATAGATGCCAAGCCATAGACGCTGCCCAAAGTCATGTTATTATTCATTGTTTTTTTGTCATCGCAATCTTGCATGGTTATCTCCTATGATTGTTGACGATAGAATCATGCTACGTTTACCAGTGAAAAAGTTGCGGGTTATACCATCACCATCTAAAAATGATTACTTAGCATTTCTCTGCAATGAGTCTTTTTCTTTCATCAACAAAGGTCTATCATCTTGCCATGGTTTCAGCTTTGGCAATTCTATTTTCTCGCTCGCTGCTTTCTTCACTTGAGCTTTTTGTTTACGAGTTTGTTTTGAAGGTGTTTTCTGTTTCGTGCCGGTAGAATCAATCTGAATATTTTTTTGTGTTTTTTGTTGAGCTAAAACATTTCCTGAAAACGAGTAAAGAAAACATAAACACAACACAATTATAAACACTTTTTTCATAGCAAAACCTCCTTTTTTATAATTCATCCTTTTCGATTAATTATTAATCGAACTCCTTTCGAGGCTTGGATTGCTCCAGTCCAACTTTACCGATAATGATATCGGCTTTGAAATAATTTTCGCCTCTTATAGGCGCACCTGATAAACGTCTCAGCATAGCAAGTTGGCCAACATGCGTGAAGGCATCTGCAATCGGTCCTTGGAACAACTTATCCAATGGGCATGCGATTGGTGAGTTGCTTGCTAAGTATGTATCGAACTTCTGCAAAGAATCGCAGAAGCGGGCAACTTCACGATTCCAATCTTGAGGATTGGAGTCATGCCAAATCTCCTTGCCCTTTAACATTGAAAGCGCCCAGTCAAAAAGATCGCTCATATGAGCAAGGATTTCTACCGGTGCCCGGGATTTTGTATCCACACGAAAAGTCGCGAAGGTATCAGGAACTTCACGAATTGTTTTCGTTGCTCGATAAGCCAAGCTGGCAGCAATATGTCGAAACATTTCACGGTTGTCTTCGGAGTTCGATGTCATACTATCCTCGTGAGTCTATATAATACAGCCACCTAGCGCTGTTTTTTTTCTTCGAGTATCGGATGATCGGCAAACGTCAGTTTTGAAGTCACGACGATCCGTTCCTGTTCGATGACAAGGTTTTGGGAGATAGGCTTAATAAAAATCGTTTTCTTACTTCCGTCCGGAAGCGCGACGTCGACACTCGCTTGCATCGGTTGCGGGCCTGCGAATTCGAATTCAGGCTTATAGAACCTCGCGGCGTCGATATCCGTGATATGGATTTTCTTTCCGAAAATTTTAATATACACTTCAAAGGTTGCATGTAGAACCTTGATCGAGATTCTGTTCGATTCCGGGTGAAAAAGGACCTCTACATTCCCGGACGCTTCTGAACCATAGGATAACGGTCCCACGTGGATGTCTGCATCTGCAATGAATCGCGCCTGATTCGGACGCAATTCGATCCGGGCATTGCGGAGAGTCCAAGTGTATTCTCCATGCATTCCGAGTACATTATATTGATCTTTGCCACTGATGGGACCGATGGCATTAAAGAAACCGTTCAGCGTGTTCTGGTGAACGATTACTGATGCATCGGGAGGTTGTGCAGGACTTCCCGTCTGAAAACAGAGGAGTGTTGTAAGAATGAAGAGAGATGTTAGCATAGTAATTCCTTTAAGATTGTACTTTCAAATTTAACAATTGACCGCATATCTATTCCCTTGTAAACTTCACCCGTGTAAAGGGCTGCAGTTTTCCGTCTTAGGTAGGAGAGCCGCGGGTTAGGCAGTTATTCACTCTATTATTTGTCTTATTTTTTTCTGAAGTTTTATTTTATCAAAACCTTCTGTAAGCGTCGTTACTCCCAACATTAATAAAATTGGGTGAAGGATATTGTCTCTTGAAAATAGAAACGCAGCTATGAAAGTCAAGAGTCCAAGGATTTGTAAATATATTGTTTCTTTCTTTGATGGCATAAGTTTTTCAAGTTCTTCAACTTTTATTTCAGTTTTCATATAACCCCCAGCGTTTAATTTAGGCGCCAAATTAATTTTAACGGTTGACTACATCTTTATTTCCTTGTGAGCTTCACTCGTGCGAAGGATTGTAGTTTCCCATTCTCTTCACCATCCATCAGCCATTGCCATGTGTCAGCACCACTGTTATATACAAATGTCGTGTGGAAAATACTGCCGTCACTACCCTTGAATAAAAATGCAATTTCATCGCCGCTTCGTTTTGCATGGCCAAGGGCTTGAGCCGAGAGACCGCCGCCGCCGGTTACGTCGAGCCAAAGGCAGGAGTACTGGCTTGATGGTTGGTCCCAGCCGATGAAGACTATCGCTTCATATATCGCTTCACCGGTTGTGTTCTTTTCGCGTGAAATTTCATGAAGCTGCACATACTGATGACTTAACACCCACTCCACGGCAATATCGTGCGTCGTCTCTTTTCCGGCTATGGTACCCTGGAGAACCCATTTTCCGATCATATGATCAAGCAAGGAATCCTGAAATGTTGTTTGTTGCGCTGATATAAAAGAAAAAACTAAATTGATCAATAGGAAGATTTTCATAATTTTTTTCATCGAATATTTCTCCAAAATATCATGCTGGTGGACAAGTGGGCGGGGAAGAGAATTTCAAGACAGCAGCCATTTCCTGGCTTCATCAAAAGTACGAAATACTTTTGGCTCAAATCCCATCTCTTCCGAGAAAACGGAACCCATACGCATCAGACCATACGACAAATCTTTTGGAGCAGCCAAAGCGATACGATTATTGAAACGTTTAGCCAGAGATGCAAGAGAGCGTGCCATGGTTATGACATCTTCTGGAGATCTATTATAAATACTTCGAGAATCACTCAAATTAATCAATATGAAAGGGGTGGTAGGACACATAGAATCAGCAAGCGAGTTGAGAATAGTCGTACGAATATCATCCATTGAATATTCACCAGCCAATTCTATGATAACTATATTAGAATCGAACCGATATGTTACTGGCATTCCGTTACCACTCCTTTCTCACAATTATAAATAACTTCTTACTACCTAACGGATGGCGGGAGAGCAGAAGGTTAGGACGCAAGAATATATTTTTCAATTTAATCATCTATTTTATACCTTATCAATTATTACAATCACATTCCTACAGATCTGATTTATAAAGTTTGCCACTTGTTGTAAGCAGGTATAGTGTTTGGCTTATTGGAATAATTGCGAGTTCATATGTGTCCATGCCATCAGGAATAGTACTGACCCATTGCCATGAATCGCCATAATTTGTACTTCTAAACAGCTCTCCCCTTGTACCAGACGCATACAATGTTCCTGGTTTTGATGCATCTGTAACGATTGCCATACTTTGTTCGCTACCTTGAGGGCCTTGGGTCGGTGTAGATACCCATGTTGCCCCATTATTTGTACTTTTATATGGACCACCATTTGTTCCCGCATAAAAAGTCGTTGGTGTTACAGGATCAATCGTAAAAGAATGAACAACAAGATTATTTTGGAAATTAACTTTGTTCCAGCTTATACCGCCATCGATACTTTTGAAAAGTCCATCAGTAGTACATACATAAAGTATGGATGGTGTCACTTGATCAATAACAATTTTACTGACATAATTAAAGGTTAAGTTTGTTGCCACGGTTTGCCATGTGTTTCCACTGTCTGTACTTTTAAATATTGAACCACTACCCTCTGATCTTTTGGGTATTGGACCAACACTACTACCAGATGTATAATATGCTTCTACATATAGTATCGCTGGCGTTACTTTGTCGATTGTGATTGGCGATAGTTGTAGATAATTGTTTATTTGCGGCAAACCCAAATTTGCAAGAGACCAGTTTACACCGCCGTCAATGCTTTTATACACGCCATTTCCAATCCCACCCAATCCAAAAATAACAGCATAAAGAACCGATGGATTTACTTGGTTAATGCTCAAATGGGCTATGTATCCGTTATTTGGTAGTGTAATAGTCGACCAATTACCACCTCCATTCATGCTTTTAAATAAACCTTGACCGCTCGCATATATGGTCGAGGGAGTTACTGGATCTATTACAACGGAAGTAATGTATCCTGAGGTTGGTGTTAATGTACTCCAAGACAGGGCAGAACCGTTGATGTTGACGGTTATGACTATCGATGTATCGATATTACCCACTTCATCATATGCCTTAGCCATGATCGTTGGGCTGCCAGTAAGTCCATGAGTGCTCCATCGATACTCATATGGCGACAGAGAGTCTGACCCAGCATATCGCCCGCTGATGTAGAAATCTACCTTTGTGACTTTGATGTTGTCGGTTGCATTCGCGATCACTGTGTAAGTTGTATCCGCTTTGATGTATGAACCTGATAATGGAAAGAGAATTGAAGCCGTCGGTGTTTGGGTATCGGCTTTATCGGTTTCGGTTGAACTCTCTTTTTTGCAGCCAAAGAGACTGATAAGTAGAATGAATATGGCAACGAGGATTCTGTTAGACATGGTACAGATTCCTATAAAAGTAGCTTTTTGTAACAGCTAAGATATTCTTATTTTACATTTGTGCAATAACAATGAGTAAAAACAATTTAAATAGTTCATTAACTTTACTTCCAACTCTACACAAAACCTCTATACGCAATGCATAACGTGTCTATTTTCCCGCCGCCTTTTTTAGGGGGCGCTAATTCCGCCTTCTGCTAAACAACTGGCGACGAGTCAACGGAAGAGCCGCAGGTTATGCGCCACTAATGGAAGTCTTAACTATTTAATTTATAAGATTGACGTACAAGTGAAATTATGTATTCTAACTCATCATCTGAATTAATTTGAATCTGATAATCGCCGTTGCCCCAATGTCCAATGTTGGAAATATCGCGAGCAAGCTTTTTGGGATCGTCTAGTTTACCCTTTAGAACGTTAATAAATATTTTAAGTGACTTCTTTAATACGACAACATCGGTTACATTTGTTTTCGTACGAAAGGTTATGTATTTCTTCATAGGCTTAACAGTAATATCGGAACTGACAGATAAGACAAGTTCCTTGAAACGAGAGTAGAGGTCTGCAATATTTGGTTGAGCTATTTTTAAATGACCTTCTTCTGTATAAGTCTTGACCTCACGACTGATTGTCTCGACAACATCGCTTTTCTTGGAAACAGTTTTAATTGATGCAACGGAAGAAGCTGGTTTATGTTGATCGAATCGTATTGTATTGTTCGAATATCGTCGGACTTCCCATAATTCAATAGGCAAATCCTTGAAATTAATTGCTTCAAGTTGAAAAGTAGTAAATGAAGGAGATATAAAAATTACTTTTGATTGCGACCAATCGACATTATCCCGTTTCAATGAGCCGTTACAACGCTCGTTATATTCTAATATGAATTCAGCTTTATTATTGAGCATAAGACCAAGGTAACTCATGCCCTGGTCGATTACTGAATAATTTGAGCCCCTTTTGATTTCTATAATAACAAATGCCTGAGCGTCTTTGTCGAAAGCGAGTGTATCAATTCGAAGTCCACCAAGTTGAAATTCACTTCGAATAAACTGTAATCCAAAAAGCGAGTCCAGATTGGATTCCACTATGTTTTGAACGTCTCGTTCTAGCTTGAACGGATTCTCTTTTATATGTTCAAGCTGTTTGTTTGAAAGCTTGTATAGTGGCATTGGGGCAATGTTCCTTATTTTGTATAGTGCCTAACTGCTGATTAGATAGACCTTGTCTGCCTTTTGTGCTTAATATATATGAATTGTCGACAAAATGTGAAACTGTTTTTTGTACTACTTTTTAGAAATGTTGTGCTCCTGTTTTAGCTCCCGCAACCCCGAATTCAACCAATCGGTATTAATCTACTGTAGTCTATAGACTTTGTCAAGGATTAATAAAAACCGGTAGTGGGCTATTTTGAAATTGATGCAAGGAGGATAAAAAATATCAGCGGAAGAGATGGGGCTTGAACCTGTACGTTCCTTGCGGAACACTGAATTGACTTTATTTACCCTTCTTCCATTCTTTACAAGGATAAGATGTTGTTTCTATTCCCCAACTATCAAGTTTAATGAGTTTGTGAGGATCGGTTTTTGTGCGTCGGAAGATATGGCGATTAACACAATAAAGATGTGCCTTAAGAAGTTGATGTATTGATCGAAGTTTTAATTTGCAAATAGGGCATTCGTATGTCATTTTAATTTTTCCTTTTTAAACTTAAGCCCATGTTGCAGGTTTGATAAGTTTCTCGCCGTTCCCAAGATCAATTTCATCGGGAAATAGACTTGTCTTAAATTGTTTTTCTTTTAACCGCACATAGAAACTTGCAACATTCTTAATTTCTTCTGCCTCTCTGCCAATTGGTATTGCAACACCAATTCTTTTTGCAGGAAACATTTTTCTTACTGCCTTTATAGACGGTATTATATCGCTATCGCCTGTTACCACAAGCGCAGTATCATAACGGTCTTCAATGGCTAATGAAAAAAGTGAAATCGCAAGATTTACGTCTGTTTGTTTTTCTTCATGACCCTGATACTCTTTATTGCAATTTGGACATAGTCTATCTTTTAATTTGAATTCCCCATATACAACTTTAACTCCAGTTGTTTCTAATGCTCTAATAAAGATAATATGGCGCTTCATCTTATCCGGTTTCCATTTCATTAGCGATGTGAAGTAGTACAAATCTTCCATAGAATATGAATTTGGAATAATTCTTTTAGCCAATGTCATAATGTCTAACCACTTGTATTTATGGTAGGCTGGCTTATCATCAATAGAATGATATAAGTTATATCCATCTACAAGTACAATTATGCGGTTTTTCACAGGTGGGTCTCCCTATAAAAAAAAACCCGAGCGCACAAGGCATCTCGGGACTAATGAGACACGAGATCTCAAAAGGATGACAATGAAATTATACATATCTTTTAGTTTCATGTCAAGCGAAAAGTTCTCATTGCGTTATTCGTAAAAAATGTATGTAAATGCTTCAGCTTTTTTCTTCGTATTACTTTACCGTTAATGCCGCCTTATGGCTTATAACACTTCCAGAATTGTTCTTTACAGTAACAGTATAATTAGCTGCATCTTTCGGGCTAACCCTGTCTATTGTTAATATCGGGTTGGTTGCACCGCTTATGACCTTGCCATTTTTGAACCATTGATAACTTGCTTTCGGGATAGCTGCTACTTTTACTTTGAAACTTACCGTCTGGCCATTTTTTACTTTTACGGATTCCGGTTGTGATAAAATAATGGGAGCCATTGTTGGTGTCCAGCCGCCAAGCATATAATCTGGTTTGCTGTAGTTGGCAATAATTGCGGAATCTTTTTCCATTGTCAACTGCCTCGAAGCAGGATGTCGCTGGCTTACATCTGCCGGTTTCCCATCGCCGATATTCGTACTGTTGTATTCCCAAAAATGCACATTCGTCGTGTCACCAATACTGCCCCACCCAACTGGAGAGATTCCTGCAATAGCACAATTCATTATCACAGCTTCAGCATAAGGATAACTCTTATTGCCATTACCTGGTGAGCGTGCAAATACCGCTTCTTTTCCTTTGGGAGTCATAAATTTACAGTTCACAAATATATTGCCATGATTAGCGGAAGTGTTGCGTATCCACATGTATGGACCCTCGGCGCTAAACTCGCAATCTTTGAAGAAGGCAGGTCCGCGTCCGAGAACCATATCGCCCCATCCCTCTATGCGGCTGCTATAGTAGTAGGCAGAGCCATTCGATTGCAGTGCATCTCCCGAACCGCCGACAATGACATTGTAAAGAATGTTCTCACTTCCGCACAGCAGCAAGCCTTCTGCCTGAGCTTTCGTCGAAGTTGTCCTAATGGTAAGGTTCACGAGATGAATTCTGTTTGAATGATCTACAGCAAATGCTGCACGACGGGAGGGAAAAGTTCCTTCTACTTCATTGGTGGATATGTTCGACGGGTGCGGATTGAAAGTTTCTTTGTTTGCATATTTGATAAGAACTTTGTCCCTGTCTTCGCCCAGTATTGTTACATTGGTCTTGTTGCGGAAATAAACGATCTCTTCATATATTCCATTTTTGATGAAAACAGTAACATGCTTTGGATTGTAGTCGGGAATAAAATCAATGGCTCCCTGAACAGTATTAAAATCTCCGGTTCCATCGGCACTCACCACTAGCTTTTCCGAATTGGCAGGAGGAGGCAGCTTTTTAGTAGTGAAGATCCATCCTGATTTTCCTACTATTCCGGTAAAACTACTATCGTTCAATGTCAGTACTCCCGGATCAATTTGGATATAATAGGTCTTGTTATATTCCAAAAGATTATTGTGCGGGTATATAATTGCAGTGTTGTTGCGGATGATCACCGGGTAAAAATGGAATCCATCAGTAAATCCGCCAATAATGGTAAGCTGATAATTATCCGGCGTTGGCGCTGCCCCACAGGAAGGTGTGCCCGGCTTCGTATTAGCATTATTGAATTTCCCTGAGGCATATTCGTATGGTTTTTTGATATAAGGTGCTTTTATACCAGTACCGGCAGGACCGTCAATATAACTGGCAGTCGGACCAGGAGGAATGCTCATGTCGAGCAAATCAACCAATCGATTGTTCGACTTGTCGTAAATACGAATCTGTCCTTTTGTACCTAATGTAGGTGCACTGGGAAAAGTAAGTTCCAGGTGCGTGTCAGGATTTACATACCGAGCTTTGTCTACGGGAAATCTTGCAACCGTCTTCGATACAACTGAAGATGTTTGTGCGCACATAGTAAGTGTACCTAGTAGGCATAGGAAAATTAAGTATATGGAGAATGCCTGTTGATTTTTTATCGACTTAAAAATTCTCTTATTGTTTGGCATAAAGGGTATCTTTCGTTTCATAAAAATCTTGAAGAAATGTACTATCTTTTTTTCTAATGTATAATTGCTCTCAGCTAATTGCAATGTGGATTCTACCTCTGCGGCTTTCCATTTAACTTACTATAGCAAGATCATTTGAAAAGAAATAAAAACACAAAACGGCGCCGTGTTGACGCCGTTTGCAGTATTAATAGACATATGTGTATATCCCCTTACTTCATCAATATCATCTTGTTGGTTTGAGAGAATACTTTCCCATTCCTCGTTATCACATTGATGCGATAGAAATAGATGCCACTAGTAAATTTAGATCCGTCAAATGGCACAGTATACTGACCAGCAGGCTTTTCCTCGTTTACCAATGTTGTCAAAGTCCTTCCCATAACATCATAAATTTCCAGGCGAACTCTGTCATTATTCGGAATCTGATAAGAAATCATTGTAGATGGATTGAATGGGTTTGGATAATTCTGGGAAAGTGCGAACATGGCTGGTTTTACGGAAAACGATTCCTGAACATCTGTTACAGGACCGAAACTAAGGTCATCAATTTTGAACGTTGAGCCCGCATGAGTCATTCCAGAAGAAGAAGAGATCAAAATTTCGATCCATGCCGAATCTGGCGCCGCTGATGAAACAAACGTTATGGGCACAGTGAACTGAGTATAGCTTGATACGCTCACCCCTGTGCCAAAAAGCCCACTCGCATTTCCAGTTCCATTTTTAAAATAAATCACAGCGACTTCAAGTGAGTCTCCACCTATAGAAGAAAATTTATAATATCCCTTCAGAGAGCCATAGCGAGCACTGATCGCAAATCCAGCCCAGGTTATTGGAGTGTAGTAAGCTACTACGCGCGATATTGACAATACTACTACTGTTCCCTGCATTGCATATGTTCCAGAGTGGGCGTCAGTAGACTGGGTAATAGGCGTATCGACCGATGTAACATTATTTGTGGTCCAACCGGTCGGTGAACCTGCAGTCCAGGTTTCAAATCCAGCATTTGGAATTTGCGCGCTTGAAACGGATAACATTACCAAACATATGGTAATGAGGAGAAATATTTGTGACCTTTTTCTCATGTGTTGCCCCCTTCTGATGGTGGTGGAATGTGAATTATGGAGGAGATGCTCAACCATTGGAATAATAAGAAATGTCCGTCCGAAATTCAATATTGTCTTTGCTTATAGCATTATATTGGTTATAAATGCATATTCTTCAATGATAAACGCTGTGAATTTAAGATCCCTACATTGTACTTTCGAATGATAAAATGATTAATAGAAGTACAAAATATTTTTACTACCTGCGCGGCTTTGCTTTCATTTCATATAACACATACGCGAACACACCAAACGCGCGTACCGCTTGTGATTGCGCGTGCACCGTTCCAACTTCATTGAC
>Ga0187861_10005419_pt1 | contig 10243 bp, 7 predicted proteins | sample June2016WEW_10_1_3_FD_132986 | JGI IMG/M metagenome (GOLD analysis project Ga0187861, IMG submission 132986) | Peatland microbial communities from SPRUCE experiment site at the Marcell Experimental Forest, Minnesota, USA - June2016WEW_10_100 | ecosystem: Environmental > Terrestrial > Soil >...
ATGCAATAGATCAAGTGCCACCTAACCAGGCGCTTCCTGCCAACCCGCCCGACTGAACAATCGTTCGGGCGGGAAGATACAGTCCCACTGTACGGGATGCCGCAAATCGGCACATGGCGGGCAAGCACATGCATTAAATAACAAATATAGGAGGAATTCACATGGCCACATATCTCATGTTCGGAAAATATTCAATAGATGCTCTCGCAAAGATAAGCGCGGCACGAACGAAGAGTGCAAACGCTATGATTGGTGATTGTGGTGGCGTACTCAAAGCTGCCTATGCTCTGCTCGGAGAAACAGATCTCGTTCTGGTTGTTGAGTTCCCGAGTACCGAGAAGGCGATGAAGGCATCCGTTTCTCTAGCCAAACAGCTTGGAATCGCATTCAAGACCGAGCCAGCCGTCAGTGTTGAGGAATTTGACAAACTGATCACTGGAAAATAGACGCTCTCACTAAATAGTTAGGCAAGTTTTGCGCGCGACAGCACAGGGGATGAATATGCCCTTACCATATTAACTTTTGCGTTCTGTTCAAGAATTGTCCACTGCCACCTAACCAAGTGCTTCCCGCCAACCCGCCCGACTGAACAGTCGTTCGGGCGGGAAGATAAAGTCCCGCTGTACGGGATGCCGCAAAGCGGCGCATAGCTGGCGAGCCCGCTAGCCAGCTTACAAGTGGGATCTCTGCGGCAGGCATGCATGCTTCGACCACGATTTGATTGAGAAATGTCAAATCTCTCGAAGCTGAACTTAGCGCCCATCCATTAGAAGGACATCTTAGGAGAGAAATTATGAAACCAGAAGAATTAGTCACGCTTAGAACATTTTCAAATGTAATCGAAGCAGAAGTCGCAGCCGGCCATCTTAAATCTCAGAAAATTAAAGTTATGGTGAAAAAAGATGATAGCGGTGGAATGCGGCCACATCTTCAACTAACTCAAGGTGTAGATCTCATTGTTCGCAAAAAAGACCTTGATCGGGCAAAGAAAATATTGACTGTAAGGAAAGTCTGATGACTGCCTAACCAAGTGCTTCCCGCCAACCCGCCCGACTGAACAGTCATTCGGGCGGGAAGATAAAGTTCCGCTGTACGGGATGCCGCAAAGCGGCACATAGCAGGCAAGCCAGATAGCCAGCTTACAGCGGGACTTACGTGTCCGCCATCTTTCTTGGCGGAGCGCCCATCCGTTAGGTTGCGTTTTGAATGATCAGTGCGAAATTGTTGATCGAATGAAAATGAGATTAAACAATAATAACATTGTTTGAGGTATCATATGAAAACAATTCCTTTTGGTGGTATCATATCAATTGTGGTTTTGTTACCTAACCTCTTAGTTGTGTTTTTTCCACCTAACTCTAAGTTGGCTAATATTCCTAAACGAAATAGTGTATTAGCACAGATCATCAATGTTTTCGAACGAGTTGGTCAGATTGGATCTTTTACTCTATCATTCTTTTATCGGTTAAGCTGTTCAAACACTTTAGATACGGTACTACTTATAATGATGAGTTTTGCGCTTGTCGTGTATTATACAGGTTGGGTACGGTATCTTGTAAAAGGATGCAGTGAGACATTGTTCTACAAATCGATGTTCGGAATACCTTTGCCAATGGCTATTATGCCGGTTATCTACTTTATTTTGGCATCCATTCTTTTAGGTTCTACTTGGCTGATGATATCTGCAATACTGCTTGGAATAGGACATATCACAATTAGCTTGCAGAGTTCTCGTCGCATCAAACATCTAACAGTGACATAATAAATGTATTCTAACTTTTTGTGTAGCTGCTTGCTACCTAACTATCAATCCAAGCTGACCGAATGAGCGTGGGTGTTAAAAAACAAGAAAAAAAGAAAAGCACATCAAAGTTTTGTCCATAAATTAAGAAATCTTCACCAAATTTCATTGATGAGGATTCTTCTTTAGTGTGTGTAGGTGGTAGGACTTGAACCTACAACCTTCTGGTTATATCTTTTTGTGGAAATATATATGCTTGCACATTATTCTTGTGCTAATTGTGTACTAACACTTTGTAAGGTGATGAAAGCAAACGGACTCTTCTTGTGTTAGCAAATTCTTAACCTGCAGAAGAATGTTATGGATCATTGAACAAACTGGAAGATTTCGGAGGGTGGCATATGGATTTCATATCTCAGAGTCATTGTTGAAAACAATTGTATTTTCTCGGATGTTCATGGACGGATAATATGATCAGGTGATCCCGTAGGAAGGTGGCCTTAGATCTAATTGTATCTATTTGTTCATAGCAAGGAATAGATAAGATCAAAAAGCCGTGATGGTTGCCTTTTTTTAGGTAGCAAGCACTTGATAATGAAAAAATACTGACTTATCATTGGCACATAGTCTGTGGGAGGTCACTTTCATCTAGAAATCATCGGCGTCAACGAAAAAACAACTTACATGTAACTAATAAATTAAGGAGAGATCATGAACTTTCAATTGAGAATATCATTAAAAATAATTTTTATTCTAATTATAATCTCAAATTCAATGATGATCGCTCAAACCGTGAAAGGAAAAACTCTTGTTGCAGATAGACTTTCTCCTGTTGAATACGTCCGACCTTTCGTAGGAACCGAAGGAGATGGCAACACCTATCCTGGTCCCTCTGCTCCATTTGGAATGATGCAGTTAGGGCCGGATACCGACATGGAATTATGGGAGACAGCATCTGGATATGAGTATTCTGACAGTTCCATTATCGGATTTTCTCTTACACATCTCAATGGAACAGGTATTCCTGATTTAGGTGATTTTCTATTTACAGCGACAGTGGGAACTCCCAAATTCATTCCCGGTTCAAAAGCTCACCCAGATTCCGGTTACCGTTCACTATACTCTCATAACGACGAAGAAGCATCGGTCGGATATTATAGAGTTCGACTTTTAAATTCCGGTGTAAATGTGGAATTAACAGCTACTGAACGCTCAGGCATCATTCGGTTTACATATCCAAAAAGCGATAGCGCTTTCATCCTGACAGATTTGAAACATGTTTTACGATGGAATATTATCTGGTCTCACATCCGTGTCGAAAACGATTCAACAATCACAGGATTTCATGTCGTAAATGGATGGGCAAAAGATCGATCATTATATTTTGCTGCGCGATATTCAAGGCACTTCGACAATTATCAAATAATGAGTGATGGAAAACCTGTCATCTATAATACGTATCGCTTTCGGAGCAATAAAGAAGCTTCTGGAAAGAATATGCAATTCCTTGCTCGCTATAAAACTTATGCAAATGAAATGATTATGGTGAAAATCGGAATTTCAGCAACAAGTACTGCAAATGCTCTGAAAAATCTAGATTCAGAAATTCCAGATTGGAGTTTTGAACGCATCCAGCAGAAAACGCGTGAACAATGGAATAATGAATTAAGCAAAATCCAAATTGAAGGTACTCACGAAGAAAAAGAAATATTCTACACATCCATGTATCATGCCTTTTTAGCTCCATCACTCTATGAAGATGTGACACATGAATATCGAGGATTTGATCAAAACATCCACAGGGCAAAAGGCTTTACTGAGTATTCGATTTTTTCATTGTGGGATACATACCGTGCGACACATCCGCTCTTCACATTGATTCAACGAGACCGCGATGCAGATATGATAAATTCCATGCTGGCTCATTACGACCAGAGCGTTGATCATCTTTTGCCTGTTTGGGAATTACAAGGGTGTGAAACATGGTGCATGATTGGATATCATGCCGTGCCGATTATTGCCGATGCAATCATGAAAGATATAACTGGTTTTGATCTCCAACATGCATACGAAGCAGTGAAGACTACAGCCATGAACTCTAAATATGACAATGTTGCAACATATGCCGTATTAGGGTGGGTTCCATTTGATAAAGAAAACGAGTCTGTTTCAAAAACACTTGAATATGCATATGATGATTTTTGCATTGCACAAATAGCAAAGAAGCTTGGCGTGAAAACTGATGAAGAATATTTTATGAAGCGTGCAGGGTCTTATAAAAACTTGTTTGATCCGACAATCCATCTGATGCGTGGAAAAGATACACAGGGACACTGGCGAATTCCATTCAACCCCCACGATTATACAGAAGGAGGAGATTTCACGGAAGGAACAAGTTGGCAATATACATGGTATGTCCCACAGGATGTTCCGGGATTGATCTCGTTAATGGGAGGCAAAAAACAATTTTGCACAATGCTTGATTCTTTGTTCGTTGTTCGCGCAGATTCCAATATCAAAGGCATTGACGATATTCATGGACGAATTGGAGAATATTGGCATGGGAACGAACCCAGTCATCATATTATCTTTTTATTTGATTATGCCGGACAACCATGGAAAGCACAAAAGCTCGTCCATGAAGTAATGAAGACACAATACGGTAATAAACCTAATTCACTCTGCGGCAACGACGATTGCGGCCAGATGTCTGCGTGGTATATATTCAACGCAATGGGATTCTATCCTGTATGTCCCGGCTGCAATTATTATATGATCGGAAGCCCGACCGTTAAAAAAGCTGTGATGCATTTGTGGAATGGAAAACATTTTACCACTATCGCGGAAAATCTTTCTGAAGAAAACATTTATATTCAATCAGTTACAGTGAACGGGAAAAAGAGAGAGCAACCCTATCTGACTTATGATGAAATAAAAGATGGCAGCACAGTAGTCTTTACAATGGGCTCGCATCCCAATACAGCATGGGGAACATTATTTACGATGCCTCAGTGAGGATATTCACACATACTTAAAAAGAATATTCTACTTAGCTCTCAGTTTGGCAGCAGCGGTATCTGCTCTATATTCTTGCACGAATAATAGGACATGTCCCAACACGACCATCAGTGAAATAATTATCGCTTTGCCGTAATCTTGGATTAGCGAAAGAATATTCGCTTTAATCAACGAAAAAAATGGACTACACTCCATTTTCTGTAATTGACACATTCTGATTGAATTATTATACTCATCCACAATTCATCTGCTAATTCCGCATGATGCGGGACTAACACTGCGTGATGAAGTGGTAAATAAAGTATTGAATTCTTTGTGAATTCGATAGAATTTTAACACAGGGTCTGTCTGAGAATCCATATATCGGGGGATTCCCCGCCCGACCGCCTGCAATCAGACGGGCAGGAATTCCCTTCCTGTCCGCAAGAAAGGCGTTCACGTTCGTGGATGCCTTTTTTTATGCCCCACTTTTGTACGCAATCCTGTACCTAAATAATTTTGTGGCGCTAAAATCGCCATATTCGTTAGGGTTTATGAACAGTAGAGGGAACTTCTAATCCAATATTAGCACATTGAGCGATATAAAGGTGATATTATGCCATGCTAATATAGTGCATTATTCGCCTGTAAACATTGACGAAACCGATGAAAGTTATCAAATGAAGCTAGACCGATCACTCACTGGTCAGCCGTTTAAAAAAAACCGGGAAACGAAATAGGAAAGTACTGACGCGAAAATGATGACAAGAGATTGGTAAAATACGACAGATATTGTCCTTGAGACCTTTTATGTTTGAACAGATACTCAGCAGGGATACTATGCAATTTAGAATAAGGTGACAAGATAAATATATATGGAGAGGAGGAATATTAAACTCACAAAAATCTATCATATGAACAAGAAGAGAATGCAACTATCGACGGATGAACAAGAACATCAGAAGAAGACGAAACTCACATTGTTCGACAGAAGGAAAGGAAAGAGCTATGAAGAACGAAAATAAGAAGATTGTAAAACAGTATATCGAAAACATCTTGAATACTGGAAATGCCGAAGATCTATCGGAGTTCATTTCACCCCATTATACCGAGATCCTTAAAAATAAGAGGTATCGTCTAGGGATTAAAGGAATCCAGAAAAAAATCGCTGGAATTCACGAGAGATATCCTGATTTGAAATTATCCATCGATTTTCAAACTACCGAAGGCGACTGGGTCATCACGAGCTACATCATGAACGGAACGCAGCTTAGCAGCTGGATGGGTATCAGACCGATAGAAAAAACCGTTGAGGTCCGAGGAGTCAATATAGATAGGGTCGTTGATAGTAAAATAACGGAACATGAAAGCAGCACGGATCTCCTTGATCCTTTAATAGAACATAATCAACACTCAATACATTGGATCAAAGATTATTTGCAGAATAAATTTGTTACAAAGAATGAAGATGTTGAGGCACTGTGCGAAACAGAGGCTGCATAACCATAAACACTTTTTCTTTTTAAGGTGTTTGTGAACGCAGGCACTTTTTTTTTATTTCCATGGTTTATTGTAACGAGGCACGAATTATATTATAAAAAGCTTCTTTTTGTATAGTCAAACCTTATAAATTCTTGTCTGCAAAAGCTTTCTAAAGGTTTTGTCAGTGAGTCTTCCATTATTGAAATTCCACAAAGACAAAAAAATAGATGTCTCTTCCAAACTGTAATAGCGTATGCTCACAGTGACTGATAGTCTTTAATTCCCATTTTATCCCCCCAAAATCAATTGACAAAAAACCGAACGTTTCTTACCATATTCCCATGCCGTCTCCCCAACGGCACTAGCGTTTGGTAGTGCGTCAGGCGCTTTTTTGTTGTGGATAAACCTAGCGTTATATAAATTGAGCCATTCCTAAAAACTATTTAAAAGAATCTATATGAGGATATGGCTAATATTTAATTCTATTATTTATATATGGACATGATGTATTACATCTATCTTCTACATAATTCGTCAAGAAAGGGTTTCTATGAAACGGATAGTTTTATCTGCGCTGTTTCTTTTCATACGCACTTCGTTGAGCTATTCCCAACCTGTTATTTTTTCTAAACCGCTCAGTCCACGGATTGCAAACTATGCAATATCGGTTTCTCTGGATGCGAATAAAAAAAAGTTGCAGGGGAAAGAAACGCTTGTCTGGAGAAATGATTCAAAAGAAAGAATACAAGAAATTCAATTTCATTTATATCTGAATGCATTTAAAAATGCACAATCTACCTTCATGCGGGAATCCGGCCACAGGCCAAAGAATTCAAATGATGTAACATTGGGATGGATTGATGTGAAAAAAATGTTAGTGCGTGGTGGAGGTGATCTTACAGAAAAGATAGAATTTATTCATCCGGATGACGACAATGCAGACGATCAGACAGGGATCCACGTACCGCTGAAGAAATCGATCAAACGCGGCAAATCGATTACATTCGATATAGAATTTGAGGCTCAACTTCCCACCATCTTCGCTCGTACCGGATTCTACAATAATTTCTTTATGGTGGCGCAATGGTTTCCCAAAATTGGTGTTTATGAATTACCGATTGAGAAGAAAGCTAAAGGGAAATGGAATTGCCATCAATTCCATGCAAATACAGAATTCTTTGCTGACTATGGAGTGTATGATGTTGACATGACTGTGCCGAAGAATTATGTCGTTGGGGCAACAGGAATCGTAGTACGGGAAACGAAAACGAGCGATTCATTAAAAACAGTGAGCTATCATGCAGAAGATGTACATGATTTCGTATGGACAGCCTCTCCCGATTTTACTGTTGTAGAGGATCAATGGAACAATATCCGTATTCGGCTGCTGATACAATCGTATAGAGTTGGAAATATCAGTGAACGTTATATGCAATCTGTAAAAGCAGCGATGAAGCGATTTCAAGATTGGGTCGGTGTTTATCCGTATCCCAACTTCACGATTGTTGATCCTACAATGAATGCTTCTCATGCCTGTGGAATGGAATATCCAACTCTTATCACTGGCGTATCTTTGTGGGGAGTGCCTCATACCATTCGCTTAGAAGAAATGGCGACTATTCATGAATTCGGTCATCAATATTGGTACGGAATGGTGGGAAATAATGAATTTGAAGAGGCATGGCTGGATGAAGGAATCAACTCGTATTTCGAAACACGTATTATGAATGCTGAGTACGGCGAAAAGAATTCCTTTATTGACCTGTTTGGTTTTACAGTGAGCGATTTTGAATTTTCTCGCGCAGGATATGTAGACGCTCGTAATCCCAAACTAGCACCGACACTACAACCAGCTTGGGAATACAATGCCGGCGGATATAGTGAATTTACCTATATGAAAAGTGCCACATTCTTAACAACGCTTGAACGATTGGTCGGGAAGTCGGTTATGGATACAATCATGCGTACATACTTCAATCGCTGGAAGTTTAAGCATCCGCATTCGGCTGATTTCATTACTGTCGTAAATGAAGTTGTTCCTCGTTTTCACGGAAATAAGTTTGGAGAAAATATGAATTGGTTCTTCGATCAGGTTCTTTCCGGCACCAATGTATGTGATTATGAACTTTCAAGTATTTCTGTGTCGGAAATAGATGAACCTAAAATGCAAGGAAAGAATCAGAATAGGGAATATGAGTCCCGCGTTCTGGTGAGCAGGTTGGGTGAAGTGATGATGCCGGTCGATGTGCTTATGCGATTTGATGATGGTAAAGAGATCCGTGAATCATGGGATGGCCAGGCACGCTATAAACAATTTATTTATAAAGGAAAGACAAAAATAGCTTCCGCTGTGGTTGATCCGGACCGTGTGCTCGCCATCGATATCAACTTTAATAATAATAGTAAGTCGTTTGAACCGCCTGTATTTCCTTTATGGAAATATGCCTTGAATTTTATGGTTGATGTACAAACACTTCTCCAATCCACGGTTCTTTTTTAATGTATATGGAAGGCAATGACGTATGAAACTTTTTAATGCATTCATCACTGGAATTCGCAAAGCACTTCATGCCTGGCCTGTAACCTTAATTACGTTTTTCGTTAATCTGGTAATGGCCTGTATAGTTGCACTATTGTTCAAATCATCACTGTCCAATGCATTTGGCGACTCCCTTGCACCGGATCAATTTATCAATGGATTCAGTTTTTCGTTTGCCATGGACTTATTAAAGAAGAATCCCGGATTATTACACGCAGTGTTTAGTTTAGTTGGTTGGATGGTGGTCCTCAATAATTTCCTTTTTCTGTTTTTTAATGGAGGAATTATTACATCTGTTCAATCGAAAAGTGAAAAAGTAACGCTTCGCATATTCTTTGAGGGTTGCGGTGAATACGTTGGAAGATTTTTCCGACTCTTTTTCATGGTGGCATTGGCCGGTATTGTACTTGTTTTTGTCTTAGGACTTATCGCAGGGTTCTTATATCCAGTGTTACAAGGTAATGGTGAAACAGAAATACAGATCCTGAAAGCTGCCGGTTCTGTCATTGCACTGTTTGTTCTATCGTTTTCCATTCTTCTATTGATAGCTGATTACGCGCAAGTAATAACGGTTGCAGGGAATGAACGAAAAATGTTTCATGCATTTTGGGCGGGGATTCAAATTGTGTTTCGGCGATTCTTTTTATTGTATGGATTGTTCCTTCTGTTCACAATCGGGAGTCTTCTTATTGTTGTCGTGTCTATTTTTATTTGGTTTCATTTCAATGCTGACACTGGACTTGGTCTTTTTGGAATATTCATCATTCAACAAATCTTAGTGATGGTAAGGGCATGGTGGCGTGTTGCTGCGGTCGGCGGACAAGTTGAGATATACTCTTCTTTGAAGGGAACTCCACAAAGTGAGATGATACAAGAACCGCCGAACCCGGTTGTTCCTGTACCGGCACTGAATATCGTTCCTCTTGTCGATGAACAAAAATTAACTGAAGAACCTGCACCAGTGACGAAAAGACTAAGAAAAAGATTACCGCGTAAGCCGGCAAAAAGAGTAGTAAAGAAAATAGTTGTTAAACGAAGGTCGAAGAGATCGACTCGAAAATAATGGTTTGAATAAAAGAGAATAAAAACACAAATGTAGCAACATAAAATATGTGCACTTGAGATTTATAAGCAAAGTGATTGAAGTCATACCTTGTCTTGAACTATTTTCATCAAATAACAATTTAAAGGGTAGTAGCGTACGAAACTTCACAAATTAGGAATAAAAGGATGACAAAGAAGTGGGCAGGCTAAGTAGATGCAAATGATCGAGATTAATGTATCAGAGAGTGAACTCTGATTTGAAAATAAAATATTTCCTGACGAAATCCATTCAGACGAAAGAATAAGTGAGACTATAATTTATCTTCAGCAATAGTGTGCTAACATTGAGCTCATGAAATGATGAAAAAAGTCAGAATTTTTTTCGTTTTCGCCAGAATTTTGGCACAGAGTCAGTTTGAAAATCCATGTGTCGGGGGTTC
>Ga0187861_10005422_pt1 | contig 10240 bp, 5 predicted proteins | sample June2016WEW_10_1_3_FD_132986 | JGI IMG/M metagenome (GOLD analysis project Ga0187861, IMG submission 132986) | Peatland microbial communities from SPRUCE experiment site at the Marcell Experimental Forest, Minnesota, USA - June2016WEW_10_100 | ecosystem: Environmental > Terrestrial > Soil >...
GATGCCATCTACCAGAATATCTATACGCTGGAGCGGGAGAAGCCCGAGTACGTGCTGCTCCTGGCCGGCGACCACATCTACAAGATGAACTATGCCGAGATGGTCCGCTACCATGTGGCGCACAATGCGGAATTGACGGTCTCGTGCGTCAGTGTGCCCAAGTCCCAGGCCAGCCAGCTCGGCGTGGCTGTCGTGGACGCGGAGAACCGCGTCCAGGATTTCCAGGAGAAACCCAAGGAAAACCCGTCCACGCTGCCCAACGACCCGGAGCATTGTTTTGCCAGCATGGGCGTTTACGTGTTCAGCACCCAGGCGCTGGTGCGCCGCCTCTCTGCCGATGCGCGCAAAGACACCGCGCACGACTTCGGCAAGAACATCGTCCCCGAGATGGTGCGCGACGGCGCGCGGGTGTACGCCTACCCCTTCAAAGATGAGAACAAGAAAGAGGAGGCCTACTGGCGCGACGTGGGCACCATAGACGGTTACTACGAAGCCAACATGGACCTGACCGCGGTGACGCCGTTATTCAACTTGTACGATTTGAGCTGGCCCGTGCGCACTTACCATGAGCAGTTCCCGCCGGCCAAGTTCGTCTTTTCCGAGCGCTCCGGCGAGCAGGCCGCGCGCCGCGGCCAGGCGCTGGACAGCCTGGTTTCGCCCGGGGTCATCATCTCCGGCGGAACGGTGGAGCACTCGGTGCTGGCGCCCCAGGTGCGCGTCAACAGCTACAGTTACGTGAAAGAGTGCATCCTGATGGAAGGTGTCGAAATCGCGCGGCACGCCCAGGTGCGGCGCGCCATCATTGACAAGGGCGTGCATGTCCCGGAAGGCGCCAAGATCGGCTTCGACCCCGAGGCCGACCGGGCGCGCTTTACCGTCACCGAAAACGGCATCGTGGTCGTGCCCAAGGGCATGCCGTTCGTGTAAGGAAGTGAGGACCCGTTCATGCCCGACGCCGCCCCCCTCGGTTACCTTGCGCTGGTGCTGCATGCCCATCTGCCCTTCGTGCGGCACCCCGAGCACGCGGAGTTCCTTGAGGAAGACTGGCTGTACGAAGCGATCTCCGAAACGTACATCCCCTTGCTGGTGATGCTGGAAGGCTTTGAACGCGACCGCGTCCAGGCCTGCTTCACCATGAGCCTCACGCCCCCGCTCTGCGAAATGCTGGCCGACCCGCTGCTCCAGGGCCGCTATCTGAGCCGGCTGGTGCGGCTCCAGGAGTTGGCGGAGCTGGAGGTGCCGCGCCTGGCCGGCACGCCGTTCGCGGCCGGCGCGCAGATGTACCGGCAGCGCTTCGCCGAGTGCCGCGAGATGTTTGAGCGCAAGTGGGGCCGGAACCTGGTCAATGCCTTCCGCCACTATCAGGACCGGGGCTTCCTCGAAGTCATCACCTGCGGCGCCACGCACGGCTTCCTGCCGCTGATGCTGACCGAGACCTGCGTGCGCGCCCAGATCCAGGTGGCCGTGGCCAACTACCGCAAGCATTTCGGGCGCGCGCCGCGCGGCATGTGGCTGCCGGAATGCGCCTATGCGCCGGGGCTGGACCACTGCCTGCGCGAAGCGGGCATCGAGTTCTTCTTCATTGACACGCACGGCCTGGCCTTCGGCACACCGCGCCCGCGCTACGGCCCCTTTCGCCCCGTCTACTGCCCCAGCGGCGTGGCGGCCTTCGCGCGCGACGCGGAAAGCAGCAAACAAGTGTGGTCCAGCGAGGAAGGCTACCCGGGAGACTACGACTACCGCGAGTTCTACCGCGACCTGGGTTACGACGGCGAGTACTCTTACGTCCAACCGTACCTCCACAGGGACGGCGTGCGGCGCAACATCGGGATCAAGTACTATCGCATCACCGGCAAGGTGGGCCTCTCCGACAAGCAGCCCTACGTTCCACACAACGCCACGGAAAAGGCCGCCGCCCACGCGGGCAACTTCATGTTCAACCGGCAGAAACAGGCGCAGTGGTTGAAAGGCGTGATGCGGGCCGAGCCGTGCATCGTGGCGCCCTATGACGCGGAGCTTTTCGGACACTGGTGGTTCGAGGGCCCGCAGTTCCTCGACTTCCTGATGCGCAAGCTCGCCTATGACCAGACCGAGGTGGCCCTGACCACCCCGCCGCGTTTCCTGGAAAAATTCCGCCGCCTCCAGGTGCTGGAGCCGAGCGCGAGTTCCTGGGGCGACAAGGGTTATTTCGAGGTCTGGCTGAACGGCACCAACGATTGGGTCTACCGGCACTTGCACGCGGCCGAGTTGCACATGATCGAGCTGGCGCGCCGCTTCCCCCTCCCCAACCCGCTTCAGGAACGCGCGCTCAAGCAGGCCGCGCGCGAGTTGTTGCTGGCGCAATCCAGCGACTGGGCTTTCATCATGACCACCGGCACCATGGTGGCTTACGCGGAGAAGCGCACCCGCGATCACCTGCACCGCTTCAACGGGCTGTACCTGCAACTGCTCGAGGACCGTCTCGAAGAACCCTGGATCAGCCAACTGGAAGGGCTGGACAGCATCTTCCAGGAGATTGACCCGCGCGTGTACGCACAACCATGAGCCAAATGGAGCGACAGGCCAACCCTCCGCGCCGCGAGCGCGAAGAACCGGAACGTACCGCGGGCGTCCCGCCCGCCGCTGGGAGCGCCGGCGTCCCGCCGGCCGTTGGGAGCGCCGGCGTCCCGCCGGCCGTTGCAGGCGAGACGCCTGCGCTACAAACTGCAGGCGAGACGCCTGCGCTACAAACTGCAGGCGGGACGCCTGCGCCACAAACTGCAGGCGGGACGCCTGCGCCACAAACTGCAGGCGGGACGCCTGCGCTACAAACTGCAGGCGGGACGCCTGCGGTACAAAGTGCAGGCGGGACGCCTGCGGTACAAACTGCAGGCGGGACGCCTGCACCACAAACTGCGGGGGCCTTTTTGTGGCTCTTGCCCACAGCTCAAGGAAAGTGGTGGCCTGTTGGGGAGTCCGACCCGGCGATCCTGGAGGCGGACCTTTCGGGAGGCCGCATGCGCCTCCTGGCGCCGCAGCGCAGTGCAGAGGGAGAGAAAGAGTTGGTTCGGCAGGGGCAGGAATATGTCCGCCGGGCCTTCGACTCCAGGTTCCAGAAGCTGCTCTTCGCTTTCTTCGGCCTGGGGGGGCTGGCAATTGTCTGGGTGCTCGTGTTGCTGGTGGGGCTGCCCATGCTCCCGGGGTGGGCGAAGGAGATGGACGGCCTGCTCCTGTTCCTTGGCGTGTGCTTCTTTTTCTACTCGGTGTTCCGTTACGGCCTGCCCGCCGCGCGGCTCAACCAAAGCCGCGTGGACGCCATCCAGGCCTTCAAACGGGCAGAGTTCGTACAGAGTCCCTTGGTGGAACGGCTCGCCAAGGCGCTGCGTCTGCGGCAGACGCTGCCCGCTCAGGAACGGGGCAAATCTCCGGATGGCGAACTGCTCGATACCAAGTCTTATCGCAAGCTGATCAGCGACGGCCTGACTACGCAAGCCGAGCTTTGCGCCCTGGGGCGTAACATTGCGTCAGCCCTGGAACTGGATGTGCCGGAGCGGGACGAACACAGGTTCAGCAACCTCGCCCGCGAGGCCGGGCTGGATACGGAAACCGCACTCTTCTATCGCGACTTGGCTGCGGCCGCGCGCGAGATCAGCCTGGAAAGCGAATGGGCTTGACTCCCGCTTCCCGCCGTTGTAGGGCAAGCTTTCCAGCTTGCCCGGACAAGCTGGAAAGCTTGTCCTACAGGCAGCGGTTCTGAATGTTGATGATCTGTTGTGCCAGTGCAGGCCCTGTGACCGGCTTGTTCAGGCACCCCTTGACATCCAGTTCCGCCGCACGCTCGACGTCCGGCGTCCCCATAGGGCCTGCCAGGATCAGGACCGGGATGGGGCGCGAGTTTTTGTTAGCGTGGATTCTTTCGATCAACTCCCAGCCATGTTCCCAGGTCACGTCCACCACGATCAGCGACGGCTGGATATCGCCGATTTTGAGCACGGCGTCGGCCAGGAGGTCCGTGGCCACGACGTAGTACTTGCGCGTGTCCAACTCCTGGTTCAGCAGCTTCTGCGTCTCCGCGTCCCCGCCCACGAGCATGACTCTGTACTTCGCCCCCTCCAGGCGTGCCTGGAGAAACCGTTCCAGGTCCGACTTCCTGACTTTCCAGTAGCCATTGGCCAGTTTGACGGCGGGCAGCCGGCGGTGGTAGATCCACTGCTTGACTGCTTCTCCGCTCAGCCCCATGATCTCGCCGACCTGATTGGGCGTGAGCGACTGCTCCAATTGCTCAGGCGGAATCTTGACGCCGTAGGCCTCAGCCACTGAAGCTACGATCCCAAACTCTTGCCGGTGCTTTCTGCGCCGTACCTTGCCTTCTTCCGCTTTTACTGCCATTTCTGTCTCCTTCGCCTGTTTCATCCAAAGAATCCAAACCTGCCCCATTCCCCTCAAGTACTCCCTGTAACACGATCCGGCATCCTGTCAAATACCTAAAACGAATATCCGAATATCCTCTTGCCTATGTGCATGCCGCTGAGTGTAGCGCAGACTTCCAGTCTGCTGTATCGCGGGCTTCCAGCCCGCAGAACGTCCCTTGGCCACCTGAACGCTCACAGCAATGCAGGCCCTGCCGACTGGAAGTCGGCGATACAGCAGGCTAGAAGCCTGCGCTACACTGCCTCACTGCGTTGTCCAGCCGCCATCAATGACGATGTCCGTGCCCGTGAGGAAGCCGGCTGCCTCCGAGCACAGGTACACGGCCAGTGCGCCGATTTCCTCGGGCCGGCCCCAGCGGCCCACGGGTATCCGCGCGAGGAAGGATTGCGCCAGCTCGGGGTTCTCCATCAGCGGCTTATTGATCTCGGTGGTGCAGGGGCCTGGGCTGATGCCGTTGACCGTGATCTTCTCCGGCGCCAGTTCCAACGCCAAGGCCCTGGTGAAGCCCAGCAGCCCCGTCTTGCTCGTGCAGTAGGCCGTGCGTCCGCTCAGCGCCACGTGGCTCATCATGGACGTCATGTTGAGGATGCGCCCGTAGCCCTGCCCTTTGAGATGGGGCACGAACGCGCGGCACATCAGGAACACGCTGGTCACGTTGGTGGCCTGGACGCGGTTCCACTCCTCCAGCGTGAAATCGGTGACCGGCTTGCGTATGTTGATGCCGGCGTTGTTGATCAGGATGTGCAGCCTGCCGAAGCGCGCGGACACGGCCTTCTCCAGCGCCAGCACTTGCGCTTCGTCCGACACGTCGGCGGGAAAGGCCTCGGCTTCCGCGCCGCGTGCGCGGACGGCGGCGGCGGTTTCGGCGAGCAACTTCCGGTCGCGCGAGGCCAAGGCCAGTTTGGCTCCCGCCTCGCCCAGGGCCAGTGCCATCGCCTTGCCCAGCCCTTTGCTCGCGCCGGTCACCAGGGCCACCTTGCCGTTCAGTTCTTTCGCGTTCATGCCGTCCTTGCTCCTTTCGCCACAGAGCTAAAATAATTCCTGGTTTTCAATTTTCAATTTGCAATTTTCAATTCTGTTGCGGGTGCATAACCGGACTTGTGCCACGGATGTGGCCGCGCCGGCTGTTTGGCGCGGCCTCATCCGTGCCAGCCGCGGGTAGCACGGATAAGCCGCCGCGTTGCGGCGGCATATCCGTGGCACAAGCCTGTGTTCGCATCTTGACACCCGTTTCCTGCCGTGTCTAATCGCACTTTTGCCAGCCAAGGTTCGGGGCGTGGTAGTGGATATGCGTTAAGGACTGCCTATGGCCAACAACGTCCCTGACGAAGCCTTCGCCCGCGCCGTGCAGCAAATGGGCGTCGTATCCTATGACCAGCTTGAGGCGGCTAAGGCCGCGCAGGCTGAAAGCGCGGCCAAAGGCGTCCTCGTCCCTCTGGCCGAAATTCTTGTTCAGCAGGGCGTCATGGCTCCTGCGACCCGCGAGAACATCGAGAAGAAAGTCCGCGCTCAGCAGCAAGGCGGCATCCAGCAGTTCGGGCAGTTCAAGCTGCTCAAGAAGCTGGGCGAGGGCGGCATGGGCGCGGTCTACCTCGCCGAGGACACCAACGCCGGGCGGCAGGTTGCGCTCAAGCTGCTGCCGAAGAAGCACGCGGGCGATTCCGAGTTCCTCAGCCGCTTCCGGCGCGAAGCCCGCGCGGCCGGACAACTCAATCATGTCAACATCGTCAGCGCGCATACAGTCGGCGAAGAGATGGGCCATCATTACCTGGTGATGGAGTATGTCGAGGGCGAGCCCCTCGACAAGATGCTGAAGCGCGAGGGTTCGCTGCCCTGCGACAAGGCGCTGGAGATCGTCATGCAGGTCGCGCGGGGGCTGAAGCATGCCCACGAACATGGGATCATCCATCGCGACATCAAGCCGGGCAACATCATCCTCACGCCCAAGGGCGTCGCAAAAATCCTGGACCTGGGCCTCTCGAAGACCATCAGCGGCGGCGACGAACAAACATTCCATACGCAGACCGGCGTGGCGCTGGGCACGCCGCATTACCTGAGTCCCGAACAGGCTCGCGGCGACAAGGGTATTGATGGCCGCACGGACATTTACTCGCTGGGCGCAACGTTCTACCATCTCGTCACGGGCATGACGCCGTTCGAGGGTTCGACGGCGGCGGTCATCATGCTCAAGCATCTCAACGAGCAGTTGACCAACCCGCAGGACATCGTGGAAGACCTGCCGGACAGCGTGGCGCACGTCATCATCCGCATGATGGCCAAGGAGCCGAACGACCGTTACCGCGACTGCAAGGAACTACTGGATGATCTGGAACTGGTCATTGATGGCAAGGAACCCAGCAGCCAAGCGATTGACGTGGGCAAGTCGTCTGTGGCTATGGCGCGAGTGGCGCGGCCACGCAAGCCTGGGGCAGCAGCGCAGCATGGCCTTGTCGTGCGCAAACGTGCTACAGTCCAACAGGAGCCTGGTGCGCCGCGTGAACAGCATATCGGCGGCAGGAAGCCAGCCAAGGCAGCCGACCCAACGATGATGTACGTGGGCATTGGCGGCGCTGTATTGGCGCTGGGCATCATCCTGTTCCTGATGATGGGCGGGAAAACGGAGACGGACAAGCCAGAGACTCAAATCTCGAAATCTGGAGAGAATGCCAAGACCGAAAGCTCAAGAAAGGAAACAGCGACCGGGAAGCCCGATACCAGGACTCCAGTGCAGGATACCAGGCCCGTGGCAGTTCAACCCGCCGCTGGGAATCAGAAACTTGACGCCGCTCCCGACACCGAGAAGCGCGCTGAGGGCGCGCTCGACGTGCTGCTCAAGTTCGATGGCCTTGCCGCTGGCGACAAGGCAGGGCGCATTCAACGGCTGGAAGCTTTTGTCAAGGAACAAGGTGCAACCATAGCAGGCGCTCGTGCGCGGAAGATGCTGGGTGACTTGCAGAAAGAAGCCGAATCCGCCGCCGTCGTTGACGACCCCGAACGCTGGAAGAACGCCATTGACCTGCTGGCGCTGGTGGACCCCACGAAGGATTCAGTGTCAGGGAAGTGGGACGCCAAGGGTGGCGCGCTCATCTGTGACAACGCAATGACCGCCCGCGTCCGGATACCATACCGTCCGCCAACCGAGTACGACTTCCGCATTCAGTTCACACGCCTGAGCGGAAGTGACTGTTTAGCCCAGATTCTCTCTGCCAGTGGGCGGCAGTTTGCCTTTATGGCTGGCGGGGAAGGCAACAAGGTATTCGGCTTGGAGTTGATTGCTGGAAAGCAGTGCTTTGAAAACCCCACTGCGGTCAGACGGCCAACATGCCTGGTTACCGGACGGCGATACATGCTTCTCGCCCAAGTTCGCAATAACGGCGTGAGGATGTATCTCGATGGCGTGTTTTTGACAGGGTTCGTCGGAGAGTACTCGCAGATGTCGGTTAGAGACCACTGGGCCGTAGCCGATCCTGCGACCCTGGGTTTGGCGAGTTGGGACAATACCGTGGCCTTTCACGCCGCTGAAGTCCTTGAGGTCACCGGCCAAGGCACCTTCACCCGCCCCGACGAACCCGCCGCGAAGGCTGCGATGGCGAAACGAGAGGGACTGCCTGCCCCTGCTGCCATTGTTGTTCAACCACAAACGCGACAGCCGGAAGCCAGCGTCGGCGCGACAAGCGAAGCAGGCCCCGTCCTTGCCAAGCTATTATGGAAGGACTTTCAGGGCGGAGTCGTGTACCAAGACTTTACTGGACCAGGCAAGAGCGGCAGGGCGATTTACGCTCAACCCACAGGGGTAAACTCGCTAAGCGGTGCTTTCGAGATGCCACCCGGCTACGATCAAGGCATCCTCGTGGTGACCAGCCTGCGCCACGACCGCGCGCTTGCCTGCCAGATAGCTCTGTACATCAACGGGCAGAAAGTCTTCAGCGGTGCTGATGCGACAACGAAGCCGTTTGAGCTGGCCGAGCAAGCGTTCTTCTTGCCCGCAGGGAGCATCAAGGCAGGCCACAACGAGATTCGCATCGTCAACACTGAAATGACAGGCAAGGTGCAGCAGATACCGTGGTACATGGTCCATTGCGTGGAAGTGCGAATTTCCGAAGCCATCATCAAGGCCGCATACGAAACGGTCCTCGCCGAAGTTTACGCCTTCCTGAACAAGAGCGATGTGAAGGGCGCTGTGGCAAAACTAGAGCAGGCCAAGGCCGATCCGAAGCTGGCCGCGATGAAAGCCGCACTGGACAGAGACCTCCAGTGCGCCGCGTACATGGAGGAGATTGACAAGGCAGTTGCGGCTGGGGCGGCGCTCCTTGCAGATAAGCGCCCATTCGTCTTGAAGATGTGCGACGGCAAGGAAACGGCTGTCGGCCAAGGGACCAAGAACGCCGTCGTGGGCGTTAAGGACAGTGCTGTTCAAATCGAAATGGATCTGGGCGGCGGCAAGGCGTCAACAAGAATCCCGTTGGAGCAGCTTGCGCCCGAGACGCGCTACGAACTGGCGTGCTTGGGCATGCCGCCTGGGCCGGAGAGTGAAATCAAGCTGGCTTTCGCGGGATTGCTTGCGTTACAAACTGGGGGCGAAAACATCGCGCTTGGCGCAATCCGCAAACGGCTGGACGCCTGCGCCAAGAACGAAGCGCTCGCCGCCCTTGTTGCGCACATCCGCCAGCGGCTGGACAGCGCTGAACGTGAGCCACCAAGACGAGCGGTAGTCCCCGGTCAGAAACCTGAAACTCCTGCGAAGCCGGCTGTGCCCCAACCCGCTGGCACGGCTGCCGCGCCATCCGCACCGTCTAAGCCCGTGACGTTGGTGGCGAAGGCCAGCGAAGCCCTCACCAAGTCGGGTTTCAGTGTGGAGAAGGATAAATTCTACAAGATCATCACTGAGGGGACATGGACGGGCGGAGACGGGAAGGCGGCCGGCTTGCTCGGGCAGATCGGCGAAACGAAAATCCTGTTCGACGTTACGGGCGGGATTACGTTCCAGGCGCCTGAAAACGGGGAACTCATCTTCAAAATGAACGACGACCGCCTGGGTTCGCCAAAGCGGCAGGGCGCGATCCAGATCAAAGTTGGAGAATTGCCGGGCTTCAAGTGGCCCGCTGCGAATAAGATTCATATTTCTATCAACCTTGCAAACATACTCGGCATGCGAGCCAACGACCTGATATTCACGAAGGAGGGGATCAAGTTAGCACAGGGTGTTGGCGCAGGCTGGCGTGTCGCCGAGACGATCAGGATCAACGGTGTCTTGGTCTGGATTCCCTGGAATGGACAAGAGTGCAGCATGATACCGACGGATCTCGCTGTGCCACTGTTGGGCCTGAAGCTCAAACTAAACCCCCGTGGGGGAGGTGCGGACATCCACGACCAAGTGCCGGGAGAAAAGGTCGTGGTTAGACTTGGCGGGTACGGCTGGAGAGCCTTCGAGCTTGGGCCGTAGATTTCGTTGATGGGGGAAAAGGAAAAGCAGGAATGGCGAAAATGGGTTGCGGATATGGAAGTGAATGGCTGGTGGCCTGGATATCTCCACCAAGTGCCAGTTACAGTCTGCAAATTGGAGTTGTGCCACGGATGTGGCCGGGCTGGCTGTTTAGCCCGGCCTCATCCGTGCGGCCACGCTGGGCACGGATAAGCCGCCGCGTTGCGGCGGCATATCCGTGGCACAAGGGTCATTCCAGCCAGTCGTCCACTTTCAGCGGCTCACCGTCCCGCGCGCCCATCTCCAACCAACGGAAACTAGACCACGGCCATTGGACCGGATCCCGTACCAGATTCCGTTTCACCGGATTGCGGTGGCAGTATTGCGCCTTCTCAACAGCCAACGCCA
>Ga0187861_10005424_pt1 | contig 10237 bp, 4 predicted proteins | sample June2016WEW_10_1_3_FD_132986 | JGI IMG/M metagenome (GOLD analysis project Ga0187861, IMG submission 132986) | Peatland microbial communities from SPRUCE experiment site at the Marcell Experimental Forest, Minnesota, USA - June2016WEW_10_100 | ecosystem: Environmental > Terrestrial > Soil >...
GCCGGAATCCGTTCCAGCACGGCCCGGGTCTCCGCTTCGTTAAAAGGCAGTTCTTGCGACGTATCCGGCTGGTACAACACGGTACAGGGATAGATGAAAAGCCGCTTGCCCGGCCGCCAGCCGGCCAGCGCCGTCTCGGTGAACTCGGCGTAGTTTTTGAAATTCGTGTCCGTGTTGATGTAGGCGTGTGGAGCGACCACGCTGTCGTCACCAAACTCCTCCAGCAGCCGCGCGGGGGACACGCTCGTCGAAATATCGCAGTTGATGCCGGTCAAGCCTTTCAGTTCATGCAGCACCGGAAGATGGGGCTCTTTGATCGTGCAGGAGTGCAGAAACAGTCCGCCGAACGCCGCCGCGATCCGGTTGTTGTAGGGCACTACGAACTCGGCATAAGTGTCCGGCGAGACATTGACGAGATTGTCGTCCGACATCTGGATGCCCGCGCAGCGTGGGAACCAGAAGGCGGGCCAACTGCCCGGACAGTAATTTGGCCCGGCGGCTGCGATCTGGGCGCTGAAGAAGTCAATGGCGAAGTCCGTGACCACGTCCATCAAGGCGTGCAGCCGTTGGGGCTCGTCGTAGGGCATCAGGAAGAAGCGGCCGCTGCCCAGCATCTGCTCCACCGTGGTGAAAGGGCTCTGAAAATCCATGATGCGGATAGCCAGCCGCTCATCGGCACAAGCGGCATAGGCGCGGGTTTGCTCCAGTACCTGCCCCAGTTTGCCGGCGGTCAGCGCGGGCTTGCGCAGGGCGTCTATCTCCTCCATACGGGTGACACACGGACGCGGCCAGTAGACGCCGGAGGTCTGGATCTCCACGCAACCAAAGGCGGTGGCCAGCGCGCAGGTGCCCGCCCCGGTGCCCAGCGCGGGCACAAAATCGTCGCGACCAATAGGCCGCCGCCGCAAACTCTCTTGTGCCTGCCACACCTGCCGTTGCCACTCAGTCGCCCCTGCCGGCGCTTCTGCCTGCGGGCGGTCAATGAGCGCCGGATGCACGATCGCCGCCAGCCGTTCAGCAGCCTCCCCGGAAAACAACCGGGTAATGAAAGCCCTCGTCTTCTCCACTTTATCCCAGGGAAAATCGTCCAGCACGAAACGCTTCGAACGATTAGCCACAGAGGACACAGAGAACACAGAGGTCTTTGGTTTGTTCTTTTCCATGTTCTCAGTGTCCTCTGTGTCCTCTGTGGCAAAGGGTTGTTGTAATACTAGGCATCATCACCCACTTCCCGGCAGCACTCGACGACGAACTTCGTCTGCTCCATGGTGCGGTTCGGGTAGCCGGCGACACCCAGGATGAAGTGGTCCCACGGTTCCGCCTCGCGGATCATCCGGTGGATGCTCTGGCGCACGGCGGCGCGGTCGTCCAGCGGCCCGGCCAGTTGCTCGACCCCGGCTATGATGGTAATCCTGTCGCCCAGCGCCCTCCGCCCCTCCCGCACCGTGACATTGCCGATGGGCGGGATGGTGAAGGCATGGACGGCGTCCATCTTCGTCCGCCGGTAGAGCGGCAAGAGATGGCGGATCAAGCCGCACGAATGGTGGAAGTACAATTTGCCGGCGGCATGCGCCGCCGCGGCGCGCGCGTCGGTCAGAGCGAGGTTGCAGGCTTCGAACATGGCCGGCGAGATGACCGTGGTCGAGGTGTCGTCTACGCTGACCACGACATCTATGTCGGACTGGACGCCGGCGTTCAGCCGCCGCAGGTAGTTGGCCTCCATGACGGCGAAACAGTCGCGCAGCGCCGCGGGCGCGTCGGCCCAGAGGTACGCCAGGGCCTCCACGCCCGAGTACACGCGGTACATCATGCCCAGCGGCGTGCCGTCCATCGGACCCAGAAGCAGTCCGTCGCCGCCGATCAGTTCGTGCCGCAACCGGGCGCGGGCAATGCCGTCGGGATCGGGCCCGATGACCTCGTCTTCGTAGATGGCGGCCAAGGCCGGCAGGTCTTCCGGGCCTTTGACCAGGTGCTCGGTCCAGTTGCTGGACACCGCGCCGGTGGCGTCACGGCAGATCCGGCTGACTTCGCGCAGCTCGCCCTTCGGGGTATGCCAGACGCGAGTGGTAACATCGTCTTGGACCGTCTGTGCGACCGCCACGTTGCGCCGGGTGATGCGAACCGGCAGGCCGTACCAGTCCATGATGTCGAGGCCGAGATAGCGGGAAAAGGTGACTGTGGCCTGGCTGCCCCATTGCACCTCGCCGAGTGCGGCGGCCAGCGCCGGATCCATTCCGGAACGGTTCGGCTGATTGTAAGGGTCGCAGTGGCCGGTCACCGGGATCCATTCCGGTATCTCGTGCCGGAAGACCTTCAGCAAGTTTTCGCGAGGGGTGGTCATCGGACCTCTACTGTCCCCAAGAGGCAGCATTTTGTCAATGTCAGGCATATCGAGCTGGTCTATAATCATGCTGGCAGCCCATAGTGCTTCGACGCTGTCGAAGCGGTGCCACGATTGCTGCCGTTCGACTACGGGTTGAGACTCCGACCACTGAACACAAGAGAGGTATTGCGCTCCGGTGGTTTGAGCCCAAACCCAAGGAATAACGCAAAGGACGAGAATGAACGGACAAATCAACCACCTGATGTTTGGCCTCGCGCTGGCCCTCGTGGCCGAGGCTGCCTGCGCAGGAGCAGAAATGAAAGATGACGTGGTGAACCTGGCGTTGTTCGCGACGCCGGCAACTTCGTTTGTGTCGGGCCACGAAACGCTCGACGCCATCAACGACGGCTTCGAGCCGCGCGGCATGGGCGACCATAGCCACGGCTGCTATGGCAACTGGCCGCAGACGGGCACGCAGTGGGTCGAGTTGGACTGGAGCCAGCCGGTCGGCACGAGCAAGACCGAGGTTTACTGGTGGGACGACGGCCGCGGCGTGCGCCTGCCCAAAGCCTGCCGGTTGCTCTTCTGGGACGGCAAGGACTTCGTCGCCGTGAAAGATGCCGCGGGCCTCGGCGTGGAGGGCGGACGCTACAACGCCACCACGTTCCCCGAGGTAACGACGGCGAAGCTGCGGCTGGAAATGGACGGCCAGGACAAGTTCTCAACCGGCATCATCGAGTGGAAAGTCTACGATTCCGGCAAGTCGCCGAAATTTGCCCCGCACGTGACGGCAGGCCCGGACCGCGTGGCAGTCTTGCCGGCAAAGACGTATCTGCACGGCGCGGTGCGCGGCCCAACGCAAGCGCTCACGTGGAGCAAAGCCGCGGGGCCGGGTACGGTGACGTTCGCGGATGCACACCAACTGGAGACGACCGCGCAGTTCTCGGAGGCGGGCGAATACGTGCTGACTCTTGCCGCGGCCAACGGCGGCATGAGTGCGGCAGACATGCTCCACGTCCGCGTTGACACTGCCGCGACACAGATACCGCTCAATCCCGTTCCGACTTGCGCTTACAAAATCGCCAGTCCGCTCTGGAGCGAGCGCCTGAAACAGCAGCTCGTGAACTGGATTCCGCATTGCATCGCCAAGCTTTCCGAACCCGGCTTGAAGGAAGGCGGCTTCGAGAATTTCGTCGAGGCCGGCAACAAGAACGCCGGGCGGGCGCACAAACCGCACGTGGGCCCGCCGTGGGCCAATGCCTACACGCTCAACACGGTCGAGTCCATGTGCCTGGCCTTGCTGGTGGATGCACAAGGCGATGCGGAGTTGGCGCGCGCGCAGACGGAGATTCGCGCCAAGCTCGACGAGTGGGTTCCGCTCATTCTCGCCGCGCAAGAGCCGGACGGCTATCTGCAAACGCGCTTCACGCTGGGCACGCCGGGCAAGCACGACAAACCGGCGCCCCGCTGGACACACGTTGGCGACCACGAAGGCTACGTCGCGGGCTATTTCATTGAAGCGGCCGTCGCGCATTTCCGGCTCACCGCAGGCCGCGACCGGCGGATGTATGATGCGGCCAGGAAGCTTGCAGATTGCTGGGCGGCAAACATCGGTCCCGCGCCGAAAAAGAAATGGTATGACGGCCACGAGGAAATGGAGCAGGCGCTCGTGCGCCTGGCCAGGCTGGTGAACGAAGCCGAGGGCGCCGGCCAGGGAGACAAGTACGTACAACTCGCCAGGTTTCTGCTCGATTGCCGGCGCAACGGCGAAAGCTACGACCAGAGCCACCTGCCGGTCGTGCAGCAGTACGAAGCGCTGGGCCACGCCGTGCGCGCGGCGTATTGTTACTCCGCTATGGCCGACATCGCAATGGAGACCGGCGACGCCGAGTATCACAGCGCCGTCAAGTCGCTCTGGAACAACATCGTGAACGCGAAGTATTACGTCACCGGCGGCATCGGCAGCGGCGAAACGTCGGAAGGCTTTGGCAAGAATTTTTCGCTACCGAACAATGCCTACAGCGAATCCTGCTCCGACTGCGGCGAGCTGTTCTTCCAGCATAAGATGAACCTGGCCTACCAAGAGGCGCGCTACGCCGACCTCATGGAGGAGACGCTCTATAACGCCATCCTCGGCTCCGTGGATCTGCCCGGTAAGAACTTTACCTACACCAATCCGCTCGACCAGACCCATGCGCGCTACGGCTGGCACGGCTGCCCGTGTTGCGTCGGCAACATCCCCCGCACGTTGCTGATGCTCCCCACGTGGATGTACGCCAGGAACAGCGACGGTGTGTTCGTCAACTTGTACATCGGCAGTAGCGTGCGCGTCGGCGCCGATCTCGAAATCGTGCAGCGTACCGATTATCCGTGGAAAGGCAGCGTCGAGATCGCCGTCAACCCGGCCGCGGCCAAGACCTTCGCCCTGCGCCTGCGCGCGCCGAACCGCAATGTCAGCGCGCTGTACCGCGGCGCGCCCGGCGCCGACGGCATTACCTCGCTCGCGGTAAACGGCGCACCGATCGCGCCGGAAATCAAGGACGGCTACGCTGTCATCACACGCGAATGGAAAGCCGGCGACACTGTCCGCCTCGAACTTCCGTTGCGCGTCCAGCGCGTCAAAGCCGACGAGCGCATCGCCGCCGACCGTGGCCGCGTGGCCCTGCGGTACGGACCTTTGATCTACAACCTCGAAAGCGTTGACCAGAAGCTGGAGGGTGTGCTCAAGTCCGACGCCGAACTGACGCCCCAATGGGAGCCGAACCTGCTCGGCGGCGTGGTTGCCATCCACGGCAAGTTCAGCGACGGTTCGCCGCTGACCGCGATCCCGAACTACGCCCGCAACAACCGCGGTGGGCGTTCCATTGTATGGATTGCCGCGGGAGATTGAGGGCGGTCCGCGAAGATCGGGTGCTCTCTCCCCAGTTCCCAGCGTTTTCGAGATTGCTGTTTCCTTAGCGTTTCGAGTTTCGTTCTTTTGACGTGCTGCCCGCTTCTGGACCAGGCCCTACTTCCCTTCCCGTTCGCGTTTCTCCTGAGCGGTTGTGTCCTGGATTGCCTTCTGGATCTGCCCTTCGAGTTGTTGCGGCGTCAGGGATCCTGCGCCCGGGCCGGCGGCTTCCGTCGCCGCTTGGCCGCCGGCCCAACGGAGATTGCGGAAGAGTCGCGGCTCAGGCCAACTCAGGCCGCCAAGCTTGGCACTCTGCCCATCCTTGACAACTTCCGCGGAGCCGCACAGTTCCAACTCCGTGAGATAGCGCCAACTCTCCAGACGCCCGCCCTGCCCTCTCCCCCGTGGGGAGAGGGTGGGGTGAGGGGGCGCGTCCACAGGAAGAAAATCGTCCAGTGCAAAGACCAGCGTCTGCCAAACGCCTGTCCCCTTCACCGCCTGGAACGCGGCAAACTCACCGCCAGGCTTTCCGGGATAGGCCCCCCAGTCGTTCTGCCGGACGCGGACGGCCAGGCCAACGTCCTTGGGCGACTTCACGTCCACGGCAAGTTTTGCGCCGTCCGGGCCGCGCCATTTCGGGTCCTTGACCTTTCGCGTCACAGCCGCCCACACCACGGGATTCGCCCATTCGAGACGGTACCAGTCGTGCCATTCGCGCGCGAAATCATCGAGCAGGGCCGCAGGCGCGTCAGTGGGCTGGATGCGCGCGGCTTGCAATTCAGCCGGCAGCACGGCGAGCATAGTGGAACTGATGGCAAACTCTTGCGTGCGGCTGAACTCCATCCATTGGTAGCCTTTGAACGCTTTCTTGAGCGGATAGTACACGCTCGCGCAGACGTACAGCGGCTGCTCTGTGCTCATAATCGGGCAACGGGCGGCCCACGCCTCGCCCTCGCGCTGCGCCTGGCCGTCCCGCCAGAAGCGGGTCAGAACGTGCGGGTCAAGCGAGTAATAAATCTCGGCGCGCACAACTTCAGCCGCGCGGCCAGGCTTCAGCCTCGCCACGGGTATCCCGCCGGGAGCATTGAGCTTGACTGCGAGCGCCGGCGTCTCCGGCAGCGCCGGGCCGTCCTGCAGATGCCTCTCAAACCACAGGTACTCGCAGACGGAGAACTCTTTGCCGTGGCGGTGATTGAAGTGCGGCGAGATGGCGTAACGCACCTCCTGGCTGCCGATCTGCCGCCAGTTCTCGGCCATGTTGTCCAGCGGAGCAGCGAAATCGTTCGTGGGCGCGAGGTACAGAATGGGGCAGCGGATGCGGGGAATGTACGCGCGGTCGTCAATCGTACGCAGCAGCAACTCGGATTCGTCGCTGCGCAGGCCCGAGCCCGGCATGCCGGAGATTCTGCCCGGCGCCGCTCCCGATCCGCCACAGGACGGCACGGCGGCCTTGACGCGGCGGTCGCTGCCCGCGAGGTCGGTGGCCAGTTTGCCGCCCATGGAATGTCCACAGACGCCCAGCCGCGCGGCGTCCACCTCCGGCTGCTGTTCCAGGAACGTCAAGCCGCGGCGCGCGGCCAGCACCAGGAGGAACCAATTGTTATTGCGCGGCGATTCGACTGCATCCAACGTTTTGTCATCGGGTTTCATGGAGCTGTAATGAGAGTTGTGCCCCTTCTGCGTGGCGTCGAGCGCGCCCCAATCGGTATTGGGCTCGCCATCCTTCATGCCCTCCATCGGGTTGCCGCCCCAGTTGATGGACAACCCCGCGTAGCCGTTCAGCGCCATGAAGATCACCGTCGTCAGGTTCGCCCGCTGGCCTCCGCCGTGCAGGTGCAGCAGCGCCGGGCGCTTCTCCTTCGTCCCGGATAGGAACGCGTAGAAGGCCGCCAGGCGCGAGGTCTTTCCTTTGAACGTGCCGATCGTGAAGACCACGTACCGGCAAGTAGCGCCGCCCTCCTGCCACTCGCGCACGACCAGAGAGTCCAGAGGTTCCTTGGCAGGGTCGTAGTTGCCCCACAGCTCATCGAGGTTCTGCGGCGCCTTCCCGTCCTGGAGCGGCGGCAGGGAATCCTCGGCGCAAGAGGCGAGTGTCGCCAGGCAGATCAACAAACAGGTTGTCCTTGATCCCGGCTTCCTCACAGTTCCGATCCCTTGCGGTACTCCTTCGCCAGGTACTTGTTGGCCTCCGCTCCTGAGCCGGCGGCATGGCCTTGCCGCCGCTCACCGGCCGCTGGTCGCGTGCCGGAGAGCATCCAACAGAGTGGAGTAGCTGTAGGGCTTCTGGATGAAGCCCGTCAGGCCCTTGCCGGCAAAACGGTTGACGGCCTCTTGTTCACTATAGCCGCTCGACAGGATGACGGGGACGGCAGCCCGGATACACCGCAGTTCGCGAAACGTCTCCTCCCCATCCATGTATGGCATCGTCAGATCGAGCAGGATGCATGCGATCTCGTTGGGCTGGGAGCTAAAGACTGCGATTGCCTCCCGGCCATCGGAGGCCGTCAGCACACGGAAGCCCGCCTTCTCCAGCATCTCCTTGGCTACCGTGCGGACGGTGTCGTCGTCGTCTACCACCAGCACCGTTCCTGTAGCCCGGAACTCAGTCGCCGGCGTCCCTTCGGCCAGCTTTGGGGCCAACTCGCCGGCAGCCGCAGGAAGCAGGACCTTGAACGCCGTGCCGCTGCCTGGTTCGCTGTACAACTTGATTGCGCCCTTGTGTCCACGTACGATTCCCAACACGGCGGACAAGCCCAGCCCGCGCCCGGTGAATTTGGTGGAGAAGAACGGGTCGAAGATCTTGTCCCGTATCTCCTCGGCAATCCCCGACCCAGTATCGGACACCTCCAAGAAGACATACAGCCCCTCGCCGGCCTCCTCCGCCTTGGGCGCCCCGCGCAAGTACTCCCGGTCACAGTGCAGCACGCCGGTGCTGACGGAGATCACGCCGCTATGCTCGCCAATCGCGTCCGAGGCGTTGGTAATGAGGTTCATGATGACCTGGCAGAGCTGGGCGGTGTCGCCTTCGACTGGTGGGAGCGGGCTGAAAAAGTTGTACCGGAGGACCACCTTTTTGGAGATCGAGACCTCCAGGAGATGGCCCATTTCCTCGATGATGCGGTTCAGGTCAATCCGCTCGACGACGAACCGCCCCCTGCCGGCGTAAGCCAGCATCTGCCGGCACAGGTCCGCCGCCCTGCGCGAGGCAGTCTCGATTTGCGCGAGCCGCTCGCGCGCCGGCGCGTTCGCGGGCAACTCCAGCAGCGCCAGTTCGGCATTGCCCAGGACGGCCATGAGCAGGTTGTTGAAGTCGTGAGCAATGCCGCCGGCCAGCACGCCCAGGCTTTCCAGTTTCTGCGCCTGCTGCACCTTGGCTTCGAGCGCCAGGCGCTCCTGCTCCGCTCTCTTGCGCGCGCTGATCTCGCGATTGAGCCCGAGCAGGCCGATGACGCATTGCTGGGCGTCGCGCAAGGGGATCTTCGTGCTCAAGTACCAGCCCTGCTGGCCCGTATTCTGGTCAATATAGGTCTCCTCCTTGTTGATCACAGGCAGGCCGGAACGCATGATCTCCTGTTCTTCCGCGAAGTGCCCCGCGGCGACGCTGCGGTCCATGAAATCGAAGTCAGACTTGCCGATGACCGCGCCTGCCGAAGCCGCTCCCAGATCGCGCGCGACTTTAGGACTGCACAAGGTGAAACGGCTTTGCCGGTCCTTCATGAAGATACTGTCGGGCAGATTGTCGAGCATGGTGCTCAGGGCGGCCTCTTCGGCGGCGAGCGCCTGTTCGGATCGTTTCTGCTCGGTGACGTCGCGGATGACTGTGACCCTGACTTCCCTCCCGCGATACATGAATGGTTTGCCCCACAGCTCCCCGACGAACAGCGAGCCGTCCTTGCGCAGCCCCTTGGCCTCGTAAGGCTTCGCGTAGCCGGTGAGGGTGTTGTTCCGCACCAGTTCGCGCGACTCCGGCGCTGCGAGATCGAGGACGTTCATGCCCACCGCCTCGCTTGCCGGATACCCAAACATCTCGGCGAAGGCCGTGTTGGCCTCTATGATGGTTCCCTTGTCATGTATCGCTATAGCCTCGAAAGTCGCTTCCCAGAGCTGGCGGAAGCGCTCCTCGCTCTCCCGCAGCGCCTCCTCCGCCCGCTTTTGCGCCGTGACATCCCAGAAAATGCCCTGCACCCCGGCAATTCGCCCGGCGCTGTCGCGCAACGGCGTCTTCACCACCTGGACCAGTATCTCGCTGCCATCGGGCAGGCGGTTGGCTTCGATCGTCTCGAACGTCTGTCCGGTCTCCATCACCTGCCGGTCATCAGCCTGGTACTTTTTCGCCAGCTCCGGCGGGTAGAAGTCAAAGTCGGTCTTGCCCAAGTTGTCTTCCGGCCGGCGCCCCAGCATCTGCCACATGCGCGAGTTGGCATAGGTGATCCGCCCGCTGCGGTCTTTGCGGAAGATGCATTGGGGCAGGTTCTCCACCAGGGAATGATACAGCAGCTCGGACTGACGCAGCGCCTCTTCCGTGCGCTGCCGCTCCGCAATCTCCTTCTTGAGGTGTGCGTTGGCCTCTTGCAGCGCCGACAGGCGGGCTTTCGTGCTGGCGTCGAACTTGACCTGCGCCTCCTGCAGCGACGCCTTGGCCTTCGCCAGTGCGGCTGTGAGTTTCCTCAGACGCGCGCCGGGCTCGGCGCCCCGCACGGCGATGACCTGTTTCTTCTGCGCCGATATCGCTTTTCTGCCTGCCACTATCGCACCTCCAGCGCTATCCTCCCCCGACTGCGGGGTGCTCACCTTCTCGTTGGCGCTGCGCACCCGATAACGGAACGGACATCACGCGAACGAGGGTTTCTATAGCTGGGCCGGGCATGAACGTCAAGGAGGAAGATGGGTGCGCTTGGCGGGCGGGTGCATGACGGATTCGGCGCGCGTTCCCTCTCCCCTTGCGGGAGAGGGCGGACGTGAGCGAAGCGAACGCCGGGTGAGGGAGCTTTCTGGCCCTCCCCCTACCCCCTCCCGCAAGGGGA
>Ga0187861_10005430_pt1 | contig 10230 bp, 8 predicted proteins | sample June2016WEW_10_1_3_FD_132986 | JGI IMG/M metagenome (GOLD analysis project Ga0187861, IMG submission 132986) | Peatland microbial communities from SPRUCE experiment site at the Marcell Experimental Forest, Minnesota, USA - June2016WEW_10_100 | ecosystem: Environmental > Terrestrial > Soil >...
GGTCGCGGGGGCCGAGGGGGCGTTCTTGGCCAGGACTTTGTAGGCGGCCAGCGCGTCCGCCCAGCGCCCGGCAGCCAGCAAAGCTTCGGCGCTGCGCAACGCGGCCTCGGCTTCCAGTTCCTTGCTGCTGCCGCTGCAACCCGGGGCGGCCTTGAAGGCGGCCAGGGCCTCATCGGTCTTCTTCAACGCCGCCAGGCAGCGGCCCTCCATCAGCTTGGCCGAGGCCGCGCGCGGATGCTCGGGCACGGCGGCGGTCAGCTTGAAGCACGCCAAGGCCGGTTCGTACTCTTGGGCCTCGAAGTGGATCCAGCCCAGGCCTTCGCGGGCGTCGGGGACCAGCTTGGAATCAGGCCACGTTTTGAGCAACTCGTCCCAGCAAGCCTTGGCCTCCGCGGGCTTCTTGAGCGCGAAATTGCCTTCGCCCGCGTAGTAAAGCGCCGTGGCAAGCTGGTCGGGCAGTTCGGTCGAGACATTCGGCGTCCCCAGCTTGGGCCGGTTCTCCTTGAGGAACGCCTCCGCGGCGCTCAAGCTCTGCTCGGCCTGCTTGGTCAGGAAACAGACTTTCGCCGCGCGCAGCAGCGCTTCGGGCCGGCGCGCGGACGCGGGATAGTTGGCGATGAAGCGCCCGAAGGCGGCGGCGGCTTCGGGGAACTGCTTGAGCTGATAGTGGCTTTCAGCCAGGAGCAGGCAGGCTTGTTCCGCGCGCTCGGCCTTGGGGAACTCGCCCAGGTATTTCTCCAGGGCCTCGACGGCCATCTTGTATTCCTGAAGCGTGTAGTAGCCCTGGGCGCGGCGAAAGTCGGCATCCTCCCCGGCCCGCGCGCTGCTCCAGCCCCAGGACAGACAGATCACCAACACCCAGGTACAAGAGGAGAGGAACACGCTTTGCCGTGGCATTGCAATTCTAACCTTCCGCATGGGTTGCAGTCACCCCCTCTGTATCTTGCCCGCAAGCGCGCAGAATGCAAGCGGCCAGCGGGCGCGCAGCATTACGTGCTATGGGAAGAATGGGGAGCATGGGAAGCATGGGACTTATAGAACCGCTCCCTCACGGTCGCGGCTCGGACTGAAAATCAAAATGGCACTTTGGCGTGGCAGCCTCAAGGCGGTACACTCAGGCCATGCTGCACAAGTGGATGGCCCTGGTGGGGCAGGCTGTCAGCCTGCCATTAGTATTGCAGGTTGTCAGCCTGCCCTTGGCATTGCAGGCTGGACAGCCTGCGCCACAAGTTGACCTGCGCGGGCAGCGGCTGGTCTTCCTGGGCGATTCGATCACCGACGGTTTCAGCTACCCCTTGCTGATCAAGCAGGCCCTCGAAGAAGCCCACCTCACGCCGCCCGTCCTGATCTGCGCTGGGATAGGCGGCGACACGGCGGCGGGGATGGCGCAGCGGCTGGAGCGCGACGTGTTCGTCCACAAGCCCACGTTCGTCACGTTGAGCGCGGGCATCAACGATGTGCTGCACAAGGTTGCGCCCGCGGACTATGAGAAGTCGGCCGAAAGCATCGCAGCACAACTGAAAGCCCGCGGCATCCCGCTGCTCATCCTGACGACGAGCATCCTCGGCCCCAAGTGCGGGGATGCGGACAAGCAGTTGGAGGCGTTCAACGCGGCCTTGCGCAGCCTGGCGCAGCGCGAGTCCTATCGCCTCGCCGAGGTGAACCGGCTGATGAACAAAGCGCGGGACGAGGGCCTTGAGGCGCTCGAAGAAGATCACGTGCATCCGAATTACCAGGGCCACCGTGTCATGGCGCGCGCGGTCCTGGACGCGCTGGGCTATGCGGACGTGCCGGTGCCCAAGGATCTGAAGGTGACTCTCATGCCCGGCGTGGTGCGCGAATGGAAAATCCGCGCTGCGCCCGCGAAGTCCAAGCCGCTGGATGAAATGGCCGCGGCGGCACTGAAGCCGGATGCGGCCTGGATTCCGTACAGTCTGCCGGAGAAGGAACCCGTGGCAGTGTGGTGGCTGAACCAGGAGCGGCAGCGCGGCTTGGCCGTGTCGTTGGAGCGGGCCCTCGGCAAGGCTGAGACATACTGGGGCATGGCGGAAGTGGAAGCGGAGCGTGCGCGGCCGGCCTTCGTCAACACCGGCGCGGGACTGAAAGCAGTCTGGCTGAACGGGAAGCGCATCTACCAGGCCGACGCCCAATGGAAGGGCTGGCATCCCGGAAGAGAACGCCTGCCCGTTGAACTGGCCGCAGGCAAGAATACGCTGTTGATCGAAACCGGGAAAGAGTTCTTCTTGAGCATTACGGAAACCAATGACTGGTGAGGGGCGAGGGAAAAGGGGCGAGGGAAAAGGGAGTCCGAGCCGCGACCGTGAGGGAGCGGTTGCATTGCTCCCATTCTTCCCATGTCTCCCATAGGACCTGACGGAGTCCCGAGGCCTCGGGACTTGCTTACGCGCACGGCTCGGACAAAAGGATAACGAAGCATGAAGAGAGACGAACTTAAGCTGGGCGAGTGCCGTTTTGAATTGTTGACCGAAGGCGAGCAATTCCTCGGTCTGGGCGCAATCCGCATCGGCGGCACGCAGGTGCGCTCCGGACGCCTGCCTCTGCGGCCGTACACGCAGACTTTCACCGGACTGGAGTTGGCTGCGTTGCGCCTGGTGAACGTGGACGCCCGCAGCGATTGCATTCGCCTGAAACTTGAAGCCAGTTTCCGCCCGCTGCGGGTGAAGCTGCTGCGCGACCACAGCTTCGATCCTATCCATGAGACCAGCGATTGGGACTGCGAGCGCACTGCCGGTCTCGCGCGCCTGGACCTCGTGTTGCGGCCGGCGGCAGACAAGTTCGAGGAGTTCGGCTTTGCGGGCTTCAGCTATCACTACGAGTATCAGAGCGATTCCGTGCCGCTCTTTTACCTCCTGGACATGGCGAGTTGGGAACTGGACGGCAATATCGCCGGCGCGGCCGTGATCTCGCAATCGTCCTGCTCGGCGCCGGTCGCGGTTTTCAAAGCGGACACCGCGTGGACCACGGAGGGGCTTATCCATTGGGACGACGCAGCGGCGAAGAGCAACCCCGTGATGACCCACAACCTGCCGCGCTGGGCCTCGCACCAGGCGTTCGATTTCCAGTACAAGGGCAGCAGTACGCTGCTCGGCGTCTTCGAGCGCGTCGGCCTGGTCCGCACGCTGCTCCGGCGCGAAGCGGGCAAGGCGGAGCTGAAAACTTTCGACAAGCACATTTTCGATGAGACCTTGTCCTGGCGCACCCCGGCCAAGCGCATCCTGCTCAACACCGCGGGCAAGAGCGACACCGCGCAGAAGAACCTGTGGACCTGGGTCTTCGATCTCGTGGCTGAGCGCGCGCGCGCCGAGTTCGGCCTGGCTGAGGAACCGCTCATCCCGCGGCTCGTCCAGAATTACTGGGACAATTTCACGATTGACGAGTACCGCAAGGACCTGCTGCCCGCGGCGCTGAACCTCGGCTTCAAGGCGCTCTTCATTGATAACCTGAACAAATCGGCGGCCACAGAACGCTGCCCGCATCCCGATTTCCACTGGAACATGTGCTGCGGCCACGAATACGAAATCGCGCCGCGGCTGGGCGGGCCGGAGATGCTCAAGCGTTTCGTGAGCGACTGCAAGCAGGCCGGCATCCGCCCCTTTGCCTGGACGAACAACGACCAGGCGCTCTCCAGCCCGATCAACGCCGCCGAGCGCGATGATAAAGGCTGGTTCGTGCGGCTGGAAGACACGCGCCTCAAGTACGGCGGCGCGTACAGCAGTGTGTTCAGCATCCTGGATTTCAAGAAGGACGCGGCGCGGCAATACTGGGTGGACGCGCTGAAGAAGATCAAAGAGACGACTGGACTGGACGGGTATCTCTTTGACAGTTTCTACAACCTGGGGTTCATGCCCGTGAACTATCACGGCGGGAAGCCCAGCACCCAATGGCGCGAGCTGCTGCTGGCGTTCAAGGAATTGCAGGACGCCGGCATTAGTTTCCTGATCGAATCCTTCGGCCCCTTCGGCAGCCCGCAGCACGGCTGTCCGGCGTCTTATGCGGAGCCGAAAAACGTCTTCGCCTGCTACAAGATCACGGGGGCCTTCGGCTACACGACGATCCCCACGAGCGATCCGGTGAAGCTCGGCCACGAGGTCGGGCGCCTGTACCGCTTCTTCGCGCACCAGGCTTCGCCGAGCTTCGGGCTGTTCCAGGACGGCGTGCGCATTGACAAGCTGTGGACTGCCGGCCACAAACAGGCGCTGCGCGATTACTACGCCCAGCGGCCCTTCATGCACCGGCGCTTCATCCAGGAGGACGGCCTGGGCGTGCTGTGGCACGACCGTGAGGGCCGGCGCGCGACACTGTGGAACTTCGCCGCGCGGGAGGCCAGTTTGCCGGGAACCGTGCGGGACGAGACGGCGGGAGAGACGCTGGCGGGGGCCGGGAAGTACAGGCTGGAGGAGAATCATACATACGCGGTGAGCGGGGGGACGATGCCGGCAGGCATTGGGGCTTGAGGGTTTGCCTCCACACCGTGCGCAGCCGTCAATTGCGGCTTGGCAAGCAAGTGGAAATCCAGTAGACTCATCAGGGTTGCGGAGGGGATGGCCATTGCGGTTGCAGCGCTGAGCGTAAGTGTGTTGCGTAATCATCTGGAGAGGCAGTGCCGTTTCTTGCCGTCGCTGCTCAAGGACAACTACCCCTTCGGCGATGCCAAAGCTGCGCCGATCCCCCTCGTCGCCTTTGCCCACGAACCAACTGACGCTCGTTCCGCATGTATTGCCGTAGTTGCCGCCACGGACGACACCCGAAATGCCGTTACCGCCTGCCGCGAACTCGCCACGCCCATTGTCCTGGCTTTTGGGCCCGGCGAACTCGAATGCTGGAGGCAGGAAGTCAGCGGGCCGGTGCTAAAGGTCAGAGTGCGAGCAGAAGACGTTCCCGGTTTCTTCCAGCAACATCAGGCTCACTTCAGGCCCGAAGCGATTTACCGCGCCAAAACCAGGGGGCGCCTCGAGGGGACGCAACTCACGTTCGTTGACGTGGGTCTTATGCCTCTAATTGAACAAGAGATTGGCAAGAACCTCACAAGTCTGATTGAGCGTGTCATTCCCGCCATGAAGCGTGATCTTGGTTGGGACGAACCGAAGCAAGAGCAGGGGCAATGGCTCATTGAGACCGCATTCTGGTTGCTGGCCGCCAAGATCCTGCACGACAAGGGGGTGGGCAGCTTCGAGTCACTGAATCTCACCGATGTCGCGGACGTGTTTGAGCGAGTGGAGGAGCACTACGGCCACGCGACGGGCAAACCTGCCATTCCTAACGATAGACTCGAGGCCCTCCAAGAAGCTGCTCAGAAAATCGCGGCCTACGCGCCCTTGAATCACGTAACCACGGAGGCGTTGGCCGCCGTTTACGAAAGCGCTCTGATCACCGGGGAAACCCGCCGTAAACTTGGGACTCACAGTACGCCGTCGTTTCTCGTAGATTACATTGTTTGGCGGCTGGAGCCTTGGATCAAAGATATCCCTCCCAGGGACCGTGTGGTCTTTGAACCCGCTTGCGGCCACGCCGGTTTCCTCGTGTCTGCCATGCGCTTGTTGGGGGAGTTGTTGCCGCCGGAAACGACGGCGCAAGATCGTCACACCTATTTCCGCGAGCGCCTCTTCGGCCTCGAGATTGACAAATTCGCGTTGGAGATCGCGCGGCTTTCGCTCACTCTCGCGGACATCCCTAACCCGGATGGCTGGCACTTGCAAGAGGGGAGCATGTTTGACAGCGGTTGCCTGGAGGAGAATGCGCGTCGGGCGATGATCGTGCTCGCGAACCCGCCGTTCGAGGATTTCAGTGCCGCAGATCGTCAGAGTCTGGAGAAGCAAGGCTTGAGCCTGCTACGGAACAAAGCGGCTGAGATGCTCCGCCGAATCCTGCCGGAGTTGCGACCTGGCGCGGTGCTCGGCGTTGTGGTCCCCCAGGGATTCCTTGACAGCAAGAGCGCAGCCGGCGTTCGCAAGATGCTTGTGAGTAACTTCGAATTGCAGGAGATAGCCCTTTTCCCTGACAAGGTCTTCAAGTTCTCCGAGGCAGAATCGGCGATTCTCTTGGCAAGACGATCCAGACACACGCCGCAGCTAACTGCGCAAGTACGCTACCTCCAGATTTGCGAAGCCGATATTGACCAGTTCAAACGTTCGTACCAACCCACGGTTCGACGACAGATGGCGCAAAGTCGTTTCGCAGATGCGCCTGGGTCCGTATTGCGGATTCCGGACAAGTTGGAGGAAGTTTGGGAATTGCTTGTCCCGCATTCCCGGCCATATCCCCGTCTGGATAGCATCTGCAAGGTAAGCAAGGGGTTCGATTTCGAGACAGAAGACCGTCTGCCCCCAGGTACGCAGAGATTCTCTAAACACCATTTCAAAGATGATGCGGTGCGTGGCTTTGTGGAATTTGGCAAAGAGACACAGATCCATGAGCTTCCACCGCTATGGTGGCTCAACCTCGATGACTTGGTTATCGCTGTGCAGCGTTCTGGCGTCCAGCGGGGAACCGCACAAGTCCTTCTCAACTACCGCCGGGTCAGTCGTGGGCACTGGCGGCTAAAGGCCCTCCTTGACCGCACTGGACACCCGGTGACCAGCGGCTTCTCGACGGTTCGACCCAAGGATTCCGCGACACAGCTAGAATATGTCTGGGCGCTGTGCAACAACCCTATGGCCAACGCCTACATTGCCACACGCACAACGGAGCGCAATGTCAAAATTCGTGCGCTGCCCATACCTCGCGCCTCGAACGAGGAAATGAAAGCCGTAACAAAGGCAGTGCGGGCATATTTTGCTGAAGTCCGCCCGAGAGGCGAAGCCCTTCACGCAGAGCCTAACCTGGCTCGTGCGCGCGACCTCCTCCTACGTGTAGAAGCACTTGTTCTGCGGCTTTATGGCCTGCCACCGCGGCTCGAACGCCAACTCTTGGATTATTTCGCCGGGCACAAGCGGCCCGGCGTCCCATTCGCCTTTGACAGGTACTATCCCGCGGACTTCACTCCTTGTTTCTCGCTTCACGAATACATTTCGCCGGAGTTCCAACGCTCAACCGCGGGCGAACTGCGGAAGCGCACAGAGTCCGCGCAGATTCCAACCGGCCTTCTTGCCGCCTTGGAAGCCGCCGACGAAGCATATCGCGTAGAGGAGGCGCGGTAGGTATGGATGGCTATCTGCTGGACACCAACACCATCACATTCTGGTGGCGCAAGGAGGCGAAGGTATTGGAGCACATAAGCGCGCTTGCCGGCAAGGCCCCCATTCTTATGTCGGTCGTGAGCCTTGGCGAAGTGGAATACGGCCATCGAGTTGTGGCGCCGGACGGCGAGACCCCCGTCCAGACCGAATACAAAGAGTTCATTCGCGATAAGTTCCCCTATCCTCTTGACTTCTCGAAAACGACGACCCAATGCTATGGCGTTCTCCGTGCAAGGCTGTTCCAGGAATTCGCCCCGCGGGAGAAGAAAAATAAAGGCCTGCTGCCCGAGCAACTCGTTGACCCTGTGACAGGCAAGGAACTGGGCATCCAAGAGAACGATCTCTGGATTGCAGCACAAGCCGTCGAGCGCAACTTGGTTCTGGTCACCCACGACGCGATGGCGCGGATCAGGGGGGTAGCCAATGAACTCATCGTCGTGGACTGGATGCACTAGAAGAACGGGATGAGAATAAGGGGAGTTCCAAAAACAGGGGAACCCATGAAAGTCCTCAAGCGCAACAACCGTTTCTACGACACGGACCGTTTCGGCTGCCCGGAAATCCGCGTGTTTCACAAGGCCTAACGTTAAGGTGACAGACCACGCGACTTTCAGGTAGCGCTGATGTGTAGACCGAATGCCTTGTGCCCGCTTTTCCTTAATCTAAGGCCCTGACGAAGTCCTCCACTGACACTCCCACTTTCCGGATAAGGCTGCGCAAAGTTCCGCGTGCCACCTCGCGGTAGTTTGGCACGGAGAGCGAAGCGGGATGCCCTTCACGGACCAAGACGATGTGGCTTCTATCACGCGCGATTGTCCACCCTAACCGGACGAACGCTTGCGCCACCTCGCGTCCACTACGAACAGGAACTGTGCTCACGAAAGCGCGACCTCGACCTCGCGCGTCGCGACTGTGAGGGGCATGCCGCGCTCAGCCCGCACTTCCAGGCATTCGCGGATCGCCTTCCGGATATTTCTCAAAGCTTCCTTTTCAGTGCGGCCCTGGCTTACGCAACCTGGGATGGCCGGGCATTCGGCCACGAAGACTCCGTCTTCATCTTTGTCAATTGTCACGATGAGCTTCATGGTTCGGACCCTCGCAAACCCTGAGATTACAGTACTTCCCGCGCCAGGGGATAGCAAGCTTATCTTCGCCGGATATTCTCAGCGCAAGCCCCCACTGGGTAGACCATTGTTGACACATGGCATCCCACGATGTAGTCTCCTCTCTGGAGGTGCGACGATGAAGACAGCCGGTATTCGTGAGCTTCACGCAAGGAGCGCCGAGATTTTCGGGGGCCGCGAGCCAGTGCTCGTCACCCGGCGCGGCCACCTCTCAGGGATCTACTTGCCGCTCGACGAGCCCCATCGGCTTCCGCTCGACCTGCGGCGCGAGCTGTCCACGGTTCTGGGCCGCTATCTGGCGCGTTGCCTGGACAAGCAGGGGGTGAGCGAGCAGCAGATTGCCGAGGACTTCCGTGCCTATCGAAGGCGTCGTCGCTGATGCGAATGCGCTGTTGTCGGCCGCCGTTGGCAAGGCGGCGCTTCGGGTATTCACCGAGTTTGATGTGACCGTTCACGTGTCGGAGTTCAATGCTGCGGAACTCCTTGAGTACATCCCTGTTCTTGCGGCGAAGTATCTCCTCCGTGTCGAGCTGGTCGAACTGCAATGGAGGCTGCTGCCGGTCAAGTTGCACCCCTTCGACGACTACAGCGAGCTATACGACGATGCACTCGCGGACCTCGCCAAGCGTGACCCCGAAGATGCTCACCCGCTTGCTTTGGCTCGAAAGCTCCAGTTGCCCATTTGGTCGAATGATCGAGACTTGGCCAATCTGGGGGTTGAGTGTTATTCAACGGCCCACTTACTCGCTTTGCTCGAAAAACAGGGGAACCCATGAAGGTCCTCAAGCGCCACAACCGTTTCTACGACACGGACCGTTTCGGCTGCCCGGAAATCCGCGTGTTTCACAAGGCCGGCAAGGGCAAACGCAGCCCACGCTATCTTCTGAAATGCGGCTGTTGTGAACAGAAGATGGAAATCTACTACGATGGCGACGGCCTGGAAATTGGCGGCGTGAACGGTGCCATTGAAGACTGGCGGGAAATCCTCCTCCCGCTTTTGTCTGCCGGCGCCGCCCGGGAAAGGCGCGGCAAGGCAAAAGCCGCCTGCCGCTCGCCGAGAAAGAAAAGACAGACCATCGCAACGGCGTGGACTGACCCTGTGGCGTGAGCCCCATTCCGTCTCCTCCCTCGCCGCCGCCGGGAAAGCGGGAACCAAGGAACAATGGCACATCCTTGCCGTTTGGGGCGTAGGCCGGGTTGAAACTCGAAACTCGAAATTCAGATTGTTTCGCGCACAGCTCAAAGGCTCAGTCCCTCCACAGCTCCATTTGCGGTGTAGGAAGTCAAGGTTGATTCGTGGGTAGAAGGCCCTCCCCCTGCCCCCTCCCGCAAGGGGAGGGGGGAAACAAAAGCTCCCTCCCGAACGCAGAGGGGGAACACGAGAGCGGTGTGGGGGCGGGAAAGGTGAGGGGAGGGATGAAGATGGCAACTCGAAGAGTTCACAAACTGGCGGCGGCGCTGGCGCTGGGCGCGTTGTGGCTGGGCGCGCAAGCCTGGAGCGGCGATACGCAATTGCAGATGTTCCTGCCGCTGGGCCGGAATGCGTACCAGATCAACGAGATCATCCACTTGGCCGTGGTCCGCAGTTCCGCTGAAGCGCTGCCGGCGGGGGATTTGAGCCTGACGCTGAGCGGCGACGACGGCAGCAAGCTGGCTTTCACGTTCCCGCTGGAGGCTGTGGCGGCCGCTGCAGCGCCGGCCAACGAAGCACGCAGCGTCACGCACCTGCAACTGAACGGCTGGCTCTTGCGGCCGGGGCATTACGCGGTGGAGGCCATGTTCCGGGGGGAGACCGCGGCCGCGGTGAGCACTCCGCTGGACGTCTGCAGCCATGTGCGCAAGAGCACGTTCAAATTGGTGGACTGGGGCTGCCCCGCGAAGGAATCTGAACAAGCCGTGCTCGGCGAAGA
>Ga0187861_10005431_pt1 | contig 10228 bp, 10 predicted proteins | sample June2016WEW_10_1_3_FD_132986 | JGI IMG/M metagenome (GOLD analysis project Ga0187861, IMG submission 132986) | Peatland microbial communities from SPRUCE experiment site at the Marcell Experimental Forest, Minnesota, USA - June2016WEW_10_100 | ecosystem: Environmental > Terrestrial > Soil >...
CGGAAGTTACGACAAAGCCGGCAAACTGCCAGGCAAAGAGATAGAGCGTGATCAGCGAAATCATCACCAGCAGAAAAACCGGAATCACGCCAATAAAAACATAGGTAACGATGAGCCGGTTGCGCAGCCGCCATAGCAGTTGCGAGCGTAGCCAGCCGAAACCGACAACCGCGAGCAATACAATCGCCAGCCCGCTGAGAAAAATTACCCAGCCCTCTAAGCTCGCCGATGTTGCTGGACTCGCACGACGAGTCAGCCATTGCACCGCGAACAGAAGCAGGTCGAGCCCTAGCACGTACAGCGCCGCCCACGCAATCCAGCTCTGTGGCCAGAGCCTTTTTTCGCGCAGCTTACTCTCGAGTTCCAGGGAGATCAGTCGCATTCCGTTGCCTGATTCGCCGCCTGATTATAGGACGCCCGCACGCCGGCACATATCGCAGGCGTCCTACTCATCCCGTCATATCTCGGGATAGATATCGAAAAAGGCTGCCAGACTCGTCCTGAGCTGCTTCTCGATCTCGTTTTTGCCGCCCTCGAGAATGTGCATCGCGACGTGCGCATCCCGCCCGTTTTTCAACTTAATCGTGGCCGCGCCAACCTCCGCGACTTCGTCGGAGGGCAGCAGACGCAGACCATAAACTAATGTCAGGTTTGCCATCTGTCGATTGTAAGCCAGAGAATGCGAGGCAGGGATTGGCGTCAGAAGACGCGACCGGAAGCCCCAGTTCTCAGTTCCCGGTGAGCCCTGAGATTTTCTGAGAACTGAGAACTGGGAACTGAGAACTTTCTAGCCTGGCGGCCACTGCAGCGCCCGACCGCCGATCAGGTGCACATGCAGATGAAAAACCGATTGCCCCGCGCGCGGGCCCACATTCATCACCGTGCGGTAGCCGTCCTCAATCGACCGCTGCCGCGCAATGTGCGCGGCCGCCAGGTAACAGCGTCCCACCAACTCGGCGTCTTCTGCCGTGGCTTCTTTCAAGCCAGCAATATGTTTTTTCGGAATGACCAGCACATGAGTCGGGCCTTGGGGATTCAAATCTTCAAAGGCAAATGTGTGCTCGTCTTCATAAATTTTCTTGGATGGTACTTCGCCGCTAATGATTCGGCAGAAAAGACAACCTGCCATAAGTCAGTCTCCCCCAGCCTGGGATTACGATCACCCGGCAAGTAATCTCGGAGATAGGTGCTCTATATCTCTGGCAGAGACAATATCACTCCAGTTAGCAGTGTTTGTAAAGAAGAGTGTTTTCAGTCGAGCCGCACCAGAAACACAGAACCCTCTGCGGTCTCCGTCTCGTGGGCCAGAGCGATTGCGCGCTGGCGATCGTCGTCCAGCACGCGTACTCGCACCCACCAGTCCCCCACGGGACTCACAAACTTCACGACTTTGGCCGTCTGGTAACGCTTCTGCAAGTGCTCCGCTAACTCGGCCGCTTCTTTCTGCCCGGTAAGAGACCCGATCTGAACCGCCCAGCGTCCGCCAATATCGAGCGGCACCGGCGCCTGCAGCACTTCCAGCCGGACTTTCGCAGTGCCCGGCAAGTACACATCCAGCGCCTTCGCGGCGGCCAGCGAAAGATCGACGATGCGTCCGGGCACGAACGGCCCGCGATCGGTGATCCGCACCAGAGCCGAATGTCCGGTCTTCAAGTTCGTGACACGCACAATCGAGCCCAGCGGCAACGTAAGATGTGCCGCCGTCATCGCGTGCATATTGTAAAGCTCGCCATTCGATCCGCGCCGGTTGTGATACGGAGCGCCGTACCAGCTCGCCGTCCCGGTTTCTTCAGAGATCGGCTTGGCGCCGGCGGGAACCTGGATCTTTTCGTCTTCGCTTGTGGTTTCCGCGGGCGGTGCAGTCGCAGCTGGTTTCTCTTTTTCTTGCGGAATCGGCGGTGGTGGTGGAACCTGCGCCTGCGCAGGCTTATGCCCGCCGCAGCCGCTGAGAAGTGCGCTGCACAGCATTAGAAGGAACAGGCCACACGCCAGCGGGCATGCCCCGAGTGACGGTCGCCGCGCCTTCTTGCGCGCGTAGCTGGAAAGGAAGCAGTTCAAGAATTCTTGCGCTGTGTTTCCAAAAAGTCCGCGAACTTGGAGAGCTTTCCCGCAGCCGTTCGCAGCGCTTTCGAGGAATGCGTTCGCACCGCTGGCACCACCTCGTCGTTCAGATAAGTCACCAGCTCCGACGTCTCTTTTTCCAGACTTTCGGCGATATTCGATACCGAGCGATTGAAGCGCGCGGAAGCCTCTTCCACCTTGCGGTCGAATTCTGTCATACCCATCCTGCCGGCTTGGATTAATGTCCACGCATGTACCGCGGTTACCAGGCTTCATCATTATGGTGGTACAGCTTCGCGGCGGTCAATTGCCTTTGTGTGGAAGCGGAGCAAAGCCCCGTCCCCCACGCAAGCCGGGTCGCGATACAATCACGCCATGCGTCCGAGGACAACTGTCGCATTTCCCCCGGCTTCTCTGACTTTGATGCTGAGTTTTGCACTGACGTGCACTTTGATCTTGACAGCGGCCTGTACTTTTTATGGCGACCGTCCGGCGCGCGCCTTGTCGGAAGCAACCGGAGGCGAAGGCTTGGAGCGCGTCTTCTGGAAGAACGTGCAAGCGGCAAACTGGGTCGAAGTGGAGCGCGCTCTCGCTTCGAATTACGCAGGCGTAACTCCTGGCGGAACGCTGGATCGCTCCGCCACGCTTGAGCAGTATCGCGGGTGGCGGTTAAAAGACTATGCGCTCGGCGATCTGAATACCGAACTGAACGCAACCACTATCGTCGTGACCTACACCATCACGCTGAACGGTGTCAGCTCGAATGCAACCGGCAGCTCGCAACCGCTCCCTTCAACGCCGCAGCATATGATGTCCGTGTGGCAGCAGCAAAAAGCCGGATGGGTTGTCATCGCGCACAGCGTCAGCCCACAATAATGCGCGCGTCCAGTGCCATCGGAGTCAAGGTGCGGCCTGCCACGTCTCGAGCCGCGCTGAATGCGGCTCGCATCAACTCTGCTGTTTGCGGCAAAGATCTCGTTCGCTTCCGCCGCGCGCTGCTGCGCTGGTACGACCAGCATCGCCGCGACCTTCCCTGGCGCAAAACTCGCGATCCCTACTCGATCTGGCTCAGCGAAATCATGCTGCAGCAGACGCGCGTGGCCGCCGTGGTTGACCACTATCGACTTTTCCTCGAGCGTTTTCCGAATGCGCAAGCGCTCGCCGCAGCTTCTGAAGACGCCGTGCTGGCAGCCTGGAGCGGTCTCGGCTACTATCGGCGAGCGCGCATGTTGCATCAGTGCGCGCGGCAGGTCGTCGAGCAGCACGGTGGCTGTTTCCCGCGGAGTTCCGAATCCCTGCGCGCCCTCCCGGGCATCGGACGCTACACTGCCGCGGCCATCGCCAGCATTGCGTTTGCCGAGCCTGTGGCCGTGGTCGATGGCAATGTCGAGCGGGTGCTGCAAAGACTGATTCGCAATGAATCGATCGGCATTAAATCGATCGGCATCAATCTAACCCCTGCGCAAACCTGGCAACATGCGCAAGCTCTTCTCGCCGACTCTCGCCCCGGGGATTTCAATCAAGCCATGATGGAACTCGGCGCAACCGTATGCGTGCCGCGCGCGCCCCGCTGCCCCGTGTGCCCGGTCCGGAAATGGTGTGCGACCGAGGGAGTTACGCAGGGCGAGGTTCCGCGCGCCAAGCCGCCCTCCCGTCAAAGGAAGATGCAAATCTGGTGTGCCCTGGAGTGGCGCAACGGCAATAGCAACACCAACGGCGAGATCCGGCTCGTGCAACGCCCCAGGAAAGCTTCGCTCATGCCCGGTATGTGGGAGCTGCCGCAATCGTCCGAACCGCCGCGCCTCTTGCCGGCGGCAGCGCAATGGCGCACTTTTCGCCATTCCATCACCACCACCGACTACACCGTTCATGTGTTACGCAACATGCCGCTGCGGTTGCTTAAAGCTGCGCCCGCGAAGGGCAAATGGATCGCAATCGATCGCATCCGGCAGATACCAATCACCGGGTTGACGCGGAAAATCCTCAAGGCTGGCGGCATCATCTAATCTTCTGAAGCAGTTCTTTTATGAAGTGGCTTGATCGCTTATTTGGAGGTCCGAAAGATATGGCTGCATTGCCGGCCGGAACCAAAGCGCCTGACTTTTCCGTGCCCGCCATCTTTAGCAATAAAGACAGCGACAAAGATGGCCGAACGTTCTCATTGCAAGCCGCACTTAATCAAGGACCGGTACTCGCCGCCTTCTTCAAGGTTTCCTGCCCGACCTGCCAATACACGTTTCCCTACCTCGAACGCATTCACAGAGCGCACGGCGATAAGAAAGTCACGATCGTGGGCATCTCGCAGAACGACCAGCGCGACACCACCGCATTTCTGAAGGAGTACGGGGTTACTTTCCGCACTCTGCTCGACGATCCGAATGGCTACGCGGTCTCGAATGCTTACGGCCTGACCAATGTCCCCACTTTGTTCCTGATCGGACAAGACGGCCAGATCGAAATCAGCAGCGTTGGATGGGTGAAACAGGAAATCGAGGACATCAACCGCAAGCTGGCCGCCGCGCAGCAGATTACGCTTCCTCCGATCTTTAAGCCCGGAGAAGACGTTCGCGATTTCCGCGCCGGTTGAGGCTCCAAAAACTGACCCCGCGGTCGCGGGAACAAGCGACATTTGAGCGGAGATTCCTTCGAGGGCCTCTGCTGCATTTCGTCTCTTAGCCCCTGCCTGCTCTGGGATGTTTATCAGTTAGTACGTTCGCATGGGGCACCCGGCGGTCCGCACACCCACAGATTCGCAAAAAACGCGAATGTGTGGGGCACCCGGCTTCGCGCTGCCGCGCATACACCAGCGTAACTTTCGACTCGTCCCGCCGCCGTGCTAGCCTGCTGCTTAGTATCGCAGTTTCAGCGATTTGCGAGCAGCTAAAGCAAGAGATTAGAGGCGATGCCCAAGCTCCCGATCTTTCGGTTGCGTAATTCTGAGCGCCCCAGTAGGCCCGACCTTCTGTATTACGGAACTACTCTCGCCTTCAGCAATCTGCAGTTGGGTGTCGACAATCTCCGCTACGATGTGTTTCTCAGCCCGAGCATCACGGCGGACTTGAGTTTTCATCTGGCGCGTTACATCTGCCGCTTCGGCGAAGTGGAATCGCTGTTCGAAATGGACGTTCCCGCCGCCACGCAAAGCAAGTTCATACGCGCCGCCGAGAGCGCCACCAAACTGCGCAAGCCCGGCCCCGCCGATCTCAAAACTCTGCTGGTCTCGATTCATCTCGCTATCCTGAACCGCGCCAAGGCAGAAGCGAATCCATCGGTCGATGTGCTCGGCCGCCTGGCCGTACTCAAGTTCCTACGCAGCGAACTGCAGATGCAGTTTGCCAGGATTCTCGAGCAGTGCCGCATGAAGTCGAAGGCGCTGGAGGGTGTGCGGCAAGCGAAAATGATGCAGACGCAGGAGCTAGTCTCCTCTTTCCAGGTGCGCAAGAAAATCATTCTTCGCCGCGCCGGGCAGGAGGTCTTTCATCTGCTCCGCGCAATTGAAAAAGAAACGCTGGGCCGCACTCGGCGGTCATTGCTCGGCGAATCGTTGCTTGGCGAATCAGTGCTCGGCGAATTGCCCGCCGACTGCTATCGTCTGTTCCTTAATCCGCTGCTTCTTACTGAAGATGGCCGCGACGATTATCTCTGCGCCGAGCATTATTACATGTTCGGCAACTTCGACAAGGACCCCGACCGTTTCCCCAGTCTGCGCCAGTTCGCATTGAATTTCCTGCGCGAACTGGGATACGGAGAAGTGATTGACGATGATCATCTGGAGCAGGCGCTTAACGTTCCGGAAAATGCCGCCACGCTGGTGGGCACCGGCAACGGCGAAGACTTGACGCCGGAAGATCGCAATAGAAAAGACCGCCTCGACATCTGGACCCGCATGTTGCAGCGCGAAGGCATTCTTTCCCACGTCGTTGCCTCCTATGAAGCGGTTCCGCTGCTCGCCGAATATGCGCCGCGGGTGAATCCGCAGCAGATCAAGAATGCGCTGATCTTCCGCGAAGAATCGGAGCGCGTCGAAAAAATTATTGCCGAAAGCCGTCTGCATTCCGACCGGCTCTTTGCCGCCATCGCACGCGTAGCCTCCTGTCGCGGCTCGGAGCGCAGCCGTTTCGCCGCACGCCTTCTCCACGACCTCTTTTGCTATCACCGCGACCTGCGCGGTCTGGAAGCGCTCACCGCCGGTTTTGACAGTATCAACCTGGTCAGCGACGAGAAAGTCCGCAAACTTTCCGCGCTCAATGGCATGCTCTACGAGTTCCTGCCTCCCGAAGACCAAAAACCCGCCGAGGATCGTGTGGTTCACCACGTGATCCTGAAGGCCGACGTGCGCGACTCTTCGCGCCTCACTCGCTCGCTGATGGAAAAAGGCATGAACGCCGCCTCCTATTTCAGTCTTAATTTCTATGATCCGGTAAACAAGTTGCTGGCGAAATACGGCGCCACCAAAGTCTTCCTCGAAGGCGATGCCATCATCGTAGCGCTGCTCGAGCGCGAAGGTGAAGCCATGCTGGGCGTCGGCCGCACCTGTGTTCTGGCATGGGAGATTGTGAGCCTGCTGCGCGAGTATAACGAACTCCTGGAACAGTCGGGTCTTCCGCAGATGGAGGTCGGCCTGGGCATTGCCTACCAGGATTCGGCTCCGCTCTACCTGATGGATGGCGAGCACCGCATCATGATTTCCGACGCCATCAACGAAAGCGACCGCCTCTCTTCCTGCAACAAACGGGTCCGCAAAAAGGTCGCACCCGATGCCGGAGTGTTCCAGGTGTACTCGGTGCAGATCGGAGGCGCAGACGACAGCAATGATGACAGTGCGAGCGCGGAAGGTGCAACGGAAGAAATGCTCCTTAACTACAACGTAGGCGGCATCTGCCTGAGTGAAGCGGCCTTCCGCAAACTGCAGAAGGAAATTTCGCTTTCTCCCTGGCTGGCAAATCCGAGCGAGCGCGGGTTCAATGGGCCTGGTTTCAACGGGCCTGGTTTCAACGGGCCTGGTTTCAACGGACCATGGGTCGATGAGCAGCGTGAGTTCTTCGTCGGCACTGTTCCCATCGCTAATGGAGTATTTCGCAAGATCGCGATCCGCAAAAGTCGCAGAGCGCAGGTCGATGTCCGCAATCTCAATATCTCGCGTTGGACCGACCGCTGCTATTACGAAGTCTGTGCCAACCCCGCCGTGTACGCCGCCCTATCCGGAGGAAAATCCGCGTCGACTAAGGGCTAGGGTTGCGGGGACGGACGCCTCGTCTTTCTATTCTGCCGAGACAAAGATTCTTTTGTGGACCTCAAGCATGTCGGCGTGGCCGGAACTTCGTGAAACCTGCGAGGCTAGAAATTTCGGCGGACCCGGAACGGAATCTCCACTACCGCTTCCAGCGCCACCGGTTTCCCCGCTCGTTCCGCGGGCACGAACTTCCAGCGGGCCAGGGCTTTCGCCGCATAAGCATCCAGCCGTTCGTCCGGGCTGTTGAGGACGCGAATGTCGCCCACCTTGCCGTCAGAGCGAATGACCGCATAGAGAGTGACGGTGCCGCGCACGTTGGCGCGAATCAATTCCAGGGGATAGCCGGGATCCGATTTTTCCGTGGCCACCGGCTCCAGCAGTTCCCCGTCTTTCCACCCCTCGCCTTTTCGACCCTCGTTGAGTTCCGCGAACTTTATCACCCAGCTGCCCGTCGAGGAATTCAGATTCGGCATGTTCAGCGTTCTCCCATAGACGCGCTTGCCGGCAAAAACCTTGCGGTCCAGGTCGGTGATCCTATCGTCGGGAACTGCTGACGCAACCCGCGCTCCCTGGGTCGCTCCCGATGACGAGAGGCGAGCCGTCTCGCGGGCGCCGTCCGCACCCGAGTTTGCACCCGAGTTCGCACCAAGGTTCGCGCCCGAGTCCGCCGCGCCCACATGCAGGCCAGCCGGAAGTGAGCCGCCGGTGCGCGTTTTGAAGCTGCCGTCTCCTTTACCGCCCGCCGCCAGATCTGCTGTTCCTGAAGCGCCCGCTTTCCCCTGTGGAGTCGCGGCGAATGTTCCTCGCCGATTGCCGGCGGGGACGGGCACCGGTCCAGTGGGCGTCACGGGATGAATCCCCAACGCGATCAGGCGTCCGCTTCCGACACTGCCCGTCGCAGACACGCTCGGCGGAGGACCCACCGGTTGTACGCTTCCGCCGGGTAGGCGTCCACGGCCGCGCGTCGCTACCGAATGCTGTTCCTCTAGCGTGAGCTGGGGAGCTGGCCCGACCACTTCACTCGGGGCAACATTCACGAGCCCCACGCGCCCCTTTGTCGACTGCGTCAACTCCGGAGGCGGCGCAATCACGTCCGACTTCATGGCTGCTTGAACCACGCGGCCCGCCGCAAACTCCGCATCCGGCGCGGGCGCAATGACCTGCGTCTCCGGTGCGACTATATGGGTTAACGCGGATCGCGTGGCATCCAACGGAACCGTTGGAGCGATGGCTCCCGTCGCAACAATGTTGGGCAACGGAACGTCGTGGCTGAGCTTGAGATCGGGCGGCACGACGATGGTTTGGGACCGGTTGTCCGCTTCGGGCGGAACGGAAAGAATCGGCTGCTTCGCGTAGACAGGATCTCCCTTTAGCGCTTTCGGTGGTTGGGATGCACCCGTGTCGAGCGGCGGCAAATATTCTTCCGGCGTATAGGTAACCAGTGAACTCCTGTCAAACGCGGCGGGATCCAGAATTTTCTGCTGTCGAAGCCACGAGAGCGAAAGGGTCCAGATGAGGGCGGCGGCGGCGGTGTGCAACAGCGCCGATTGCAGAAATCGCCCCCAAGGCAGCTTCTGCTGGACAAAGACATCCCGCCACAGGTCGAATTCGTCGTCTCCGGGCAAGTCCGGCGGGCCGAGTTCCGGGCGAAGTCCCGGCCCAGGTTCCGAACGAAGCGCGGCCCGAACTTCGTCGCGGAATTCCACGCCGGTTGGAGCGCGTTCCACCAAAAGTCTCAACAGTCTATGTGCCGGGGATTCCATCACGCTCCAAATTACTCTGGTTTAGCCAACTCCCCACGACGGTGCCCCCGGAAGGCGGGATCCCGAGGCATTTTCGCTGGCTCGCCACGGACGGCTACTTTGTAGCAAGATTATAGCTGACCTCGAGCATGGCTGGGCGGGTGCGCCACTTTTCCGCACCCAGAGTCAGCATCCAGAGTCATGACCGCTATACTGACAGTGGCGACGTGAGCATGCAGATCCGTACAACAATCCTTACAGCAATCCGTACAGCAATCCGTACAAGCCGCTGGTGCACGCTGCCGCTTGCAGGTTTCGTTTTCGTCTTCGTTTTCGTTCTTTGTGCTTGGATGCCTGCGGGCGCGCAAACGAGACCGGATCCGCAGAAAGAAGATCGGCAGAGTCCAGCAACGCCCGGAGCGGATTACTCCGGTATGTACAGCTTTTTGCGCGACGGCGAGTTGGTGCAGCTCACCGTCGAAGACAACGGACAGGTGATCGGTTTTGTTTCGCGCTACGCCAACCCGGAAGGCGAAGGCGGGTTTCTCGAGCACTTCTTTAAGTCAGGCACGCTCGCTCGGAATCAGCTCGCGTTCACTACGGAGACCGTGCATGGCGTGTCGTTCGAATTTCGTGGCACGGTCGAGCGCGGCGAGGGAAAAAGCAGAGGCGCCGAAGCGTATTACGTGCTCAAGGGAACGCTGGTCGAAAACGCAACCGACGAAGCGAAGAAAACTTCTTCTCGCTTGCGCGAGGTTGTGTTAAAAAGCTTCCCACAGGATCTGGCTTACCCGCAGTCGGAAAAGAAATAAGCAGCCGGTCGAACCATCGCACTGAAACGAATTTTTGAATCAACCGATCTCTCAAACCATCGATCAATCAAAGGAACCGTTCAAAGGAGCGTTTATGAAAAACAGGTTGTGGCTGGTAGTCCTCATGCTGGTCTCGGTACTGCCCGTCGTGGGCGAGGATAAGGAAGAAAAGGCGGACGATCGCATCAACGCAGCCGCGAATGTAATGAAAGAAATCCTCGGCATACCGGATGGGATTCCGAAGGATCTGCTGAACAAGGCGGATTGCATCGTTATCTATCCGTCGGTTAAAAAGGCGGCCTTGGTAGTAGGCGGCAGTTACGGCCGTGGACTGATCACGTGCCGCAAGGGGCGGGATTTTTCGGGCTCGTGGAGCGCGC
>Ga0187861_10005433_pt1 | contig 10227 bp, 5 predicted proteins | sample June2016WEW_10_1_3_FD_132986 | JGI IMG/M metagenome (GOLD analysis project Ga0187861, IMG submission 132986) | Peatland microbial communities from SPRUCE experiment site at the Marcell Experimental Forest, Minnesota, USA - June2016WEW_10_100 | ecosystem: Environmental > Terrestrial > Soil >...
AGTTCGATGGTGGTTTTGTTGGACTCAGGCATTCACGCCACCTCCACAGGGAAGACATTATTGTAGTCCTCCCTTGCGCGAAATGCACAATCGCGTTAATTTACGCTTTTGTTTCTTATACTTACGGGAATTTAATGGATTTTGTTCGAGGCGAACGGTGAGCGAAAATAGTACTAACGGCGTTGGCCTTTCGACCGTCGATTAAATTAAGCCCGTTATCGCAGTGGTGAACCGCCGCGCCACCCAAAATCAGGTGCAGGGGCGGAGTCCTTATCGATGATATCGGCGAGGGCGCTGGCGGGCCTTGCCCGCCTGGACAGCCGAGGGCGGCTGTCCCTACGGCCCCTAAAGGGGCATTTCAATTCGAAAAGCTTGCGGCATCGCTAAAGCGATGCCCTGATACGAAACTGCGAATTTTGTGGGAGATCGGCTTCCGCGGATGAGAAGGGTTGGAAAGTGGGAGATCAGCTTCGCGGAAAAGAAAGGCGGGAAAAAGGTAAAGGCTGTGACATTGGTTATGCTCTAGCTGCCAGCTCCTGCGAGGGAGCTAACCGCGTGGAGACATGCACCGTCACAGCCCTTGATGCGATCACCGCTTTCGCGGTCCCAAACCCCAACTGCCCCTCGCAGAGCCGTCGGTTTTTTCAGGTCTGGCTGCTCCTCGGGTTGCCCCGCCGAGCTGATCACTCAGCTTACTTCGGACTGGCAAAGTTTTATTTAAGCCAACCCTTTCAGCCGTCGACGCGAGCAACCTTAGAGACTTGCTTGTAATTTGTCAATGCCCCTTTTTGGTGCAATTGGACGGTTGCGATCGATCAAAATTCACCAACGCAACCCATTGAATTGTTGTCGCTTAATGAATGACAGATTAATTGTTTCCCATTTTTGCACAGGAACATCCACAGGCACTCGGGCAACTTGAGCTTCGAGCAGGGAACCAAAGAAATATCTTGACGCCGGGAAATGCGTCACGCATGGTTGTGACAGCACATTACGCAGATCACGGTTTAGATCACTATTTAGATCAATATGCAGATTACGCAATGTCAATGTCCGATCCCGGCAACGTCTGATCTCATAGCCTACGTCGATGGCGGTTCGCTGGGGAATCCTGGCTCGTCGGGTATTGGAGTGATAATCGATTGCGCCGGTGGCGGCTCCGCCGACGGCACCATTCGAATCGCCCGATGGATCGGGCGCCAGGACAATAATGTTGCCGAGTACGTTGCCCTGATGGAGGCGTTGCAATGCGCCCTCGGGCTGGAGGCGAAGGCGCTGCACGTTTTTTCGGATTCCGAGGTCGTGGTGCGGCAGATGAGAGGCGAGTACAGCTGCCGCAGTCCGCGGCTCTATTCCCTGAACTGGATCTGCCGGAAACTGGCGCGCTCGCTCGATTTCTCGATCTCACACGTCCGGCGAGAGAACAACTTTGAAGCCAATCTTCTGGCCACTTCGGCCGCCCGCGCGGGATTGAACCAGTAAAGCGATTGAAGCATTGAGTCATTGACCGATTGAATCATTGACGTATTGAACATTGATTCAGTGGCTTCACTTGGCTTCCGCTGACCGATCGGAGTATGCTGCTGGGGCCAGAAAGAAGACTGCTCCCCGGATTGCAACTTCGATGAATGTGCGAGCGTTCCCGAATCCACCCAATCAGAGTCAATCGAGTCAGAGTCAACCCGGCAACGCCGAGCGAACCGCACCGCTGACGCGCAATCAAGTACGCGGCTTCTGGGCGTCTTGGGGAGGTTGGACTCTCGACGGCATGGATTCCGTTATCTATGCGCTGGTGCTGGTGCCATCGCTGCGCGAACTGCTGCCTCGCTCCGGGATCGCAGCTACCAAAGGAAACATTGGCTATTACGGCGGCCTGCTGTTCGCTCTGTTTCTGATCGGCTGGGGACTTGCGTTTCTCTGGGGGCCGATCGGAGATAAGTTTGGCCGCGTGCGTACCCTGATGCTGACCATTCTGTGCTATTCCGCGTTTACTTTGCTGAGCGCCTTCGCGGTCAGTGTGTGGCAGCTCGCCATTCTGCGTCTGCTTGCGGGCATCGGCATCGGCGGCGAATGGGCTATGGGCGGGACGTTTGTGGCGGAAGAGTGGCCCGAGAATCGGCGCATCGCGGGAGCGGGATTCATGCACACCGGATACTACTTTGGATTCTTGCTGGCAGCGTTGGCCAATTACAGCATTGGCAGTCACTTTGGCTGGCGCGCCATGTTTGCCTTCGGAGGATTGCCTGCACTGTTGCTGGCGTGGATCCGGTATGGCGTGACCGAGCCTTCGCGCTGGGTGCAGAAAGAGAAGGTCGTGCAAAGCTGGGCGTGGTGGCGCCCGCTGGCGACGCTTTTCAGTCGAACGTTGCGGCGGCGCACCATTTTAAATTCTTTGTTCATGCTGGTTTCGATCTGCGGTCTGTGGGCGGGCACGGTCTATGTTCCCTCAGCCGTTACAGTGCTGGCCGAAGCCAGCGGACGAAGCGGGCCACAGGCGGCACAGTTGGCCTCGTATGCGACCATGCTGGTTGCCGTTGCCACGATTCTCGGCTGCCTGGCTATGCCCACTCTTGCCGAACGGCTTGGACGCCGCGGAGCGCTGGCCTTTTACTTCACTCTGATGATGGTGTTCATCGTGGTCACCTTCGGCAAGGTTTACTACCTGGGCGGAAACGGATTGCCTTGGTTCTTTGTTTGTCTGTTCTTCCTTGGGCTGGGCGGAGCGAATTTCTCGGTGTACACGCTGTGGCTGCCGGAGCAATATCCCACGGAATGCCGCGCCAGCGCGTTTGCTTTTTCCACTTCCTTCGCGCGCTTCGCTGGGGCTGGAATCACGTTTCTGGTTGGAGCTGGCGTGCGGCATTTCGGCTCGGTTGGAACTCCGGTGGCGTTGACTGGTATCGCCTTTGCCATCGGCCTGCTACTTACTCCATTGGGTGAGGAGACTCGCGGGCAGGCGTTGCCGTCATAGAACGAAACAAGGAATGGCACGAGGATCACGCCGGGGGCCGGCGGGACGGGCGAGGGTGCCCGTCGCTCCACCAATCCTAAACGAGTCATATGTCTGTTTTCTGCTCGGCATGCCGGCTTAGATACCAGCAGGGAGGATCTCCGGCGTGTGGGAAAAGACTGTGCACGCAGGTCTGCTGCACGGGCGGATCAAAAATAAGCTCGGCCTTTCCGTCTTTATGCTCCACCGCGTCGTAGTGTTCGACGGTTACGCTGCCGAAGGGCTGGCGGTTCGTTGCCAGACGATATCGAAATACTCCGTAGTCCGCGGCGTACGCGATTCCCAGCAGAACCGCTCCCGCCAGGAACGATCTTATTGCGAACGATCTGGTTGCGAATGATCTGGGAGCGATTGGCCGGAGTGAGGAGTCGGTTCGGCTGCCGGATTCGTCTTCTGATTGTTGGCCGGATTTGTCGCCTTGGATCGCGGTCACGGCCTGAATTATACGCGTCTGCGAAACGGCTCCGGCTGCGGAGTGTTGACAATTCTTCACAAAAAGTTAGACCCGAAACGCCTTCCTGCACGTCAAAATGGTAGTGGAGATAGATGGTAAGATGCAGCAGAAAGGTGCGGGTGGATAACTGTGCCTGCCGCTGCATGTTTCATTGTGTCTGCCCCAGGTGTGTGCCCCAGGAATATGTGTGTCCCATCTGTGCGATCGCAGGCAGTTTCAGTTTCTATCAGAGGATAGTCCCTCATTGATTTGAAGATCGTGGATCTGAGGAGTGCGGATTTTGAGGAGTGCGAGTGACGGAACAACCAGCAGTCTTAACTGAACCTAGGAAGTCCGAGCAGCACACGACTGAGAATTCAACCACTCCTAAGAGCCGGTGGTGGATCTGGCTGATGGTTGCGGTGGTTGTATTGATCATCGTGGCGATCTGGACGCACCGCGGGTCCTCCGATGCAAAAGCCAGCGGAGACGCGGCCTCGCGGCCGGTTTTGGTGTCCACGGCGGTCGCGCACCAAGGCGACATAGGGATTTACTTGAACGCATTGGGCACGGTGACGCCGGTTTATACCGTAACCGTGACCAGCCGGGTGCAAGGCGAAATAACGCAGGTCTACTATCACGAAGGGCAGATGGTGCGGAAGGGCGATGCGCTCATTGAAATCGATCCACGGCCTTATCAGGCGGCGTTGACGCAGGTGGAGGGACAACTGGCGCACGATCAGGCAGTATTGGCGGAAGCCAAGATCGATTTGGAACGCTACAAGCAAGCCTTGGATCGCAATGCCATCGCCAAGCAGCAATATGACGATCAAGAGCAAGTCGTGCTGCAAGATGAAGGCACGGTTAAAAACGACGAGGGCCAACTGGCAAATGCCAAGGTCAATCTCATCTATACGCATATTACTGCACCGATAGCCGGGCGCGTGGGATTGCGGCTGGTCGATCCGGGAAATATCGTGCAGGCCAACAGCACCACTGCCCTGGTTGTGATCACGCAGCTTCAGCCCATTACGGTGATCTTCAGCATCGCGGAAGATTCGCTGGGCCCGATTCAACAGCAATTGCGCAAGGGAAAAAAACTGACGGTCGATGCTTTTGACCGCGCAGAAAGCACGAAACTGGCATCGGGCGAATTGCTGACTCTTGATAATGTCATCGACCCAACCACGGGCACCCTGAAACTCAAAGCCATTTTTGAGAACAAAGATAACGCTCTGTTCCCGAGTCAGTTTGTAAACGCAAGATTGCTCGTCGACACGCAGCACAATGTGACTCTGATTCCTACGCCAGCGATTCAGCGCAACGCCCAAGGCGCTTATGTTTATGTGATTAAGAGCGACCAGACGGCCTCCATAAGGACGATTACGCCCAGCACTACGGATGGGTCGGTGACCGCGGTTCAGGGGGTTGAACCGCAGGAAGTGGTCGCGGTCAATGGATTCGACAAGCTTCTGGATAACGCGAAAGTCACGGTCCGCCAGCCCGGCGGCGGCGCGCCAGGGCAGGGCCAGCCGAGCCAGAGTAATTCGTCGGTTCCGTCGGCAGCTCCGAGTGGAGGCGCCTCCGGAGGCAAAAAGGGAGGCTCGTAGCAAGTGAGTCCGTCTCGTCCGTTTATTTTACGACCGGTAGCGACCTCGCTCTTGATGGCGGCCATTCTGCTTGCCGGGTTTGTCGCCTATCTTCAGTTGCCGGTATCGGCGCTGCCGGAAGTCGACTATCCGACCATTCAGGTGGTTACGTTTTATCCCGGTGCCAGTCCCGATGTGATGGCTTCGGCTGTAACTGCGCCCCTCGAGCGACAGTTTGGGCAGGTCCCCGGGCTCAATCAGATGACTTCCACGAGTTCCGACGGAAGCTCCATCATTGTCTTGCAGTTTGCACTCGAGCTGAATATCGACGTTGCCGAACAGGAAGTACAGGCAGCCATCAACGCCGCCCAAACCTATCTGCCTTCCGATCTGCCGGTTCCTCCGATCTACAGCAAGACGAATCCGGCGGACACGCCGATTCTCACTTTAGCGCTTTCTTCGAAGACAATTCCGCTGTCGCAGGTCGAAGATCTTGCGGATACGCGCTTCGCGCAAAAAATCTCCCAGCTTCCCGGCGTCGGACTGGTGAGCATCAGCGGCGGGCAAAAACCCGCCGTGCGAGTGCGCGTGAATCCCACGGCGCTTTCCTCCTATGGCATCAACCTTGAGGACGTGCGCACGGCCTTACAGCAGACCAGCCTCGACCAGGCGATCGGCAACTTCGACGGGCCGCAACAGGATTATCAGATTCAATCGAACGACCAACTGCTGACGGCCCCGGATTTCGAACAAGTCGTCATTGCTTATCACAACGGGTCACCCGTGAAACTCTCGGATGTGGCCACGGTTACAAATGACGTGGAAAACAACCGCCAGGCGGCATGGATGAACGAGACACCCGCGGTCATCGTCAACATTCAACGCCAGCCCGGGGCAAATATCATTCAGGTCGTCGACCGCATCAAGAAGCTGCTTCCGCTGCTCAAGAGCAATCTTCCCGCCGCCGTCCAAGTGGATGAACTGACGGACCGGACGACGACGATCCGGGCTTCCGTCAAAGACGTCGAGTTTGAATTGATGCTCACGGTCGCGCTGGTGGTGATGGTCATTTTTCTTTTCTTGCGCAATGTTTCCGCCACCATCATTCCGAGCGTTGCCGTCCCGCTCTCGATCGTGGGCACGTTCGGCGTGATGTATCTCGCCGGCTTCAGCTTAAATAACCTCACGCTGATGGCCCTGACAATTTCGACTGGCTTCGTCGTCGACGACGCTATCGTCATGATTGAGAACATCATTCGATTCATCGAGGAGGGAGATCGGCCGCTGGAAGCGGCGCTGAAAGGTTCGGAGCAGATCGGGTTCACGATCGTCTCGCTTACCATCTCGTTGATTGCAGTGCTGATTCCTCTGCTCTTCATGGGCGACATCGTGGGCCGGCTTTTCCGCGAGTTTGCCATCACCTTGAGCGTGACCATTCTCGTCTCCGCGGTGGTTTCGCTGACGCTCACTCCCATGATGTGTTCGCGCTTGCTGAAGAGCACGCATGGGCAAAAGCAGAGCCGTTTCTACGTGGCTTCGGAGCGCGCCTTCGAAAACATCATTGCTTTTTATGGCAGAACTTTGAAGTGGGTGTTGCAGCGCCAAACGGCAACTTTGCTGGTGGCCGCTGGCACGTTGGTACTTACGATCGTTCTCTACGTTTTTATACCGAAGGGCTTTTTCCCGGTGCAAGACACGGGCATCATTCAAGGCATCTCGGAAGCGACGCAGTCCATTTCCTTTCCCGCTATGGAAGAAAGGCAGCAGGAACTTACGCACGTGATCTTGCAGGACCCTGCGGTTGAAAGTCTTTCTTCGTTTATCGGTATTGACGGGACCAATACGACCTTGAACAGCGGGCGTATCCAAATCAATTTGAAGCCGCTCGAAGAGCGCAAAATCAACGCCTCGGATGTTATCCGCCGTCTGCAGCCGAATCTGGAGAAGATCGATGGCATCACGCTCTACATGCAGCCGGTGCAAGACCTCACCGTGGAAGATCGCGTGAGCCGCACGCAATATCAGTACACTCTCGAAGATCCCGATCAGCGCGAATTGAATTACTGGACGGCGAGGCTGATGGCCAAGCTGAAAGCGATCCCGGAGCTTCGCGATCTGGCCACGGACCAGCAGACCTCAGGACTCGCTGCATCGCTCGTCATCGACCGGGTCACTGCTTCTCGCATGGGCATCACGCCGCAAGCGATCGACCAATTGCTTTACGACGCGTTTGGGCAGCGGCAGGTTTCGACGCTGTATACGCAGTTAAACCAGTACCACATCGTGCTGGAGACGCAACCGGAGTTTCAGAAGAATCCCTCGAAATTGCAGGACATCTATGTTCGTTCTGCTTTGGCTCCGACGGCGCTCACGACCGCGCCTTCCGGTACCGGCACCGGCACTATTACTGCAACGACGGCGTCCGGCAATTCCGCATCGACTGCGGCACCGAGTCCTTCGGCTTCGCCGAACTTATCTAACGGTTCGGGTTCGGCCAATCCTAGTGCCGTAACCTCGGTGAATGGTGGTTCGATTCCGCTCAGTGCCTTTACCCGGTTCGAGACCAAGAGCAGCCCTCTGTCGGTCAATCACCAGGGACAGTTTCCGGTTGTCACTATTTCTTTTAACCTGGCGCCGGGTGCGTCACTCGGAGAAGCCACCAAGGCCATCGACAAGGTCCAACAGGAAATCAACATGCCGCTCAGCGTACAGGGCGCGTTTCAGGGCACTGCGGCTTCATTTCAAGCTTCCTTGGCGAACGAGCCACTACTGATTCTCGCGGCACTGATCACGGTTTATATCGTGCTGGGCGTTCTCTATGAGAGTTACATACATCCCATCACAATTCTGTCGACTCTGCCCTCGGCCGGGGTGGGCGCAATTCTGGCTTTGTTGATCTGCGGCCAGGAACTCAGCGTCGTCGCGCTTATCGGAATCATTCTGCTGATCGGTATCGTCAAGAAGAACGGAATTATGATGATCGACTTCGCTCTGGAGGCGGAGCGTAAAGAGGGCAAACAGGCGGAAGAGGCTATTTATGAAGCGTGCCTCCTGCGTTTTCGTCCGATCATGATGACTACCATGGCGGCGTTGCTGGCCGGTTTGCCGCTGGCCCTCGGGACCGGAATTGGCTCGGAGCTGCGTCGCCCGTTGGGCATCTCCATGGTGGGCGGCTTGATCTTGAGTCAGGTGCTTACGCTCTACACGACTCCGGTGATTTACATTTTCTTCGATCGTTTGGCGCATCGCTTCGCTTCGCGCGGCACGGTTGACGACGAACCGGAGGGGGTCCCCGCGGACTAATTCCCGATTGATATTGCGGGAGACGGGGCAAGCCCCGTTTCTACAATAAATATGAGCCTCTCTTCTCCATTTATTCGAAGGCCGGTGGCCACTACTCTTCTGACGGCGGCCATTGTGTTGGCGGGCGCGGTGGCGTTTCGGGAGTTACCGGTCTCACCGCTTCCGCAGGTCGATTTCCCCACGATTACGGTTGGCGCCAGTTTGCCGGGAGCCAGTCCGGAGATCATGGCCTCGTCGGTCGCGACTCCGCTCGAGCGCCAGTTCGGGAGAATCGCCGGCATTACGGAGATGACGTCGTCCAGTAATCTGGGCACCACCAGCGTCACGCTGCAGTTTGATTTGACCCGCAACATTGATGGAGCGGCTCGCGACGTCCAAGCCGCGATCAATGCCGCGCGCAGTTACTTGCCCACAAATCTTCCCGGCAACCCGACTTATCGCAAGGTCAACCCAGCCGATTCTCCGATCATGGTTCTGGGGCTTACCTCACCGATATACGACCGCGGCACGCTGTACGACGCGGCCTCCACCATCATGCAGCAGCGTCTCTCTCAGATTGAGGGGGTTGGGCAGGTGACGGTTGGAGGTAGTTCGCTGCCGGCCGTGCGAGTCGACGTGAATCCGACGCAGCTCAATAGTTATGGCCTCGGCTTGCAGGACGTGGCCTCGATGCTGAGCCGGCAGAATGCCAACAGTCCCAAGGGCCAAATCATGGATGGCGCGACGACCGCGGACGTCACGACCAACGACCAGCTTCTGAAAGCGGTGGATTACATGCCGCTGGTAGTTGGGTATCACAATGGCGCTGCCGTCAAATTGTCCGATGTCGCAAACGTTGAGGATTCCACGGAGAACATACGCGCGGCCGGCTTCGTCAACGGCAAGCCTTCCGTGCTCATCATCATTTACCGCCAGCCGGGCGCCAACATCATCGATACCGTGGATCGCATTCGCGCCGCGCTTCCCTCTCTGAAAGCTTCGGTCCCTTCCGCCATCGACACGCAAATCGTGATCGACCGTACGCTCACGATTCGCGCTTCGGTTCGCGATGTGGAGCGCAGTCTCATCGTCTCGATCACGCTGGTGATTCTGGTGGTTTTCGTCTTCCTCCGGGACGTCCGCGCTACCCTGATTCCGAGCGTGGCGGTTCCCGCCTCTTTGATCGGGACGTTTGGGGTGATGTACCTGTGCCACTACAGCATCGACAATCTCTCGCTCATGGCGCTCACCATTTCGACGGGCTTCGTGGTGGACGATGCGATTGTAGTCATCGAAAATATCACCCGCTATCTCGAGCAGGGCATGGCGCCCATGCAAGCGGCACTCAAGGGCGCCAGCGAAATTGGATTTACGGTGCTGTCCATTAGTATTTCTCTGGTTGCTGTGTTCATTCCCATTCTGATGATGGGAGGCATCGTCGGCCGGTTGTTTCGTGAATTTGCGGTTGTCCTGTCGGTGGCTATCCTGGTATCTCTGGTTATTTCTTTAACCACGACACCGATGATGTGTTCCCGCCTGCTCAAGCATCTTCGGGATGAGGAGCACGGCAACGTCTACCGTGCCAGTGAGCGCGCCTTCAATGCGCTTCTGGGGGCCTACGAGCGCAGCCTGGGTTGGGTTCTGGAACACCCCCGTCTGACGCTGGTCGTTCTCGGTCTGACCATCGCGCTCAACTTCTACCTTTTTTGGGTCGTCCCCAAAGGATTTTTTCCGCAGCAGGATAACGGCATCATCTTCGGCGGCATCCAGGGCTCGCAGGACACTTCCTTTCAAGCCATGCAAAAGGCTACGGCGCGCATCATCGATGTTGTCAAAACAGATCCTGGCGTCGCCTACGCCATGGCGTTTACGGGCGGCGGCGGTGCCACCAATAGCGGCTTCATCTTCGTGGG
>Ga0187861_10005441_pt1 | contig 10216 bp, 8 predicted proteins | sample June2016WEW_10_1_3_FD_132986 | JGI IMG/M metagenome (GOLD analysis project Ga0187861, IMG submission 132986) | Peatland microbial communities from SPRUCE experiment site at the Marcell Experimental Forest, Minnesota, USA - June2016WEW_10_100 | ecosystem: Environmental > Terrestrial > Soil >...
CCGCGGGCGTCCCGCCCGCTCGTGGCAGGCTGGCAGAATCCGAGGGCAAAGGCGGGCGGGACGCCCGCGGTACGCTCTGCCTCGTGCATTTACTGACATGCACCCTCCAGCAACGCCGCGCAGTCCGTTTCCGTGTGGCCGGCGCTCAAGCTGACCCGCAGCCGCGCCTGCCCTTTCTTAACCGTGGGATAACGAATCGCGGGAACGTAGATTCCTCGCCGCAGCAGCGCCTCAGACCAGGCCGTGGCCGTCTGTTCAGTCCCGGCCATGACGGGAATGATTGGGCTCGTGCCTGGCAAAACGTTGAGCTTGCGCGCAGCCAGGCCCGCGCGCACTGTCCGCGACAGGGCCAGGAGATGCGTGCGCCGCTGCGGCTCCGCGTCAATAAGCCGCAGCGCTTCACGGGCGGCCGCGGCGCTGGCCGGCGCCAGGGCCGTGGAAAAAAGATAGGCGCGGCCGCTGTGGACGATTGTGTCTATCACCAGCTTGGAGGCGCAGATGAAGCCGCCTTGGCTGCCCAGGGTCTTCGACAACGTGCCCATAGCCACCACGTGTTCAGGCAGGCGGCCGTGCTCCTTCGCAAGCTGCTCCAAACCGCCGCGCCCCGTCTCACCCAGCACTCCCGTGGCGTGCGCTTCATCCACCAGCAGCAGCGCCCCCGCGGCCTGCGCCACAGCCGCGAGCTCCGCCAGCGGCGCGGCATCGCCGTCCATGGAGTAAAGGGACTCGACAACCACTACGGGTGCCACGTACCGGGGCTGGTTCCGGTCCGTGCCTTCGCGCTCCAAGAGCCGTTCCATGTCCGCAACATCGTTGTGCTTGAACGTCCGTACCCGCGCGCCGCTCAACCGCGCGCCGTCGAGGAGACTGGCGTGGGCGAGCCGGTCGAGAATGATCGTCTCTGCCGCGCCGGCCAGCGCGCCGAGGGAAGCCAGGGCTGCTTGATACCCGGACGGGAAGACCAGCGCCGCCGCGCTCTGTTTGAACTCCGCCAGCGCGCTTTCCAGCTCCGCGTGTTCCGGCTTGTGGCCCACGATGAGCGGGCTGGCGCCCGCGCCCGCGCCTCTGCGCTCCAACGCGGCTTTTGCCGCGGCGATGACCAGAGGATGGGTTGACAGCCCAAGGTAATCGTTGGAGGCAAAAGAGAGGATTTCGCGGCCATCAAACTTAAGCCGCACACCCGCGCCTTCAGCCGTCTTCAGTTCGCGAGCAAGGCCGTCTGAGCGCCAGGTGGAAAGGCGATCATTGAGTAGTTCGGACCAGCTTTTCAAGGTTTGATGCCAGCGCTTTCTCCTCCAGTCCTCGCCGCAACCCCACAAGTTTCTACATTCGCCGCATAGGCATGTCGGGCGATTCCGGACTAGGAATCAGCCTCTGCCTTTTGGGGTCAACGTGGTAGTCCAGGCTTTCGAGCGGTAATTGCCCCAATAACGCGGGCACGCCAGCGTGGCCTGCGAGCAGCTCTACGAAGACGGTGCGGTCCAGAACGCGGAGCGTCGCCGGGGCGTGGATGTCGCGCATCTCGACCCTGCCGTCCGCGTATGTGGCAGGCTCTTGGCGCACAACAGGCAGCCCAAGCTGGTCAAGCAGGTCCGGCGGTAAGGACAACATACTTGCACCGGTGTCCACTATGGCAGTGCTGCGAACCACGCGCACTTCCTCGGGCTTGATGAATTTACGCCGCAGCAGTGCAAGGTCTTCGGCATTGGTTACTTGAATGTCCACAACCACCTGGCCCATGGCTCCTCCATCCACGCGACGTGTGGTGGCCTCGTCTAGCCCAACAGTCTCCATAGAGCACCTCCAGACTCTTCGACATAGTATACCACATACCTCAGGCCTGCTTCCCCAGATTCGCCTGCACCCGCGTCGGCAAACCCACAATGCGCAGGAAGCCCGTGGCGTCATCCTGGTTGTACGAGCCGCCGGCTTCCATCGTCGCAATGTTCGCATCGTACAGGCTGTATGGCGATTTGCGGCCGGTGATGCGGATCGAGCCTTTGTAAAGTTCGCAGCGCACCACGCCGGTCACGTTCTGCTGGGTCTCATTTACGAACGCATCGAGGCACCGTTTGGCCGGATGGAACCAATAGCCGTAGTAGACCAGTTCCGCATACTTGGGGCTAAGGCTGTCGCGGATGCGCATGACTTCGCGGTCCAGGGTCAGGCCTTCCAGGTCGCGGTGGCATTCGTAGAGCACCGTGGCGCCGGGAGCTTCGTATACCCCGCGGCTCTTCATGCCCACAAAACGGTTCTCAACCATGTCGCACACGCCCACGCCATTGCGTCCGGCGCTGGCATTGAGGGCCTCGAGAAGCTGCACCGGCGCCAGGCGCCGGCCGTTCACGCCCACTGGATAGCCCTGCTCGAACTCAATCTCGAGAACTTCGCTCTTGTCGGGCGCCAGTTGCGGCGGGGTGACGAGCTGGAACATCTCGTTGCGCGGCTTATACCAGGGGTCTTCCAATTCCCCGGCCTCATGGCTGCGGTGCGCCAGATTGGGGTCGGTAGACCAGGGCTTCTTGACGCTGGCCTGCACGGGGATGCCGTGCTGGGCCGCATACTCGATGGCCTCCTTGCGGCCGGGGATCAGCGCGCGAAATTCGGCGTTGCGCCAGGGGACGATCAGCTTGACGCCGGGCAATAATGCGTAAGCCGCCAGTTCGAAGCGGCACTGGTCGTTGCCCTTGCCCGTCGCGCCGTGAGCGATCCACTGGGCGCCCTCAGCCTTGGCCACATCCACAATGGCCTTAATCATGAAGGGCCGCGCGATGGAAGTGCCCAGCAGATAGCGGCCCTCGTACTTGGCCTCGGCGCGCAGGCACTGGAAGACGCCGTCGCGGACGAATTCCGCCTTGATGTCGCGCACGAGGAATTTGGCCGCGCCGCTGGCCAGAGCTTTCTTCTCCAGGTCCAGGCTCTCCTGCTGGCCCACGTCAATGATCACGCAGACGACCCTGTGGCCTTTGTCGGCCAGCCAGCGCACGATGACACTGGTGTCCAATCCCCCGGAATACAGGAGGATGACTTTCTCCCCTTGGGCCGCATCCTTCGCTCTTTTCGCTGGCTTCTTCGACATGGGCGTACAGGCTCCTTTCCCGCCAAGACCTGAAAGAAAGAACCATTACGGCGGCGCGCCCGGTTTGCAAGCTTAGATTGAGGCTTGGTAACCGTTCCGTCCGAGCCGCGACCGTGAGGGAGCGGTGCCATCATTCCCATTCTTCCTATTCTTCCCATTCTTCCCATAGCATTTGATGGCGGGCTCCCCTGACCGCAGCCATGTTTTTTGGGCAGAATGCTGAGAAATTGGGCAGCGGGCTGTATACACTGGCCGCAGGGCCTGTCTTGGGGAAACAGATGATGAGAACTGACCTTGCTCCCGCAACTTTGTTCCTCGCTGCGCTGCTGTGCCGCGCGGCCTGCGCCGCTGCAGGCGCCAACCCGTGCTTCGCGATCACGGTCGTGGATGAGGAGACCGGCCGCGGCGTACCGCTGGTGGAACTGCGCACGGTCAACGAGATTCGCTACTACACCGACAGCAACGGCATCGTGGCTTTCGATGAGCCGGGACTGCTGAACCAGAAGGTGTTCTTCCACGTGCAAAGCGACGGCTATGAGTTCCCCAAGGACGGCTTCGGCTATTGCGGCACGGCGCTGGACGTCAAGCCGGGCGCCGGCGCCACGCTGCGCCTCAAGCGGCTCAACGCCGCGGAGCGGTTGTACCGCATCACGGGCCAGGGCATCTACCGCGACAGCCTCCTGGCCGGTCAGCCTGTGCCCCTCAGCCAGCCGGTGTTGAACGCTCAGGTCCTCGGGCAGGACTCAGTGCAAATGGCCGAGTACCACGGCAAGCTGTATTGGTTCTGGGGCGACACCAACAAGCCTGCTTATCCGCTGGGCCACTTCGGAACCGCGGGCGCAACCTCGCAGAAACCCGGACAGGGCGGGCTGGACCCGGCGAAGGGCATTGAGTTGGCGTACTTCACCGATCAGGCCGGCTTCAGCAAACCCACGTGCAACGTGGCGGGTGAAGGCATGAAGTGGCTGGACGGCCTCGTTACCGTGCCTGACGAGACCGGCGCCGAGCGCCTCGTGGCCCACTTCTCGCGGATGAAGAGCCTGGACAAGGTGCTGGAGCACGGCTGGGTCGTTTTCAACGACAAGACCGAGACGTTCGAGCCGCTCGCAAGCTGGCCGCTGGATGATCCGCCGCGCTGGCCGTGCTGCCACGCGTTCCGCCACCGCGTGGGAGAACAGGATTACGTCTACTTCGCCTGGCCCTTTCCGCACATGCGCGTCAAAGCGGACCTCAAATCCATCAAGGATCCGCACGCTTACGAAGCCTTCACCCCCCTTGTTCCGGGCAGCCGTTATGTCAAAGGCGAAGCCAAACTCGAGCGCAGCCCGGACCGGCATCTGACTTGGGGCTGGAAACCCGACACCGGGTTCATCACGTTCGCGCAACAGAAGCAACTCTTCGATGCGGGGCAGTTCGCGGCCTCTGAGCTTGTCTACAAGCTGACGGATATTCAGAACGGCAGGGCGGTGATCGCCCACGCCGGCTCGGTCGCGTACAATGCGTTCCGCAAACGCTGGATCATGGTCTTTCATGCGGAATGGGCCAAGCCGTCGAATCTGGGCGAGGTTTACTACGCCGAAGCCGAAGCGCTCGAAGGCCCGTGGGTCCAAGCGCAGAAGATCGTCACCCACGCCAGGTACAGCTTCTACAACGTAAAGCACCACCCGCTTTTTGACCAGGAAGGCGGCCGGATCATCTACTTCGAGGGCACCTACTCCACGACGTTCTCAGACACGCGGGACCCCACGCCGGCGACCCCCCGTTACGACTACAACCAGGTCATGTACAGGCTGGACCTAGCCAGCCCGAGGCTGAAACTCCAGAAGTAAACAGGTTCGATTTGGGATTAGACAACACACACCGTGGTGGTTGCTTTTCAATCGAAAATCGAAAATCCAAAATCCAAAATCATTGCTGCAGGCCCATCATCTGCTTCACGGTGGGAAGGATTGCCTGGGCCCAGATTTCATAGCCCTTGAGGTTGGGGTGCAGGGCGTCCGGCATGATTTCTTTGGTCAGGGTCTTGTCCGCGGTCAGGAACTTGTCGCCGATGTCCAGGTACTTGAGCATCTTGCCGTCGTCCAGCTTGGCGACGATCTTGTTGACTTCCTCGTTCTTTTCCCTTGCCGGGTTGGGCTTCTCACCGCGCGGGAAGATGTCCAAGAGCAGGATTTTCGCCTGGGGTTGCTTGGTCTGGATTTCCTTGACGATGGCGGTGATGCCTTCCGCCACGTCGCCTGCCGAGTTGTTCCCATTGTTCGTGCCGATCATTATGACAAACAGGCGCGCCTTGTAGCCTTCCAGTTCGCCGTTCTGCATACGCCATAAGACGTGCTCAGTGCGGTCGCCGCCAATGCCCAGATTGAGCGCCCTGTACTGCTCGAAGTATTTGTGCCAGACAGTCTTCCCGCCGCCGCGCCAGCCGTCGGTGATCGAGTCGCCGACGAAGACCAGGTTGATGTTGCCATTCATCTTCTTGATGTCGGCCAGGAAGCCGTCATGGCGGTTCTTGTCCTTAATGGCCGGCGTGGTGGTGGCGAGTTCCCCCGCGGGCAAAAGCTGCGGACAGGTGAGCGCGAACACCCACAGCAGAATTCCCAAGCGGCGCAGGCATGACATCTTCATCGCTAGTCCCCCGGTTGGCTTCTTCCTGTGGGTGCATCACCGGACTTGTGCCACGGATATGCCGCCGCAACGCGGCGGCTTATCCGTGCTACCCCCTGCTGGCACGGATGAGGCCGCGCCAAACAGCCGGCGCGGCCACATCCGTGGCACAAATCCCGTGATGCACCCTCTTCCTGACAAGTCACTCCAAATCCCTTGGCGGTCGTGGTCCGCTATGGTATACTAAACCGCCGTGCCGTCAACCGCCTTTGAGACCATGATCGGGTTTGCTCTTGCCGCTGCCAGCGCCGGCGCGGGAGAGGCGCCGGCCCTTGAACCCGCCGGCACAACCGGCGGCGTGGCACACTACTGGGTTACCTCGCTTCACCAGGGCGTAGGGCAAGTTGCCAACTTGCCCCACCAGGGCCAGCGGACCAAGCTGCGCATAATCGCGCCGGACGGCGCCGCCGCAAAGGAAGACAAGCGCTTCTTGTTCGTGCTGCCGGTCGAACCGCGCGAAGAGACCCACTACGGCGATGGTCTGGAAACTGTGCGGAAGACGGGACTGCATGAGCAGCTTGGCCTGATCGTTGTGGCGCCCAGCTTCGACAAGCTGCCGTGGTATGCAAACCATCCCACCGACCAGGGCCGCCAGGACGAGACGTACCTGCTTGAAGCCGTCATCCCTGTGGTGGACCGTCTGTATCCGTCCAAGCAGCCGCAGCGTTTGCTGCTGGGGTTCAGCAAGTCGGGCTGGGGAGCATTCAGCTTGATCCTGCGCCATCCGGATGTCTTCGCCGCGGCCGCGGCCTGGGATGCGCCGCTGATGAAAGACAAGCCGGACCAGTTCGGCATGGGCGAGTGCTTCGCCACTCAGGAGAATTTCGAGCACTACCGGATCACGAAGCTGCTGCGTGAGAAGGCCGCGCCCTTTCAGGCGGCCAAGCGCCTGTGGCTGGCGGGCTATGATAACTTCCGCGCCCAGACCGTCGAGGCGCACAAACTGATGGACGAGTTGCATATTCAGCACGATTACGCTGACGGTCCCAAGCGTGCGCACCTGTGGGGCAGCGGCTGGGTGGAAGAAGCAATCAAGGCGCTAACGGAGTATTAGGCTTGAGACTTCAGGCTTGCGGTCCGCTCGCCCAAGCGGGATCTGCCCGCTCCAGCAAACCAACCCCGGCGACGGTTCAGGTCATCGTGGTATTCATTGCGCCCCATCCGCCGCGCCGCTTCCTGCAAGCGCCGGCGAATCGCCCGCACTTCGGCGATTACTTTGGATTCCTTGGCTGCCTTCATAGGCCCATGACCTCTGTTATCTGCTTCTTGTCCGGCGCGTCATCCGCATACAGGAAGTTGGGTATGGTTGTTTCAAGATACAGTTTCATTGTGCGCTGCTCTCGACCACGAGCGTGCCCTCGTAGTTTGGGCATCTCTGAGGACGATACATGAGCAGATTCTCTTGTTCAAGGCACATAGCACAATTTCTTCCCAGCCTTGACATTCCTTGCGGCGCATGGTAAGGTTCAGGGAGCGTAGTTCATACAAGGTCTCGTTTGTTTTGGAGGAACATAAGGGAAATCTGTGTTGTGACAATTTGAAGATGCGCGAGCATCAGGGAACTGTTTCCTGAAGAACGGCCAACCTGGGTCCTCGGACCCTTGAAGAACAGAAGCAGCGACTTGTGCCGCGCCCCGCAAGGGGCGTCGGCCAAGTTTGCTGTTCTGTTCTGCCCCTTGGCCGGGGCCTTCAGGAGCGGCGGCTTGGTCCGGCGCTCTTTTTTTTTCGAAGGAGGGGCGGGCATGAAAACCCAACATGGCGGCGTAGTGGCACATGCTCTGACAATTGTACTTGCGGGAGTTTTTGTGGCCTGGGGTGCTTCAGCCGGACAAGCAGGCGCTCAGAAGTGGCTCTCTCAGTTGTACGCTTCTACAGGATCTCCGGCTATTGGGTCAGACGGTACAATCTTCGTCGCGAGTGCCAATACGATTTATGCAGTTTGCCCTGATGCGAGCCAAAGGTGGGCCTTCTCAGCAACTTTTGCGTATTCGGTGACTACGCCATCTATCGGCCCTGATGGCACAGTATATTTTGGGTGCTTGGACATGAACCTTTACGCATTCACAGGCGATGGAACGAAGAAATGGGAGTACAAGACCTATGGGGCTATTTATGGCTCCCCTGCCATTGGGGCAGACGGGACAATCTACATTGCCTCCTCGGACGACAGTCTTTATGCCTTCAACCCTGACGGAACAAAAAAGTGGGCTGCCGCCACACCACAGGATCTAAGGACACCCGCAATTAGTACGGACGGAACCATTTATGCCATCACAAGGACCGGGAACCATGTTTACGCTTTCAATTCAGACGGAACCCAAAAATGGGTTTGCGCGATCAATGGCGGCGCTTCTGGTTATGCAATCGATGCAGATTCTCCGGTTATTGGGACGGACGGGACAGTTTACGTTGCAGCGGGAGGTTTGTTCGCAATCAACCCTGATGGAACGCTGAAATGGTCGTTCACAACTAGCGCGGCATATGCTTCTCCAGCCCTTGGCGCTGATGGAACTATCTACTTCGGTTCGGTTGACGATAGTCTTTACGCCTTTTCTCCTGCAGGGTCCCAGAAATGGGCATTCAGGACATGGGGCAGCATCGTCACCTCCCCAGCAATCGCAGCCGACGGCACGATTTACATCGCTTCCCAAGACAGTTCGTTCTACGCCCTAAACCCTGACGGTACACAAAAGTGGGCATTCACACCGCAGGCCGTTCTTTATTTTTCTGGCTCGCCTGTTATCGCGACAGACGGAACGATCTATGATGGTCACGGAAATGGGCTGTATGCAATTTATGGTTCCGCGGCCTTGGCTGAAACAGCCTGGCCGATGAATGGACATGACCTACAGCATACACATCGACAGATACCGCCGCCCACGATCACCAGCCCGCTTTCGGCGACGGGCGGGGTTGGCACCCCGTTCAGCTACACCATAACGGCGACGGGGAACCCCACGAGTTTCGGCGCGACGGGCCTGCCCGCCGGCCTGGGCCTCAGCACATCAACCGGAAGTATCTCTGGTACGCCGACTGCCAGCGGCAGCTACACTGTGTCAATCAGCGCCACGGGTTCGGGGGGGACGGCAACCGCAACATTGAGCCTCGCGATTTCTCCCCCGAATGCGCCGGTCATCACCAGTCCCTTAACGGCTTCGGGCACCGAAGGAATGCCATTCAACTACCAGATTGCGGGCAGCAACAATCCAGCCGGCTACAACGCCGCGAACCTGCCGCCCTGGGCGTCCGTGAACACCAGCACGGGAGCCATCACGGGCACGCCGAACGAAGCAGGCTCCTCCAGCGCGACAATCAATGCCACGAACGCCGGAGGCACAGGGTCGGCAACTCTGACCATCACGATCTCGTTGCCCAACGCCCCGGTAATCAGCAGTTCTCCTACCGCTTCCGGCACAGTGGGGCAGGCGTTCAGCTACGCCATCGCTGCCAGCGGCACACCTACAAGTTTCAATGCAACAGGATTGCCCTCCTTCCTGAGCATTGACCCATCCTCTGGCGTCATATCCGGCACGCCAACCTTTACCGGCCAAATTGTTGTCACGCTGAGCGCAACTAACGGTGGTGGCACAAGAACGGGAACGCTAACAATCACGGTGGTCCCGCCTGCGCCGCCCGTCATCTCCGGGAGCAGCCAAGGTGTCTTTACAGCCACAATTGGGCAGCCATTCAATTACCAGATAACGGCCACAGGCAATCCCATGAGTTACGACGCCACGGGGCTGCCGAGCGGCTTGAGCATCTCCGGCAACACAATCTCCGGCATCCCCACCGTATGCGGACAGATCGCGGTGGGCTTGAGCGCCACGAACATGGGCGGCACCGGCACGGCGACCTTGGTGCTTACGATATTCGACTCGTCGGGAGGCAACGCCAATACGCCCAGCTTCACTTCGTTTCCAACTACCCCGGATCCAATCATTGCCGGCCAATCCGTGACCCTGACCGCCGCCGGGAGCGACGCGGGCGGGTCTTTGCTCCTCTACACATGGAATTTCGGCGATGGCACCACAGCCTACGGGCCCTCGGTAACGCACGTTTACACTGCGGGGGGCGTTTACACCGCCACCGTGACGGTCAGCAATGGCGTCAACAGCGCGACGCAGAGCGTATACGTGCCCGTGAACGCGGCAGCCCCCGATACCAGCGGCGGCAGCGGGCCGCTCCCCAACGTGTTTTCCGTGCTCAAGGCCGCGATAATGTTCAACTTCAAGGGCTACGGCAAGGACAGCCTCACGCTTTCGGGATCGATCCCTTTGCAGAAGAACTTCAACCCGTCGGGGAAAACTGCCATCATTACGGTCGGGGACCTGGAGCAGACGTTCACACTCAACCCCAAGGGCAAGGGCGGGAATTCCAGCGCTTCGCTGGTGCTGTCCGGCAAGCTCAAGAACAGCGTCTTTACCGCCACACCAGCGAAGTTCACGTTTACATTGAAGAATCAGATTCTATTCC
>Ga0187861_10005443_pt1 | contig 10213 bp, 6 predicted proteins | sample June2016WEW_10_1_3_FD_132986 | JGI IMG/M metagenome (GOLD analysis project Ga0187861, IMG submission 132986) | Peatland microbial communities from SPRUCE experiment site at the Marcell Experimental Forest, Minnesota, USA - June2016WEW_10_100 | ecosystem: Environmental > Terrestrial > Soil >...
AGTGTATAACTCCCAGGTGCAACATTCATTGCATAGAATCCGCCATCCTCAAACGTACGAATCGTATCGATAGAAACTTTACGTGTCGCCTTTAGGATGACACGACTTCCACTCAGTGGAGTACGTACTCCTTCTTTTTCGAGATAGACATTACCCGAAATAGTTCCACCACGATAAAATGGAATTTCGATCCGCCTCATTTGATTCGGATCGACGACAAAAGAGAACTTATCGATTGTCGGCACCAGATTAGGATCGATCTGTTGTCTGTCAACCTCTAGATTGTATCGGAAGTAGCTTTCTAGCTGTGTCACTCGGATGATGCTGTCTCTGCCAAGCTCAACCTTGCCCCTGCCTTCGACTCTGACCCCTCTTGCGGGAATGAGCTCGTCTCCAGCATCGTACTTGCCATTATTATTATTATCGACAAACAATATAACATCAGCGCCCCCTTTACCAATTTGTTCGCGGTTTGATAAGAACGCTGCGCCACGGTCGAGCGCAATCGAGCCGTAGAGTGACTGGCGAGATGTACTGCTTTCATTTGAGAAATCAAAGACCGAAGAGGTGCGCGTGAAATTTAAATCCATAATCAGGCCAGCCTCAAACGATGTTGCGTTGCCTGCAAAGTTACGATCAAATCCCAGATTGAACTGGAAAATCTGCATAAACGTTTTAGAAAATTGGAAACTCGCATCCTGAAGGGTTCTGGTCTGCAGATTGTATGCTGCGACACCGCGCAAATAAAATGCCTGCAAGAAATTCGGGAGAAACGATGAGCGTGGCAGCATGTACATTGCCGTCGTTGTAAGAAGACCAGTACCATTAAAGTTCAGCGGACTCACATCAGTGCCGACCATTGTTTCACTATAGCTCATTAGCAATTGTATGCTGATAAGATGAGTTAAAAGATCTAATCGTTTCAACAAATGTTTTCCCGATACATCATCCGAGTAGTCCTCGGAGATCCTGAATCCAGTACTGGATGAGATAAACGTTAGAGGCAACGAGAGAGCCATACTTGCATTCTGCTGAGGCGATGAACCAATGAGTGTATCATTCAATATATATTTTGAATATGAGATAGACACACCCGCATTAGAGGCAAAAATAGTGTTCGCATTCAAGATGTAATACGCATCCGGTGCCACATTAACATTGAAAATGTACTGCGAAAACAAACGGGACGAAAACCCAAAATTATATATCGGTTTCTGGAACCCGGCGTTATTGCTGCGCTCGAGGCCGCCATTGAGCGTTAGCCAGTTCGCGGCACCATAGAGCAAATTTGCATTTCCAAAATACGCATCATTCGTCGACGCCGTAGTATTATCCACTTTTCCCGCTTGTATATTGTAACTCAGAATCCCCTTTGGTACAAACGAGAATGGTATCTGAATTTGTTTCTCACTAACATTTATATCACCATATTTGGAAAACGTTTTAACTGTAATTTTCTCTGTTCCGTACGTAAGCGGAAATTGAAATCGATAGTAGCCTGCCGCGTTAGCTTTCTGAAAAGCAATCAGTCGATCATTAAGGTACAATTCTACCTCAGACTCGGGATCGGTGAATCCATCAACGATATAATTATCAAACATTATTCGAGGCTCGACGGGCTCGTTTGATAAGGCAATGCCAGTAACTCGCGGAACAAAATCGCTGCCGGTCGTAATCTGACCTGCCGTGAGCGAGCTGAAATAATTATTCCCTCGCACGACGTAGCGCCAGCGGAGGTCGCTGACAGAAGCGGCCTGCCCCGTTGCACCAACCAGGCTACCCTGAATATCCCCTCCAGCCACTTCACCTCCGCCGGTGAGCGTATAGTTCGTTCCCTTTGATGAGAACTTGTCTAACGAAGTAGAGACGTTGTAGTCTAGGACGGCGCCACCGATGACTGAACGACCGAGAGCATAATGCAGCGGATATTTCACCGATGGGCCGAAGTCGTTTCCCACTTCCGAACGCACCAACGCTGCCTTCTTGCGGACGATCGCAGGCAATTCCTTGGAGGTCTCGGCAATAATCTGGAGCCGGTTGATGTTAACTGTGCTGCTGATGCCAAAAATTTCTTCGAATTTTTCAGTCGATATGTAAATATCCATCTCCCCTTTGAACATCTCTTCCAGTGTCAGTACATATACTTTATCTCCGAGGGAAATTTCATGCCTGACCGGATTGATTGTCATTGGCATTGCAGAGGAGATATATGTCCCTTTAATGGTATTCTGTCCCTCGATGGTATAATAAATTTCAAAAATATTGAATAATTCTGTAACAGGAAGAAAGATTTTATCATTTTTGACTGCAACTGATATGTTATAGCTGCCCAATTCCTTGAGAGTGTACCCAAATATCACTTCATCATATTGGGAGGATTGCTGCGCTAGCGATCGGGATGGAACAAGAAAATAGAATAAAAAAAATATATTAAGAGTTAATAATAGGGTTTGTACACCGTTATAATAGTTTCTTGGAGGGATTAACTCATGTATATGCGGATGAATCCGAGTCAATCCTGTCTCTTTTTGTCCTATACGACTTCTGCCCCCATTAACGTTTCTTCGAACACCTTGTACCGTGTAAATAATCTTTTTATAATATTCTACTAACGTTCCCGTTAATATCGATACAGAGCAAAAATAATAACGATGCTTGAATTTTGAATATGGTTTTGGGGTATCTGCATTATCGATAGACGGCATAACCAATACGCTGTCCTGAATCTCATAGAACAATCGTCTCGAGCGAAGCCATAACAAATCATATATACGTTCTTTTATGATGCCGCATTGCATCATTCAAGATTCACAGTCACTTCTTTGATCACCGTCGGTGCTTGTAATAAGTCTTCCACCGAGATATCCGATCGTTTGGTTTCAAATGTCAAAACAAGTCTATGCTTACCCTTTGCTGCTTTTGAAATGTCAAGTTCCATCTTGTTCCTAATGCGAAAATAAATCGATGCCGTTTCCTCAAACAAAGCTACCTTTTCATTTGCAGCGGAAAACAACTCTGCCTTAATGCTGCCAATATATGGAGTATTCCCGGTGCGCTCAACATCCGTTATAACAGTAAGCTTATTATCTTTTGATAAAGTGCTGACATCGTGTACGATCACACCTGTTGAGACATTTCCTTTCCTGTAGAAAACAGGGAAAATCTGGTCAAACTTGAAATTGATTTGTGTCGTGACTGCCTCGGTTGTTTTCTTTTCGATGTCCGGTGTTTTTTGAGCCGACGTCACCTTAACTCTAGAGAAAAAAGATGCATCTTTAACAGTGCCCTTGGTGCGCACCTGCAATCTGACAGTTTGTGCTTCTTTTGTGCCCAATAAAAAACTGCGTGGAAATGCCCGGACTATTGGGTTTAGAGAATATATTCCAGCGGCTAACGTATCATTGTAATTCATTTTGGGATTACCTGCACTATCTGCATCGGGATAACCGAAGACAAAGCTGACGTTCACTTCTTGAGGAGATGCAGAATTATTTGTGATATATAAATTTCCGATTCCGCTCTTCGAATCAATAAAGAGTATGGAGGGCGCTACAGTTACTTGGGCGAGAAGTATTTCTGTTCCCAAGAACATTATAGGTATCAGGTAGATAAATATTTTGAAACGGCAATAAGACAAATGTTTCATTCTGATATTTTCTCCTTTCTGGAATATATCTTAGAACTCCAGAATAAGTGGACAAGATCCATCATTTTTCAATCAAGATACTACTGTAAAATCCAAAAAAAGGCACTCAGAAAGTCTAAACAAAAAGGGTTTCCCGAATGACCTTATAATTAAGCAATTACTACTGATAAATGCAACCAAATATCCGCGAAACTTACTATGGCAAAATCATATTCAAACGTATACGATATGGAATTTGACCTATAAGTATAAACATAAAAAAGGGGAAGCCCATTTTGATCTAGGCTTCCCCTGTAATGATTTCTTCGAATTTATTGATAATAATCAACTGCTAAATTTAGCGTTCCGCTATACGTACCAGATGCTTGATTTGCTGGTACAGCACTCGTGCCATCTGATTTAAACAATTCTCCACCTACCCAAGCCTGACAATTGCCACCGGTCAAAGTCACAGCTGTCGAACCACTTGTAAGTATTGCTGAAGAACTTTGTGCTCCAACATCACCACCAGTTACACTGGGTTTGTATATCAAGGTATTACTTGATGGACCGTTAAGAGTAACTGAACTCGCAAATGTAAAAAGAACTTGCGCTGCGGCACTACCGGCCACTTTCAATCCACCTACAGTTGATCCCGAAATAATGCTTGTAGCTCCACCAGTCTTGGGATCCACGATCGGATTACCACCTACCATAATGTTTCCAAAAGAAAAGTTAATAGGACTCGATATCGCAAGCGGTGTATAAATAACTGCATTGGCAGTTAGATCATGATTTGCTCCGAGACCTGTTTGTGCTAATGTCGGCTGTGAGCACAGAAGTGCTATCAAAGCAACAATTGCTATATAACCTAAATTCCGTAACATATGTACCTCCATTAAATTATTTGTTTATTTATTGTGTATTAATTTTGTTTTTTATTTCCATCAATTTCTTTCTTTACTTACCTCAATCTTCGTGCCAACATAAATTCTTTGTTATTTTGACGATTTTCAAGCATTTGATAGATTTTTCTGCCCATATTGAGATTAATGACTCATATTGAGAATTATCATATTTAGTTTAAATATGCGATATTATAAGAAAATCGAAATTCTTAATAAAGTTCAGTATCATAATGATACAAAGCCGTTATATATGTACTTTGCAATGGTTTTTAAAAAATATTTTTAGAACTATTAAATAAAGCATTTATTTAGTTGGATATTATTATGGGACATTAAACAATGAAAACTATTGACGAATCATATCAAATTTACTTCCAAATGTATACGATAAACAATTTGACATATAAGTACATAAAAAAGGGGAAGCCCTTTGATTTTGGGCTTCCCCTATAGTGATTTCTTCTAATTTATTGATAATAATCAACAGCTAAGTTTAGCGTTCCGGAATACGTACCAGATGCTTGACTTGTTGGCACAACACTCGTGCCATCTGAAGCAAACAGTTTTCCACCTACCCAAACTTGACAATTTCCACCAGTTAAAGTTACAGCAGTCGTAGCACTTGTAAGTTGTACTGAAGCACCTTGAGTCGCACCACCATATACAGTAGGTGTATATTTCATAGTATGACTCGCACCATCAGACAGGGCAATTTGAGATGTCCATGTAAAAAGGACTTGAGATCCTGAACTACCGGCTACTTTCAATCCACCTACACTTGATCCCGAAATAACGCTTGTAGCTACACCAGTCTGGGGATTCACGACCGGATTTCCACCAAGCATAATATTTCCAAAAGTAAAATTAACAGGGCTCGTTATCGAAAGTGGCAAATAAACAACTGCACTGGCAGTTAGATTTTGATTTGCTCCGAGACCTGTTTGTGCTAATGTCGGCTGTGAGCACAGAAGTGCTATCAAAGCAACAATTGCTATATAACCTAAATTCCGTAACATATGTACCTCCATTGGATTTTTTTTATTTTGTATTAATTTCGTTTTCTGTTTCCATCAATTTCTTTCTTTACTTACCTCAATCTTCGTGCCAACACAAATTCTTCTTTATTTTAACGATTTTCAAGCATTTGATAGATTATTATGCCCATAATGAGATTGTTGACTCATATTGAGAATTACTATATTTAGTTTAAATACGCGATATTATAAAAAAGATCAGCATTCTTGAGACAGCTCCGTATCATAATGATACAAGGTTGTCAAAAAATCATCCTTAGAGTGGTTTTTTGCAATATTTTCAGGGCTATTATTATTAAATCTTGCTGGTACAAAGATTTTTTGAAAACGTATCTATATTAATTGAGTATTATAATAGGACATTAAACAATGAAACCATTGACAAATATTGTTTAAAAGAACATAAGATGAGACAGTTTTTTCGAAGTCCAGAGGTTAAAAAGTTGAATTGTCGAGAGAGTTTTATCGCTATTTGTTGCAGGATGAATCTATATAAGAGAATGGGCCTTTTTACAGATACTCGAGAGTAATAGTAGAGACCGGCAATGGGCCTTTATTTCTTATTGTGGCTTTCTGATGATGAACTAAGAAAAATGTATATGCGATTAAAAGCGGATCACTGAGTTTCATCGAGCGCTTTAAAAGATTATTATTTCTTAATCTGAATTGCGTAGAATTCCCGTTTGTGATTATCGCCCGTGTGAAATAAGTCGTCCCATCATTTAAATATCCACAGACAATTCGCACTGGATATACACTCTGTTTGTTCTTTTCAGACAGCTCCGGGTTTGTAAAACTCAGAAGAACAGTTAAGTTTTCGTATGCTGAGATAGAGAATCCAAAATCGAGGCTAATGATATCTTCATTATTACCATTTTTTGCTGATGCCAATTCATTCAAATGCGATATATCTTCTGCAAACAAAGTTCGCAAATCGTCATCCATCCTAGTAATATTTACAGATGGCAAAACATTCAGCTTAACCTTCATTGAAGCTTTTATTTGTGCCTGACTCTCACCCGACAATCCAGCGGTCAATATCAAAACAACTATCGCAGCTCTGATTATGCGAGCAGCATAGCGATGCAATTGTTGATTCGTCATAGCCATACTACTAATATGTTGAATAATTAACGGATACATTAATTGTTCCAGTATAAGTTCCTGAGTTCACACTACCCACAGGTCCTAATTTTCCATATAAAAACAGATATGCCGTTGCCTGCGGAGCTGTATATCCACCGTGCGCAGGAGTTGGAGGCGGTGCAGGTACACCTGCAGTCCTTCGAAGCATCGGAAGTGTTATCGCAGTGAATCCTGCCGGTACTTCAACAGCACCTGCCTTGGCGCTAGTCGCATCGCCGTTTCCGAGATTTGAGTAAGCAAAGTTGCAAGTAAACGGTATCTGCATACCCGGTCCTCCCGCGCCAGTAGTCATGTATATAGGAGCGGATACTGTTACTGTAATATCCCTTGTCGCATCACCTATAATTTTGATATACTGAGTTTCGATGTCATTCAATGAAATTGTTACAGTTGCTGAGCTGCCGCTTCCTATCCATTGCTGCCTGGCGCAGAAGTCCAAGAAGCCAGGTGTGGAAGGCACAGTTAAAGAGATCCCCTGAGAAGTTGTATAAACACCAAAATTTATTTTTTGTGCAACTCCAAGGCGGACAACAAACGCACTTAACAGTATCAGCATTCCCCATTGTTTCAATATGTGTGTAAACGAGATCATAAAATGTATTCTACGTCGATTTTCAGTTCCATAGTATAATTACCGGGTATGATATTTTCCAGGCCTGAAACCTGCCCTCCCACCCACAGATAATACACTCCCCCATCACTTAACTTGACCTCATTATTCTGCGTGAGAAGGATCGATTTCACCTGGACATTATCAGTACTTCCGCTGACATTGTAGGTGAAGTAAAGTTGTGATTGGCCATTTTCGTGCTGTAGAATCGTTTGCTTTTCATTCGTAATCCGCACGAGACTATTCGGATAGCCGGCGATTTTTATCTGTCCTGAATGTGCGTCTCTTTGTGGATCCACAATGAGATCTGTCGATGAGAGATTACTGACCTCGAATTCTAGATCCTTCATCACAATCAGATCTACATTGCCCACAACATTTGCGGAGGCAGTGATCTTCGCCACAACCTGACCCGTATTTTGTGCATCTGCAATGTAACCGATAAGCAAGCTGATCGCAAATAAATATTTTAAATGTCCCATCATCGTAATACGACCATTTTTTTAGTTTGTGTTTTATCTGCCGCGTTCATTCTGCAAAAATATACGCCGCTGGTAACGTTTGTTGCATTCCACACTACGACATGACTCCCTGCTGAATATTCCTGGTCGGTCACCGTGGCAACTTTCTGGCCGAGGATATTGAATACTAGGATCGTTACGCGAGTTTGCGCTGGAATTGAAAAAGTAATGTTCGTTGTCGGGTTAAACGGGTTCGGATAGTTCTGTGCCAATTGAGGAGTAATTGGTAAATATCCCGATACAGCATTGTTCGTAGAGACAACCAGACGGAAACGGGACGCGGAAGCGCTGCTCTTCATCAATTTGGCGGTTGGCACTGTTTGTACGACCGGCTGGGGCAATGCGTGCAATGATTGTCGACTTGATGCAACACTAGAATTCTTTTGTAAAAGACTACTGCCCGACGATATCAGGTCGGTTGGTGTAGTGTACTGGAATGTCAACTCGCCCGCATCTGTCATAGAGGTCGCTGTTCCGGCGGCGTCGTCCAAGAGCATGATGTTCCAGCCCGTCGGAAGCTGTCCGTCAAATTTCCAGCTCAATGTAAATGAACCGCTCAGCGGCTGACCGCTGACCGTGCCACCAACGTACAATGGAAGTGCAAAGGGCTGTGTATATCCCGTATCTGGTAAATTCTGGATCTGCATGGCTGGCTGATCTGTTCCGGCAACGGAGTATAGTATCAGATAATTATCGGAGAGCGGAACAAGACTGAAGGCATCGTATGGATCGTATGTCAACTTTCCAATAGGGCTAAACATCAGATAGGCTTGCGTTTGCTGTCCATTGGCCGATAGCTCTAATCCGAGAATGGGCGTTGTTCCTGCGACACTCGTATCTGCTTCGCCAGATGTGCTTTTTTGAAGAGAGGCCAATTTAGCGATGCTCGTGTTTTTCTGTGCAGTGGAGTCCGATGAAACGGATGCCAACTTGCTATTACGTGTGGCTATTTTTCCTAGGAACGCGCCTCCGGATGTTTTTACACCGTTGTCGCATTTCAATGAGGGACTGGTAGCATTTGCTTTCACCCAGAACGCCTGAAAAGGCGCGATCTTTCCGCTTCCAAGATTTCCCGTGGTGCCATTCCAATACTTGTAACTGCTGGTAGCTGGATCCCAAATATAGATTGTTCCATCCATGTTCGTCTTTGTCCACCCTGAAGATGCATTCCAGTCGATCGTGTTAGGCGTCGGGTTGCCGATCAGATTCCATCCATAATCGACAGCATTCGTATCGACATATGTAGTATCATGTGAGGTTGCAGATCGAGCAGTGGCTGTCACGTTGAAGTCAAATGCTGTAGGATTAAGCGGTTCTTCCGTCCCTGTGGCTGTCATCGTCAACGGAAGGACATCGCTGTAGTTGCTGGCTACATCGGGTCTGAGTGCACCATTAAATACATAGTACATGTAACCCTTTCCCAGTGTGACAGCATCGGAATTGCCTGAGGGTTGTCTCCACGCCTGCAACGAAGTTCCTTGGCTCGTTTCATCCCACCACATTAGATTAGGTTGCAGTGACGGATAAGTCGACCCCGTAAAACCCTGCGTTACGAAGGGACTTGCGAACATCGAACCGACAGTAACTGTGTTGGGAGCGGCGAGCATACGCCACCCTTCGGTTCCACTGATCGTACACATCACCTGAAGTGTCGGTGCGCTGCTGCTGAGGTTGATATAGTTCGCTCCATTAGCGAGAATAATTTTTCCAACGGAAATAGAAGCGCCGGATTCGATTTTGAGATTGGAACCGGAACCGATATATACATTGTTGATCACATTAAAACTACCGCTATTATCAAACGATCCGCCATTGTCCACAATTAACTTCGTTACTGTTGCATTCGTGTTTAAAGTGATTGCAATATTATTGCTGATATGTACTGTATCCATTGATGTCGGCACCTGATAATTCCATGTGGTAACACTGTTCCAATCTCCGTTTGAAATAGCAGTAATCAGAAGAGGCACAATATTATTCGCACCACCTATTGTAAAGATATGATTCCCAAGACTAACAAGTGTCGAAGTGGCAACCGTACCTGAAATCTGTCCATTGTCAGTAACAACCTGACCAACAGAATTCCAAGAAGCAACCCATTCGGCCACCCTTGTAAGGGCGCGTGTTGGTGCCGAGCTGCTCATTCCTGTATATTGGTCCCAGCTCAAAACAACATTTGCACTTCCACCTGTTGGACCAATAATATTCCAATATTCATTATTCACAACTGATTGTAACGGAGATACCATCTGTGTAATATCATATCCAGCTGCTGTAGGATTCTTATCAAAAAATTGTGCGGTCCACGTCTGTGTTCCTGATGTAGCAGTAGTATTGACTGAAATATATCCGAACCGATTTCGGCTTGA
>Ga0187861_10005450_pt1 | contig 10205 bp, 5 predicted proteins | sample June2016WEW_10_1_3_FD_132986 | JGI IMG/M metagenome (GOLD analysis project Ga0187861, IMG submission 132986) | Peatland microbial communities from SPRUCE experiment site at the Marcell Experimental Forest, Minnesota, USA - June2016WEW_10_100 | ecosystem: Environmental > Terrestrial > Soil >...
CCGTCTGGCCACCCTTGCAAATGACGATCCCTACCACGACCATTGCCGCGCGCGCGGTGTGTGGATTTCCTGCGATGGCGGCGCGAGTTGGTCGCCAGCCAACGGCGGCCTGGTCATGCTCCGCGGGCACGCCATCGCCTTTGATCCGTTCGATTCGGAACGCCTTGTCTGCGGCACGCAGGGGCGCGGTTACTTCGTAGCGCGCTGGCCCAATGACTACAATCCTGCCGGCACGGAAAAGTATGTCTCGACGGCACAGGACCAGGCCTTCGCCGCGGAGAACTGGGACCAGGCCAAGCGCGTCGAGATCAAGAACGGCGCCATGACGAAAGGCACAGATGTCCCCGCCGATTGGACGGGCAGGTGGGGCGAGGGGAAGGTCCGGCGCGACACGGAGGTCTTCAAAGAAGGGCCGGCCTCACTGTGTGTCGAAGTCGCCGGCGCCAAGAGCTGCCAGGCATTCCAGCAACTCCCGGCCCAGGGCGGAGAGACATTCAAGCTGCACGGCTGGGTGAAGTCGGCCGGCAAGGTAAAGGTCAACGTCGCCGTGCGGTCCTTCGATGAAGGCTGGACGAAGAACAACTTCGATCAGGTGAAATTCCTCCAGAACGACTCCGATTGGACCGAGTTCGAGAAGGAAGTCACGATCCCCGATTGGGCGGCGCGTTTCAACGTTGTGCTGCTGGTCGAAGGCGACGGCAAAGCTTGGCTGGACGAAGTTGGCGTTGGGGGCGCACAAAAGTGAGCCGACAGGAGATTGACGAACTTATCTGCCGCGTGGGTGTTGCCAAGGCGGGCACGGAACGGAAGGCCGCGGCGGTTCTTTTTACCTATCGTTGCTCCATCGCGTGCCGCCATTGCCTCTTTGGCTGTGGCTCTCCACGCCCGGACGTGGCGATGGACCCAGAGCGCTGCGCTTGTTCCGGAAGGCGTGGCCGAGGGCATTCATTGTCGACACATGGCGCGCAAGAGCTGCGAAACAATAATCGTGCAAGCCGTTACGGCACAAGAGAGACGTAATAACTCTGGGGGACAGGGGTGCGCGCGGCCGTTCTGTTACTGCTGCTGTTGCCGGGAGAAGGCTGCGGTGTATCAGAGAGGAGCGTGAGGAACGGCGGGAGGAGGCGCATGAGGAACGTTGTGGCGGCGGCAGTGTGGTTGGTCGCGGCGGGGGCCGGTTCCGCATAGCCAAGGGCTTGTCCGCCAAGGCTGAAGCAATTGGAGTATGTCAGCCAAACGCTGTGGGCCGGGGAACTTTGCGGAAGACGCGTCCAGTTTCCCCATGCGGAAGCTCTCGAAGATCAGGAGCTTGCCGCCAGGCCTGAGAAACATCTGCGTTAGCTGACAGGATAACCGCGCAAGGTCTCCTGTCGGTGTGTTGTTGGAGTAAAGTTGTGAGCCCTCAGGGCAAGGAGACCCCATGTCCGTCGCTGCATCTACCGACCGCAGAGTCCGGGTCGCCATCGTCGGCGCGGGAGACCAGGCCAACTTCGCTCATTACCCTTCGCTGGCCTCGATGAGCGACGTGGAACTGGCCGCGATCTGCGACATTAACCCGGCGCGCCTCCAAGCCACGGCCGCCAAGTATGCCATCGCCAAGCGCTACGGCGCCGACCGCGACCCGCTGGCCTACCGCAAGATGGTTGAAGACGTCGCCCCTGAAGCGATCTACGTCATCGGCCTGCCCAACATCATGTACGACCTTTGGGTGTGGTGCCTGACGCAGGGGCTTAACCTCTTCATCGAGAAACCAATGGGCGTAAACCTCCACTCCGCCCGGAACCTTGCCCGGCTGGCGGAGAAGCACGGCTGCATCACGCAGGTTGGCTTCCAGCGCCGCGCCACGCCCATGATTGTGAAGTTGCGCGAGGAGTGCCTGAAGCGCGGACCCATCTTTCACGCCTGCTGCGTCTTCTTCAAGTGCAGCCTCGTGCCCTACACCGACCTCCGCGACCGTCTCATTGACGATGGCATCCACGCCGTGGACACGATCCGCTGGATGTGCGGCGGCGAGGCGTTGAAGGTGCACAGCGTCATGCAGAGCGTCGGCGTGCCGGACAACAACACCGTCTCTGCGCTGATCGAGTTCTCCACCGGCGCCGTGGGCGTTATGGTCACGACGTGGGCGAGCGGACGGCGCATCTTCAAGGTCGAGATGCACTCCCCTGGCGTCTGGGTGGACGCCGAGCACGAGGGCAAGGGCATCCTCTACGCCAATGGCGACACGCAGGGCGTTGTCCACGACGCGAAGGAAATCGCCGGCGGGAGCGAGATCTGGCGCTACGCAGGTTTCCTCGCGAAACACCGGGAGTTCATTGATGGCGTGAAGACGAAGACGCCGCCCGGCTCAAATTTCTCTGACGCCGTGAAGACGATGGAGCTTGCGGAGAAGATCGTCGCGATGGGAATCCTCGCCGGACGGTAGGCGTTCAAACAGCCTACAGGTAACACACAAATCGAACCACCAGAGATGGAAGGCCTGTCTTAATGACCTGCCATCAGCGCCGTAGGTCACGCGCTGCCGGCGTGAGAACTGGAATCGCACGGACGGGAAAGGCCGGGCCTACCCCTGGACTTTGGGTTTCAGGCAGAGCTCTTCCATGGCGGCGATGAGCGCTTCGATGTTTTTCAAAGGCGTAATGTCGTCGTAAACGGCGGCGAACATCATCAGTCCGCCCTCCGGGGAATTGAGCCGCTGTTTGGCCTCGCGCACCTGGTTCCAAATATCCTCCGGGGTGCAGAAGGGGAACATCTGGCGGTCGAGATCGAGGTTGATGCACAGTTTGCCTTTGTAAACGCGCTGGATGCCTTCCAGCGTATTGGCGCGAAGCTGTGGGTCCTGCACATTAACGCCGCACTCGGCCAGATCGTCCACAATAGCCAGCAGACAGCCGTCAGATGACAGCGAGACGAGTGCGCCGGCGGCGCGCACGGTCTGGAAGATCCTCTTGAACATCGGCTTGATGTACTGGCGAAACTTCGCCGGGCTGATCATCAGCGCCTTCTGTGTCCCAATGTCTGTATGAAAACCGATCACATCAGTGGCGCCGGCCTCAAGCCACAAGTTCACCAGCTTGATTTCATGCTGCGTGAGCATGTCAATCAGCTCCGGCAGGTGGGGGTCATCCGTAGCAAAATCCATCATTAAGTTGTTGAAGCCGCGCAGGAAGTAGAGACGGTCGAAGAGCCGCTCGCCGTTCCCCCACCGCAGCCAGCCCTTCTTCTTCGTATCGGCCAGTTGTTGCCTGGTCTTATCCCAGTCGCACTCTCCGCGTTCGGTTTTCGTGAGCGGGTCTGGCGGTTGATAAGTTCTCAGGGCAGACCAATCCGCCAAGGGGTGCTCAACCACCTGTCCCTCCAGACCGCCAATATCGTTGCGCCAGACACAACCCCAGTTGTCGCGGAACGTCTCGCCCGCACGATATGCCGGCGGAAAGCTATCATAGACCTCAGGATTCTTCTTGTGCCCAGGGAACATCAACGCATGCTGCAACAACAGGTCGTCCAGCTTCTCGCGGTGGGTATGCCATAAAAGCGGTGCGAAACTCGCGCCACACGGAATCCATTGTGGTTTCTTGAATGTGGCCGCCCGCAACCAATTCTCACCATCAGAGATCATGTTGAAAACCCTCTGGCTGAATCATGCATCAAGCCGTCACAGTAAGTCTCGCTGAGAAGCCTGGCCTTGCCGTTGACAATCGTCAGCGCGCCTTCGTGGCACGCCTTCGCACAAAGACCACAGCCGTTGCGCCTGGATTCGTCAATGCGGATGATCTTGCGTTTCATCAGTATTCTCCCTGTGCAGATGTTAGATTATGCCGATGTCCGCCTGCATTTCATGCACAGCGTTTGGCGCCAGGACCAGAGCGTTTTGGGCTGCATTGGCTGTTTCGATGCACAACATCTCCGGCCATTCGTCATCGCCAAAATCAGGCATGGCCTTGGCCTTCTTTATCCACGGATTCCAGACAACGGTTGCCCACGAGTTCTTCTTAGCGATTCGCAATGTGCGGTTCCAGACGGGGTCGTGAACTACGCAGATTTGAGTCGAGTCAACGTAGACGCGATCGGTTTCGGCCGTCAGATTAAGGGTCTCTTCAGTCTGGCGCGTGAGTTTGCCTTGGTTCATTTTGTCAATGAAGTCAACGCCCTGCAGGCCGCGGATGCCCACTCGCCGCGCGTCGCCGATGGCCAGGTAAGTATGCAAGGCTTCATCGCATTTCAGCGGAGTCGCTCCGGGATTGCGCACGCGCAAAGCCAGCTCCAGCGTCGTGCCGACAGCGACGTCGTACTCCAACCCAAAATCGTCCGGCCAGATTTGCCTGGTCTGCGCGCCGGAGCGAAGCTGGAAACAAAGCTGCGTGCGACCGTCGGGCAACTGAGCCGCGCGCGTCAGTGTCCACGGTTTCAGCCGCGCGAAGCCGTGCCCCGGCAGGCTGGAATTTGACGGATGCGGCCCGAACCACGGCCAGCAAATCGGCACGCCGCCGCGAAGCGGCTTGCCGGGTTCAAACCAGCTCTTGGCACTCATCCACAGCACGGGTTTCTGGCCCTTGGGCTGGAAGGCGCTGACATGCGCGCCCTGGAGATACACTTCCGCCTCGGCCTGGCTGTTCTTGATTGTGAGTTTCGGCAATCCGCCATTGCCAGGCAAAGCTTGCACGCCTGCTGGCAAAGAAATGCGGCGCAGATCTTGCAGTTGAAGTGAAAGATCCACAGGTTGTCTCCAGTTCCTTGCCCGATGGGAACAGACACCAATTTCCAAACGGCTGGAAATTGGAGTCAGTCCCCATCCGGAGTCTTAACCGTAGCAGCGGGGCACTTCAACTAACGTTGGCCGGGCGTGTCACGGATGCCTAGCCCCCAGGCTGGACGGCAACTCCGCGGTGACTGCGGTCATGGCCTCCGCATAGTGTTCCTTGTCGAGCACATCAAAACGCAGCACCTTGCGGGAGGTCGCGATGGGGCCCCCTTTCCCCGGACATGGAATCCAATAGGAATGCCGGGGCTACCCCCGGCGCCCCGTCGCGCGGCCGGCTATTTTGGAAAAAATAATGGATCTACGTTTGGCTGGCGCGCGGTGCTCCTCTCCAGCCTGTATGATTCCCTGCGAGGCCATGGCGGCTTCAGGCGGGCTGGGTGCCGGACTAACGAAAGGGGGGACCACCGCGGGCGCACGCTGGACCTGCACGCCGCACGGACGACGGTCAACGCATATTGCGTGCCGAACAGGATTGCTATAGATTCCACTGTGCATCATAAATGATAGACCAGTAGGAGGTACTCCGATGACTTTGAAAGCGCAGACTCTGTGGGTGGTTGCCTGTGGAATGTTGTTGTCAACGGCCGGAGTGTGCGAAGACGCCGTGCTGCTGCCAGAGGGTGTCAAAGCCGTTTGGAGCGTGGAGAAGGCTCACCGAGAGGCGACGCCAACTCGCGAGCGCATCTGCGTCAATGGGCTGTGGCGCTTCCAGCCCGCGCCGCCGGACGTACGCAAGCCCGCGCCCGGCGAAGCGTTGCCGCCCGCCGCGCCGCCCACCGGCAAATGGGGCTACTTCAAGGTGCCAGGCTCCTGGCCCGGAGCGCGCGGCATGGGCGCCGGCGAGACGCAACGCGGCTACCCGCATCCCGGCTGGACCCCCAACGATCAGATCTGCTGGTATCAGCGCGAGATCAACCTTCCGGCAAACTGGAAAGGCCGCGACATTTTCATCGACATCAACTGGCTGCAATCCGTAGCCAACGTCTACCTGGACGCCAAGCTGGCTGGCAACGTGTCTTACCCAGGTGGGAGACTCAACATCACTGCCGGCTGTAAGCCCGGTGACAGGCAAACCCTTTCCATCTGCGTCGCTGCGCTGCCGCTGTCGAAAGAAATGACCGTGTTCATGAAAGGCGACCTCACTGCCACAGGCAAGGCTGTCGTCACTCGGCGGGGCTTGTGCGGAGACGTCTATCTCGAATCCGTTCCCGCGAAAGCCCGATTGGGCGACGTGAAGATTGAACCGTCCGTACGCAAATGGGAACTGGGCGTCAACGCAGCGGTGGCGAACCTGGCCGGCGATCAGGAGTACCGCTTCAAAGGGGATGTGCTCGACGGAGACAAGAAGATCCATTCCTTCGAGAGCAAAGCGTTCAAGTCCGCCGACGTGGCCGCTGGCCGCTTCGCCTTCACGACGCCGTGGAAGCCGGAGAAACTCTGGGACACTAATGCCACCTCCAATACGTACACTCTTCAGCTCGCACTCGTGGATGGCAAAGGCGCCGTGATTGATGCGCACTTCCCGGCGCGCTTCGGGTTTCGCGAGTTCTGGCTGGATGGCAAGGACTTCCGGCTGAACGGGAGCCGTTACCACGTCATCGCCTACCCCTACGACGGCGCGCTGATGAGCGTATACAACGCGAGCTACGCCGGCGCCAAGGATGCGCTGTCCCGTGTCAAAGACGCCGGCTTCAACCTGGTCTATGCGCACAACTACGACGCCAACCCTGGCAGCAACCTCAGCTACGAAGAGACGCTGCGCGCCGCCGATGATGTCGGCATCCTCTTCTCGTTCACCATGGGAATCGCCGATCCCGCTCACACCGAGTATTTCGTCCGGCAGGCGGCCCCTCATCCGTCGGTCGTCTTCTACGCGATCAGCCACAACAACTACGGCATGTCGGAAGACGGAAATCCAGAACTAATCCATTCATGTTCCGACTTCACGGCCGGCCCCAACGATCGAGACAAGCGCGCCGACGGCAAGCAGAAGGAGGCGCGGGCCAGGGAAGCCCTGATCACGAAGTTCGATCGCACGCGGCTGATCTATCACCACGGCGGCAGCATCAGCGACATGGCGACGCCGAACATGTACCTCAACTTCGTCCCCGTCCAAGAGGTCTCGGAGTGGTTCAGCACGTGGGCCGCCAGGAGCAAGAAGCCCGTTTTCCCGACTGAGTTTGGTAACGCGGTGGATGCGGACTTCACAATGTTCCGCGGCTACGAAATTGAGGCCAATGGTGAGGTCCTGACCCCGCTTGAAGAGCCACGACTTGGCCGCCAGGGAGGCATGCGCAAACAAGGAGCGTACTTCTACGGTTCGGCGCTCAGGCACGAATACCATTTGCCCGGCTGGGGCGCGCAGTTCCGCGGCGACATCGCCTATCAGATCAGCGACAAGGAGAAGACAAATCTGCGCGCCGAAGCCGAGCAGTGGAAGAAGCATGCGAAGGGCTGGAAGTTCTGGTCGTATCCCATCAACGTGAACACGCCGTATTTCGACGCCCCCAACGAGCGCGAAGTCCAGGCGCTGTACGTCACCGAGAACTTGCCAGCCTTCCGCGCGTTCGGCGTCTCGGGCATCAACACGTGGTACTACAGCGAACTCTTCCGGATCAAAGACAACCCCACGCAGGGAAAACCGGGCGTGCAAATGGCCGATGGCTGGAAGAAGGGTGACCGCGAACTGCCGGTGTTTCCGATGGCCACAGACTGGGAGAACCTGCAGCGACCCGGCTACAGCGCCGACTGGCGGAACGCCCCGAACAAGTACCAGGAGGTCGAGGGCGGCTTCCCCTATTCACACTCCAAGGAGGATTGGCTTGAAGTCGGAAACCTGACCCAAGCATGGCTGCGTGTTACTCGCCCGGCCTTTGCTTACATTGCCGGCAAGCCGTCCCACGTGACCAGCAGAGACCACAACTTCTACCCAGGGGAAACAGTCGAGAAACAGATCGTCGTCATCAATGACACGCGCGCTCCGCTCACCGCTGACTGCGAATGGAAAGCGGCGCTGCCGGCTCCGGTGGGCGGCAAGGAGCAGGTCAAAGTCGAGACCGGCGAGCAGGCGAGATTGCCGGTGAAGTTCGTATTGCCGCCGGATGTGAAACCCGGCGAATACGAGATCACGCTGAACACGAAGTTCAGTACCGGCGAACTCCAGGAGGACAAGTTTCCGGTCCACGTCATGCCGGCGCTCGTGAAGCCCAAGCTGAGCCAGCCCGTAAGCCTGTTCGACCCCGCGGGCAACACGAAGAAACAAATCGAAGGACTGGGCGTGGCGTTCGCCGGGATAAAACCGGACGCCAAGCCGGCAAAGGGCGTGTTGGTCATTGGCAAGAACTCGCTGACTGTGGATGGGCCGGCACCGGACCTGGCCGGGGTGCGCGACGGCCTGAAGGTGATTGTGCTCGAACAGAATATTTTTGCGCTGCAGAATCGCTTGGGATTCCGCACGGTCGAATACGGTCTGCGAAATCTCTTCCCGCGCTTTCCGAGTCATCCGTTGCTGGCCGACATTCAGCCGAAGAATCTGTGGAACTGGCGTGGCGCTTCGGGCGCTGGCATGTCGGAGCTGACACACCTGTATTACACGCCGTCCTGGAAGTACTGCTCGGAGTGGATCACCAACTGGGCGGGTCTCACTGTCAACCGCGCTTGGCGCGGCTCAACGTACGGATCGGTCTCGTCGGTCTTCATGGAGAAGCCGCACCGCGGCGATTTCCTGCCGGTGCTGGAAGGCGGCTTCAGCCTGCAGTATGCACCGCTGCTGGAATACCGCGAAGGCAAAGGCATGGTCCTCTTTTGCCAGGTAGACGTGAGCAACCGCGAAGAGCCGGAGCCTGCTGCCCAGGCGCTCATGCGGAACATGCTGGAATACGTGGACAAGTGGCAGCCGGCTGTTGAGCGCACAGCGCGGTACATCGGCGATGCGGCTGGAAAGGCGCATCTGGAGAAAAGCGGCATCGCCGCGGCTGCATACAAAGGTGGAGCACTAACCAAAGATGATGTGCTGATTGTCGGCCCCGGCGTTGGGCAGGGATTGACGGGGCACGCGGCAGCGATCGGCGAATTCCTGAAGCAAGGCGGCCACGTGCTCGCGCTGGGCCTTGCTGAGCAGGAAGCCAACTCATTCCTGCCTTTCAAAGTTGCCATGAAGAAGGACGAACACTTCGCTGCGTACTTCCCGGCTCAGGAAGGGAAGTCCCTGTTTGCGGGCATCAATCCGGCGGGGCTGCACAGCCGCGAGCCACGGCAGTTGGCGCTGCTGAGTGCCGATGCCGAAGTGGAGATCCTCGGCAACGGCATTCTGGCGAAAGCCAAGAACGCGAACGTGGTCTTCTGCCAGATGATTCCCTGGACATACGACATCCAGGACAGGCATAACCTCAAGACGTGCTACCGGCACTCTACGGAACTGGTGAACCGTCTGCTCGCCAACATGGGCGTGCGCGGAACGACGACGCTGCTCTCGCGCTTCGCCTCGCCCGCCGACAAGAACGCGGCACCGAGAGAACTCTATGTTGACACGCCGGTCGAAGGCGACGACCCGTATCGGCAATACAGTTGGTAATCAGGTCACGGGAAGTCTGCGGTGGCCCTCAGCCCTTTGTAGCCCGCCGTCCCGTGGAAACCGTGGTACAATGCTGCCATGCGCTGCTCTCTGGTCTTCTTCGCCGGAAGATAGCGCGCAGAAGCTGCGAATCAAGAAACGTGCAAGTTGTTGCGACGCAAGGACGACGGAATTATTCGGGGGAATGAGGAGGATGTTGACATGCGTTCCATGCTGCGTGGCTGGGTCGCCACAGTGGTTTGTTTCATGGCCGCGTTCGTTGCCGCCCAGGAACTGCGCAAGGCCGACGCGTCAGCCACCGTACCTGCTGCGCTCGCGGAACGCCTGCCAGTTGGCGGCTTCCGCGACGTGACGTGGGCGGATCCGTGCCCTGGCCGTTGGCAGACCTTGGACGTCACGTCGCGGGGCGTGAGCCCAGGCGAGGCCGATGTCACGAAGGCGCTACAGGCGGTCCTGGACGGGCTCGACGCGCCGACGATCCTGCACTTCCCGGCGGGAACGTACCGCTTTTCCATGATCTCGGTGCGCAAGGGGAATGTCATCCTCAAGGGCGCCGGGCCGGAGCGGACGATCTTCAGGCCCCTGAACGACGGCACGGTTTTCGAACTGCTGGGCAAAGGGGGCTGGTACGAGTGGCCTAAGCTCAGCAAGGAGTGGCAGCCGCGCCCGGTCACCGCAGACGTTCCGGCGGGCGCGGTGGTCGTCCCGGTCGCCGATACGGCAGGCCTCAAGCCTGACGACGCCGTGTTGGTGGTCGAGAACCTCGAGAGGTTTTCCTATGCGGACGCGAAGCGGGGCCGCGGCGGCGTGTTCGTCTTGACCAAAGTCGAGCCGCAGCGCGTCACCCTCAACCTGCCGCTGGCGATCGGC
>Ga0187861_10005455_pt1 | contig 10199 bp, 10 predicted proteins | sample June2016WEW_10_1_3_FD_132986 | JGI IMG/M metagenome (GOLD analysis project Ga0187861, IMG submission 132986) | Peatland microbial communities from SPRUCE experiment site at the Marcell Experimental Forest, Minnesota, USA - June2016WEW_10_100 | ecosystem: Environmental > Terrestrial > Soil >...
GAGGACGCAGCAGGGATGGTCCTTCCAGATGTCCCTTGACGTGGCGATCGTCCTTCCCACTCCGGTCGTGATGGCCTTAGCCGGATAAGGCTCCCAGGCGATGAAGCCGTCGATCTGGTCGGTCCTCAGGGCGCCGAGCATTTCCGGCGGCTTCAAGACTATGATGTTCACCTGTTCCGGCGAAACGCCGTATTTCGACAAAGCCCTGCGAAAAAGGAAATCCTGGACAGTAGCGTATCCGGGTACGGCTACGCTCTTGCCGACAAGGTCGGGAATTGCCCGCACTTTTCCATCTCTCTTCACCACGACCGACGAGCCTTCGGCGTTGACCTCGGCCAGCACGACTATCCTTGCCGTCCTGTTCGCCACAGCCGTCGTCGCGGGCGCTATCCCAACGTACCCCACATCGATTGCGCCGGCGCCGAAGCCGCTCATCAGCTCGGGTCCCGCCTTAAAGATACCCGCTATCTCGACCTTCGCTCCCTCTTTATCGAATAACTTTTTATCTATTGCAACCCAGCACGGAAGCTGGTGAACATCGCTCTGGAGATAAGCGATCCGGACGGGGCCGCCGTAAGCGAAACCGGTGAAGAGAAGCAGATGAAACAGCAGGAATAAGGCCAACCTCTTCATACGTTTCTTCTCCTGTCTTTCTCCTGTTTAATATTATTCAGCCCGCTTTGCCCGGCCCTCAGAAATGCCGATGACAACAGCTATCACGCGGGAGGAACGATGTCAAGAGAAAAATTGCCTTATTAGCACCATTGATGCACATTATGCAAGCAGAATAACTTTATATTGCAAGCGTATTTCGGGCCAGCCAAAGCCGCTTCAGCGGCTTGTGGGCAGGCGAGCTACATATCACCCGCGCGAAAGCGTGACCGGGTGCAAAAAAATGGGCTCCAGTGAAGGTAAAATTCCAGCATGTAACCCTATTTGTACTCCAACCTCACGGCCGGTGTTCGCGCGGCACATCATAGCGGCTAGCGGCCACGCACCCATGGCGACTATGTGCACAATATGCAAAGATGATTTTTTTCTTGACAAGATAACGCTATTATTGCAAACCTATATTATAAGGGATAGAAAGGACTTGAGACGTGCAGGAATATAAGACCCTCAAAGACCTGATAAAGATGCTCTTGCTTTTCAATACGTTCCAATCTGACGAAAAAAGCGTGACGGACATCGCGAAGACTCTCGATATGCTGCCCAGCAAGGCATCCAGGATGCTGGCCACCATGGAAAAAGAGGGTTTCCTCGATAGGAGCCAGGAAACGAACAAGTACCGTCTGGGAATCCGGTTTTTCGAGCTGGGCATGGTGTATGCCTTTCATCTTCCCCTTCGGAGGATCCTCCGTCCCCACATAGAGCAGATGGCCAAGGAGCACAATAGACGGCCAGTTGGGGGATTATGAGAGATATGCGTGTCATTGTGGTGGATCATATCAGAAATATGAATATCGATCTGCTCGCCCAGCGGATTGGTCTCAATCTGCCCGTCCACACCACATCCATCGGGAAAGTATTACTTGCCTACCTTGGTGAAGAGGAGCAGGACAAGATCCTGGCTTCAGTCAATCTTTCACAGCTCACCGATAAAAGCCTTGTCGACAAGAAACTGGTAAAGCAGAACCTGAAGCTCGTAGGGGAGAGAGGTTACTCGACCGATGAGGGGGAAACCCACGTAGATTTAAACTGCATTGCTTCACCCATAAAGGATGCAAGCGGGAAGGTTATTGCAGCGATCAATCTCATGGATGAAAAGACAGGAACGAGCGCAGAGAAGCTATTTGAGATCGCTCCTTATCTTAAGGATAAGGCGCTCTTTGTGTCTCGTCAGCTTGGATATTTCCCTGGTATCTAACTCGGGGGTCGAGAACATTACAGGGGGGGGATTTATGAAACTTGGGGTCAATTTAATAGTAGCCCTTATTATCTTCACGACGACTTCGATGTTTGGCATTGTTTCTCCGTCGGCCGCTCAGCCCAAGCAGCAGAAGTTTACGGAATGGGGATGGCCGTTGCCTTACGAGAAGGTTTCCGACGCTTCCATTAATTGGCTTAAACAAAAGGGGTGGTGGCCTCTCAAGTTAGGGTATCAGATTGATTGTCTCCCTTTCTTGGCGGTTAGGAAAGGATTGCTGCGGGCAAGGGGTATTGAGGCCGAAGCTATTCCGTTCTTAGCTGGTCCACCTATGCTTGAGGCATTTGTCGCAGGACAGGTTCATACTGTAAACGCCGGTAACTTTCCGACGACGACTATGATTGACAAGGGGTTTCAGATGGTTGGCTTAGCGCATTCCTCAGTGGGCGGCCGGCACGCTACCTTGGTCCCTCTGGGGTCTCCGATTACTAAGCTGACGGATTTGAAGGCGGAGAAGTTAGGACGTCCAGCCATTGTTGGGATTCCTGTAGGTACTTCGGCTGAGTTTTACTTTCGGACGAGCTGTAAAGTCCAGGGCATCGAAGTCGGTAAAGATGTGATCTTAAAGGACATGAGCGGGCCCGATATAATGTTGTTGCCGAAGGGCGTAGATGCGTTCGCAATTTGGGAACCCACCGTACACTACCTTACGTCTTCGCTAAAGAAGACTAAAATTATCGACGTTGACTGGCCTTATATGACGTATCTCGGTTATTTGTCAATCCGCCGGGAGTTATTAGAAGTACCCGACGTAGTTCAGGCACTCGCCGATGCGTACTGCGAAGCGAACCTCCTCATGAGGTACGACATCAATGGGGTAACGAAACTCGTGAAAGCAGAGCACGTTATCCAAAAAATCTTTCCATGGGAGACCTTGATTTACCTGGATTCACTTTACACATATTATAAGCCGACTTATCTATATATATATCCTGAGTTTGAGGCAAAAGCCTTATCAGGTGTAGCCAAATTCCTGTCTGAGACCGGCAGGACGAGGACGTTAGTCACTTCGGACCGCTACAAGAGTTATTTCCGTCCAGATATTTTGGGAAACACTTTTAAGAAGTTGGGTTGGGCGATTCCGAGCGTCCCTCCCTGGGTACCTAAGACATGGAAAGGCGAGCCGGATAAGCCACCTTATCCTCCCTACTATTCCTGGCCTCTTAATGCCGAACTCGGTAAGCCTGTAGATCCGCAACCTTTTCCTGAGCGTGGGGATCTGGTTGCCCCCTGGTATTTCAAAGGTAAGCTGTATAAACCATAGCTGGACACGTACTCAGACTTTTTGTCGATGGAGGGTATAGCTGCTTAACTGAGGATACGGGTCCGGGTCTTTCCGTTCTCTATCTCTTATGATTGTGCAAAGCGTTCTCTTAGGGGCGTTTTGAACAAGGCTGCGCATATAGAATAGGGGGGTCAATGTTTCAGTTACGTCACGCCTTTAGATCGAGAACAGTCAGAGGTGCTGGAGCAGGTATTGTGCTTCTGGCCATTTGGCAAGTTCTTATGGGGCAAGTTTTCGAAGAGCATAGATTGTTGTTCCCGCCACCTTCCGAGGTCCTGGCAGAAGCGATCGGGCTAATCGAGACAGGTGAGCTATTCAAGCATATTGCCGCGAGTATGGAGAGGGTAGCATTGGGTTTCGGCCTTGGCTTTGCCGTGGCAGTGCCATTAGGTATCTTAATTGGGAGATTTCGGCTGATTAGTGATATCCTTGACCCCATTTTGGAGGTGATAAGGCCCATACCCCCTCTCGCTTGGATTCCCATAAGTATTCTATGGTTTGGGATCGGGACCTCCCAAAACGTATTTATCATATTTATCGCTGCTTTCTTTACGATTTTAGTCAATACCATAGCTGGGGTCAGGGGCACAGACATACATTTGGTTTGGAGTGCGCTCAACTTAGGATGCCCTAACCGCCACATTTTGTGGAAAGTGATCCTGCCGGGGGTTTTGCCATTTATCCTTACTGGAGCAAGGGTGGGACTGGGGGCAAGTTGGATGTGCCTGGTTGCCGCCGAATTAGTAGCGGCGCCTTCAGGTCTAGGGTTTATGATAATGGATGCCAGACAACTCTTATTGACTGAGAGGGTCTTAGTAGGGATGCTAACGATTGGACTGCTGGGGTTTCTTATGGATAAGGGAATCAGGTATGTCGAAGCAAAGAAGGCAGCCTGGTTCTATAAGGAAAGGATTACTTGAGGGTAATTATCCAGATGAATTACACGGTAGATTATATTTTATGCTGCCGAGGAGTACTCAGTAATGAACATTACGGAAGTTAAGAAGATAACCGTCTTGGGCATGGGTACTATGGGGCCCGATATAGCGCTTGCATTTTCAATCGCGGGTTACGAAGTCACGGGGGTTGATATAGAACAGCCCATCCTGGCTCGGGCGAGACAACGGATTACCACAAACTGCCGACAGATAATGGAAGAAGATCAGCTCGAAAAGACAGGGGACCTTCAATCTCGCATTCATCTAACCCTTGATTGGGATAGAGCCGTGGCTGATGCAGATTACATAACTGAAGCTGTCCCTGAAAATATGGAAATCAAGAGGAGAGTGCTCAAACGATGCGAAGAGGTATGTCGAAAAGAGGTGGTATTGGCATCGAACACTTCTACAATGAGCATCACTGAGCTTACCTCCGGCATGAGATATCCACGACGGTGTATAGGCACCCATTGGATCATCCCGGCTCACTTGAGTCCATCAGTAGAAATAGTGCCCGGAAGAAGAACATCCCAGGGAACAACAAAATTCGTCTTCGGTCTCCTGAGAAAAGTCGGCAAGCGACCGGCAGTGTGCAAAGACAACCCCGGATTTATCCATAACTCCGTTCAGGTTGCCATGATACAGGGTGCTTTGGCTTTGGTCGAACGAGGCGTGGCGACTCCGGAGGATGTTGACACCATGATCGAAAACGGGTTTGCATTACGCTTACCGGCAGCCGGCCCGATAAGAATTGTCGACTTGATAGGACTGGATGCTTTCCTTGGTGGGTTGAAGTATCTGTATGTGACCACCGGCAACCCTATTTATAAGCCATCAAAACTCTTAGAAGACAAAGTCCAAAAAGGTGATCTGGGCCTAAAGACAAAGAGAGGTTTTTATGACTACACCGAAGATGAGGTTTCAAAGCTGAGGAGAGAAATAGACCGGACCATCATAAAGACAAAGTCGCTCAAAGAGAGACAGCCATAAACTTAACGGAAAAAATAATGAGGTGCGACCTTGAAAAGGTGGACTGAAAAATGGCGGCACGTAGAAACGTTCATGGCCATTCAATCGGGACAAAAGAGAACGAGAAACCACCTGAGCATGTTTATGGGAAATCGGCCTTCCCTGTGTGCGGGTGTGGGCAGATGGGGAGAACCTCCCTAATAATACGGACACAATCATCTCGGGTGTTCGAAGTATAAAGTATCCTCAAGAACTATGTCATAACAAAAAGGGGGCGGATATGTTAACGACGGCTGATTTTACAAGAAGCAGAAAGTTGATTATCACAGTTGCAATCACGGGTGGGCAACACGGAAAGGAAGCGAATCCCAATCTTCCCGAACAACCGGATGAGCAGGCTCAAGACGCTTATGATTGTTATAATGCCGGGGCATCTATATGCCACCTGCATGTTAGGGATAAACAAGGGGAACCGACTGCCGATCTGAATGTCTATAGGGAGGCTGTGTATAAAATCAAGGCAAAGTGTCCTATTCTCGTCCAAATCGGGAATGCGGGAGCGACGGTGACTGACGAAAAGGGAAACCGGTCGTGCTCTCCATTTGAGGACAGGATGAAATTATTCGACATTGAGCCTAAGCCTGACCTGATTACGATTAATGCAGGTACCTTTCACATAAATGACATCTTTTTTCCAAATCCTTACGAATTTAATACGAGATTTGCAAAGAAGGCGAATGAAAGTAAGATCCCGATGGAGTGCGAAACCTACGATATTGGGCATGTGGCAAATATTTTGAGACTGGCAGATGCGGGCTTCCTCAGGAAACCGCTGCATTTCAGCCTTGTGCTCGGGAGCACGGGCGGCATACCTGCACGACATGAAGATTTGCTTAGACTGGTATCGGATTTGCCGGAAGGATCGTTTTGGCAGGTTATAGGCATAGGCAAAGCCCACTTACCTATTACGATAGCCGGAATGTGTATGGGCGGAAACATAAGGACGGGCATGGAGGATACTGTTTATTATAGAAAGGGCGAAAAGGTAAGAAATAATGCTCAGTTGGTGGAAAGAATAGTAAAAATCGCTCGGGAACTCGGGCGGGAGATTGCAACCGTCGAGGACGCCAAAGCGTACTGGGAAATCGGGGATTGACATCATTGCAAATAAGGACGGCCAATGACGCTCTCTATAGTCGGGCATTGCAGCAGCTTATAATTGCCGGTGTCCGTTCTTATTGGAGAAAATATTATCGAGTTAAATCTTCGAGCTGAGGAGATGGGAGGCCCGGCCATAAAAAATCGGGAGTCGGTATGAAAAGCATAAAGGTAAAAGTTGACAATGTTACGAAGACGTATAGGACCGGGGGGAGATCAATAACAGCTGTCAGAGACTGTTCATTCGAAGTGGCTGAAGGTGAGTTTTTGTCAATCCTTGGTCCCAGCGGTTGTGGGAAATCTACACTCCTAAGATTGATAGCGGGCTTTGAAATACCGACAAAAGGAGGAATATATTTTGAAGACGGGCTTTGCAACGGGACTATAAGTCCTCAACGGGCAATGGTATTTCAGGAGCCCGCCCTATTTCCCTGGCTCACCGTAGAGAGGAATATTGCGTTTGGACTTGCATTTAAAGACTCGGAGAAGGAGGACAAAGGAAGGCTTGTCAAGGAATATATCGCAACCATGGGCCTTGTGGGTTTTGAAGATCGGTTCCCACACGAACTTTCGGGCGGCATGCGGCAAAGGGCGATGCTGGCAAGGACTCTCGTAAACAACCCGGAGGTTTTGTTGATGGACGAACCTTTTGCCTCTGTCGATGCATATACGCGGGAGATACTGCAAATGGACCTGCTCAGGGTATGGGGGGAAGAACTTGCACCTGCAATTCGCAAAACAATAGTCTTTGTTACTCATAGCATAGAGGAAGCTATATTCTTGGGTGACAGGATCATAGTATGTACTCACCGGCCGACCAGTCTTCTGATGGAAGTGCGTCCAGAATTAGCGAGGCCCCGGAGCCGCGAGATGATCGTCAAACGTTATTTTGTGGAATTAAAGGAAAACCTTTCTGGAATTATGAGGGACCAGGTGCTGAAGTCTCGGGAAATAGAACGATTGGAGGGCGCTTAGAAAAGCTATGGCAAGACTTTTTGTGTGAATAAACTTGAAAACGACGCTGAATTAAAAGGCGTCGAGAACAAACATTAGACTAGAGGCCGGATCACAGGTGTGTTTGTGACAGGGAAACTGAGAAAAATCAGCATTGTCGGCTCAGGAGTTATGGGTATCCAAATTGCCGTAAGGGCCGCATGGAAAGCGGGGAATAGAGTTTCATTAACAGATATTAGTGAAAAAGCCATAGCGGCATCAAAGGTTCGTGAAGAGCAGATACTATCTGTCATGGCTGATAAAGGTTTAGTAACAGAATATGAAAAAGCCAAAGTCAGGGAGCTCATTACATTTACTCCAGACCTGGACCGATCCTTGAAGGGGGCCGAACTTGTCATTGAGGCGATAATAGAGGATTTGCGGGCCAAGAGAGAGCTATTCAAAAAGCTGGATGCGGTGGCTCCATCCGATGCTATTTTGGCCACAAACAGTTCCACAATTCCTGTTTCGCGTGTGGAGGATGTTACCACGAGGCGGGAAAAGATTTTGAACATCCATTTCTATGACCTCGAACGTATGCCCATGGTTGACCTGATGGGAGGGACAAAGACAAGCAAAGAGACGATGATGACGGCAGAAAAGTGGGCCAGGGATATTGATTGCATTCCCATAAAGGTCAACAAAGAGCTCCTGGGATTTTGCATGAACCGTATTTGGCATTCGGCAAGAATCGAAGCCCTTAACATGTGGGCGAATGATTACGTAGACTTCGAGACTATCGACCGGGCATGGATGGTCTTCACTGGCATGTCGATAGGCCCATTCGGGATGATGGACAATATCGGTCTGGATACGGTGTATAATGTCCATATGATGTATTACAATGAGGCAAATGACATTTCGAAGAAGCCGCCGGACAAATTGAAGGAAATGATTGACAGGGGAGATTTGGGCGTAAAGACCGGAAAAGGTTTTTATTCCTATCCCGATCCGGTATACGTTAAACACGATTTTGTGAAAAGATAGGGTATCTTTTCATATAATTCCGATAGCCAAGGCGGGAGCGGTGGTTTGCTCGGGATATTAACCGAATTACGAGATAAGAAAGGATCAACCATTCTGAATCGTTCAGAATGGGGGGCATATGGCACCAGGTCTCCGCTTCTTACCCAACATTGCCAGGCCCTCGTACAGGCAGCCGGTGCGGTGGCCACCCCGCAGGTCCGTAATGTTGCTACATAGGAGGGAACCTGTGCCAGTATGTGCGGTACTGGTATTACCGTTACCCGCGGCATTTAGGAGGTCCTATCCGTTGCTTTCGGACGGGAAATGGACCTTGTCTTGCGGTGAAGCGCGACAACCGGTACCAGGCGATACTCGGGAGCAGCAGATGTTTCGCCGTGTGTTCGGGCGACCCCTGTCTTTCTTCTGCTTAGTATTCAGCCCCTATTAAGGTAAACGATGCTACGTTGATGCACAATATGCAAATAAATATTTTTTTCTTGACAACGTGATGCCATTTTTGCAAAGCTGTACCATAACAGCGAGAAAGGAAATGAAAGATGCAGGAATATAAGACGCTCAGAGACCTGATCAAGATGCTCTTGCTTTTCAATACCTTCCAGTGCGACGAGAAAAGCGTGACGGAGATCGCGAAGGGTCTCGGTATGCTGCCCAGTAAGGCATCGAGGATGCTCGGCACTATGGAAAAAGATGCTTTCCTGGAGAGGAACCATGAGACAAACAAATATCGCCTGGGGATCAGGTTCTTTGAACTGGGGATGGTCTATGCCTTTCATCTTCCCCTCCGGAGGATCCTCCGCCCCCACATAGAGCAGATGGCCAAAGAGCACAATATGGCGGCCAGTTGGGGGATCCTTAAGAACAATCGGGTCATTGTGGTCGACTACGTCAGGAACATGAACATCGACCTGCTCGTCCATCGGATCGGCCTGAACCTCCCTGTGCATACCACGTCCATCGGTAAGGCAGTGCTCGCCTACCTCAGCGAAGAGGAGCAGGACAAGATCTTAGGTTCAGCCAACCTCGCGAAGCTCACCGACGCAAGCCTCGTGGACAGGGAATCGATAAAACAGAACCTGAAACTCGTAAGGGAAAGAGGTTATTCGACCGATGAGGGAGAGACCCATGTGGACCTGAACTGTATTGCCGCTCCCGTAAGGGACGCGGGCGGGAAGGTTATTGCAGCGATCAACCTTACCGCCGAGACGAAGCAAATGAGCGCGGAGAAGCTGTTCGAACTTGCTCCGTACCTGAAGGAAAAGGCGCTTTTCGCGTCTCGCCAGCTCGGATACTTTTCGGGTGCAATGGGCTAAGTTTCGTTTGCAGGGCCATGAAACCATTCAGGGATATACTTCACTAAAATAACAAGGAGGGACAGGATGGAACCGAGATTGATCGACTACGGTGCAGAGACCAAGAAATTGATAATAACGGTCGCGTGCACCGGCGGGATGCAGGGCAAGGAGGTCAACCCCAACTTCCCTATATCGCCCGACGAGCAGGCACAGACGGCGTACGATTGCTATAACGCAGGCGCCTCCATCTTACATCTTCACGTGAGGGACAAGGACGGTCAGTCGACGGCAGATCTGAACGTGTACAGCGAAGCCATCTCCAAGATAAGGGCCAGGTGCCCCATAATAATCCAGGTCGGCAACGGGATAGGCATAAGGGATTTTGCGGACCGGAAGAATCCTTATCAGTTCAACATGGAGGAGCGGCTTACCTTGGTGAATATCGTGCCTAAGCCTGACATGTTTACGATCAACGCCGGGACCATCGATACCTGGAACATCGTGTACTTCGAGAACCCGATCCCGTTTAATGAAGAGTTTTGCCGGAGGGCAAAAGAAAAAGGGGTCGTCGACATCGAGGCCGAAATATACAATCTGGGCCAACTGGGCAACATCCTGCACCTGCGCGACCACGGGTTTCTGAGCGAGCC
>Ga0187861_10005474_pt1 | contig 10180 bp, 8 predicted proteins | sample June2016WEW_10_1_3_FD_132986 | JGI IMG/M metagenome (GOLD analysis project Ga0187861, IMG submission 132986) | Peatland microbial communities from SPRUCE experiment site at the Marcell Experimental Forest, Minnesota, USA - June2016WEW_10_100 | ecosystem: Environmental > Terrestrial > Soil >...
CGCAGCCCGAAGGGGCGCGACGGCGGGCGGGCATCTGCTGCGTTGGCGCTCCTCGACGATGTCACCGCATCGCCTGCGTCGCGCCGCCTTGCATCTGCCCGCCCGGCGCTCGCGCCGAAGTGCGTCACTTATTTTGTCACAGGCCCTTAACCACTAACCACTTCTATGAAATCACTGAATGTTCTTGTTGTAACACCCGCTTTCGACAGGTCCACCCAGCACGCAGACAAGGATTGTCTGCGCCTCATCCGCGCGGTCGACCCCAAGATAAAAGTCAAAGACGGCGCGGCTCTGGCCATGGCCGAAATAAATGGCGACAACTCGCAAAAAAAGAAACTGGATGCCCTGCTAGCTTGGGCTGACGTGATTTTCGCATTAATGGCGCCTCCAGACACAATCGCCCGGGCGCCGAGATTGAAATGGATTCAGGTGATTTCCGCCGGCGTGGATCGCTGGATAGATACAGACGTGTGGCGGAGCCGGGTCATCCTTACGGGAGTCAGCGGTATTCATGCCACACCGATCGGCGAGTTCGCTATGGCGTTGATGCTCCTGTTCGCAAAAAACGCCCCGCTCGGCTTCCAGATGATGAGAACAAAGGATTGGGAACGTTACCCGACACAGACGCTGCGCGGCAAAACCGTGGGTATTGTAGGACTGGGGCATATCGGCAGAGAGGTGGCGCGACTTTCCAAAGCTTTTGGGATGAAGGTGATTGCCACGCGCCGTTCCGTTTCGGCGCCGGGCAAGGCCAGAAATGTCGATCTTCTGTTGCCCCAGTCGCGAATGAAACGGATGCTCGCAGTAAGCGATTACGTCGTGCTTTCAGTTCCGCTCATGCCCGAGACCCGACACATTATAGGAGAGGCAGAGCTTAACGCAATGAGATCGACCGCCCGACTGATCAACATTGGGCGGGGACGCCTTGTGGACGAGGAAGCGCTCATACGCGCTCTCGACAAGAAGGTGATCGCCGGCGCCGGGCTGGATGTCACCTATACCGAGTCTCTTCCTAAGGAGAGTCCGCTTTGGCGGTTTGAAAATGTGATTTTGAGCCCTCATATCTCCGGCAGCAGGGAGGACTACGTGCTGCACGCGACGGCAATGTTTTGTGAAAACCTGCGTCGCTATTTGGACGGGAAAAGACTTCTCAACGTAGTCGACAGGAAAAGGGGATATTAGCTATAAGGACTATCAATGCATTTCGAATTCGCCACTGCCACAAGAATTGTTTTCGGATCAGGGAGAGTTGGAGAGGCACTATCGGCAGCTGCATTATTAGGCCGCCGGGTTATGATTGTTACAGGAAGCACGCCCGAACGCGCCGATTCTTTCACGCGAGCCATGCGTGGCCGAAGCCTGGAATGCATGGTGTTTCCTGTTCCAGGCGAGCCAACGATCCCGGCAGTCCTGGACGGCGTCCAGGCCGCAAAGAGCGCCGGATGCGAGCTTGTGATCGGCTACGGCGGTGGAAGCGCTTTGGACGCAGCGAAAGCAATCGCGGCGTTGATGACAAATCCGGGCGACTCCCTTGATTATCTCGAGGTAGTCGGCCAGGGATTACCACTCACGAAGCCGTGCGCTCCGTGCATTTGCATACCAACAACGGCGGGCACGGGAAGCGAAGTTACGCGGAATGCGGTCCTTGCTTCCCCAGAGCACCGGGTGAAAGTCAGTCTGCGCAGTCCGCGGATGTTCCCTTTGCTGGCGGTGGTCGATCCCGTCCTGACTCACTCGCTTCCGGCCCATATCACAGCCAGCACAGGAATGGATGCGCTCACACAGCTTATCGAACCTTTTGTTAGCAATGCAGCGAATCCTGCAACGGACGCTTTTTGCCGCGACGGAATCCGCCGCGCAGCACTCTGGCTGCGCACCGCATGTTCGGAAGGAAATAACGCTCCGGCGCGCGAGAACATGGCGCTCGCCAGTCTGTTTGGCGGCCTTGCCCTGACGAATGCCGGGCTGGGCGCCGTTCACGGCCTTGCAGCCCCTTTAGGCGGCAAATATCCCATTCCGCACGGAGTTGTTTGCGCCCGCCTTTTACCGGTCGTAATGGAGGCCAATTGGCACGCACTGAGTTCCCGGTCCGGAAATTCGTCCGCTCTTTCCAGATATGACGAAATTGCCGGTCTGCTGACAGGCAGATCTTCCGCACAGGCAGAAGAAGGCGTGCGGTGGGTCCATTCGATGTGTGCTGCTCTTTCAGTGCCGCGCCTTTCAGCATTCGGCGTGACCAGAGACGATTTATCGGATATTGTCGAATTAGCTCAAAAATCAAGCAGCATGAAGGGCAACCCGGTCCAGCTCACAGCCAGGGAACTCACCGATATACTGGAGAAGGCGTTGTAACAACGCCCTTCAAAACACCTCAGATTCGGCGAACTTCACCGATTTGAATTCGTGAAATTCGTGGCATATACTCTGACCAAAAGTGCGAAGAAGAATAAAACCAGTGTGGAGGGAAAACTATGTTCCTACGCAAAAGCATGATTGTGATGGTTTTGATTGTCGCTGGTCTGGCGTGTGCCTACGCTGCGGACATCACCGGCAAATGGAACGCCGAATTTGATTCCCAGGTCGGCCCCCAAAAGTACGCCTTTGAACTGAAGACGGATGGGGCCAAGCTCACGGGAAAAGCAATTTCCGATATCGGCGGAGCCAAGGCGACTACCGAAATCCAGGAAGGAAAAATCGAGGGAAACGAGATATCTTTTATCGAAAACCTGAATTATCAGGGAATGGAATTAAAAATCAGCTATAAGGGAACTGTGTCCGGGGATGAAATAAAATTTGCTCGAACCGTTGGCGATGCGGGCGGCGAGCAATTCGTCGCCAAGCGGGCCAAATAAGCAGATCAGGTTTTGTTTACGTCTTTGGGTCTTGGAGTTCAGACTGAATTGCCTCCAAGACTCAAAGACGCAAAGGAATCTCTAAGGATTTTGCCTGGCCGTTACAGGCAACAGCCAATATTGCATTCCATTGAAGCAGAAGGGCCTCGCGCCCGGGGGCATCCTGACTGCAGGACACGGACAACCAAAAGTCCTGTTTGAGGTTTTTGCTTCCAGATCATCTATTCGCTTCTGCATGGCTGCCGCATTGGTCTCCAGTTTCTCGATTCGACGCACGAGATCCCGAACCAATCCATCCATTCCAGGCTGCTGATTTTCCGCCTTGGCTGCGGGCCGACCAGGGGCCTGCAAAGCCAGCAATCCAATTGCAATGAGTACCGGGATGAAACCAGATAATCTTCTCATTTTGAAATCCTCTGGCTCTTGTTTGATCGCCCGGGCGTGCCGGGCTTCCCGGTAGTGATGACGCTCCAACCTGCGCGACTTGCAGAGAATTTCTTGCTTTCTTCAATATTTTTTGCGACCACTTTGGCGGCGGCGCCAAATGCGGGCATTGTCATTCGTGGAGGCTCAAGCGCTCCCGGCCGCACGGGGAAATGTGCGGCTTGCATTTACTGCAGTGTCTCAAAAACCGAGAAATTGCGGAGCTGCGCCATTCGTTCGAAAAACGGGACGGCTTTCAATACAGTGTGGGTATTGATAAGAAAGCTGCCGAGCGCGATCGGGAGATGCGGCTTGGCCGCCGGGCAGTTCAGGCAGGATTTGTAGCCACGCAGATCGCCTCGAATGTGCGCTTCCCTCAAGCGCACCAGCTTTTCCGAGTTCCAGATTTCCCGTAAGCTGTTTCGCTTTATATTGCCGACTGGCTCATCCGGATAAATGTAGCAGCACGGAAAGGCCGTGCCGTCGTAATGAATGTACATCGGCCCGCGCCAAAGCAGGTAACAGGGATGCCGTAACCGCGGCCGATTCGATGTGCTTCCCGGAATGGCAGACCCTTCATTTTGGACTTCATCCTTCTTGATCCGCACCTGATTGATACCTTCTATGTCCCACATTCGAACCAACGCTTCCGCTTCCTTTTGATTTTCCTTCAGTGCGACCATCTGAATGATGCAGAAAATCTTCGACCGCATTTCCTTTTTCACCCGCAAAAAACCAAGTATGTTGTTCCGGACCTTGTCGAAATTCGCTCCCTTCCGGTAGGTTTCAAATGTTTCGCGGGTTGCGCCGTCAAACGCAAATACGATGTAATCCAAGCCGGCCTCAATCAGCTTACGGCTTGATTGTTCCGACAGAACAGTGCCGTTGGTGGAAATTCCCGTTGGGACGCGATTTCGAGTGCAATACGCAATCATGTCATAGATTTCAGGATTGAGCAGCGGCTCCCCAGTTCCATAAGGAACGGCAAGTTCCAAAAAATCCTTCCCGTCATCTATCACCTTCCGGAAAGTGGAAAACTCCATATTGCGCGGTGGAAAATAGAATTTCTCGCGCGCGCACATCGGGCAAAAAAGGTTGCATTTTGCCGTGCTTTCAATTGTCAGGGTCAGCGGCCCCCCGTTGACGTGGGTTCTCTTTGCGAGATAGCTGGCCGCCAAAGCGAGACGATTGCGAAATTTTGGAAACAGCCGTTTCAAGCGAGAAAACCTCCCTCCCGACCTCGGGGGCGACATGAAGAATGTGCCAACCCCTTTCGACATTAACGACGGGAACGGGCGTTGTCAAGCCGCGAACGCCGGGGAATCCGGAAAGGGCTTTGCAGTGGTAGCCGAGGAGGTTCGCACTTTGGCATTGCGCAGCGCCGAGGCTGCAAACAACACTGAAGGCTTAATCGCGGGGGCAGTAGGCAATTGACAATTTACTGATATAGATTACTCTCTCCCTGATCTTATTGCCGGTTCTGATCGGCAAAACCGCAAAGATACACCAGGAGTTTCTCGGGGAGTTATGCAGATCCAACCTCTGAAGGCTGAAAGTTGACACTGGAGAAAGGTCCTATGCGCCATCGATACTTGTCTTCCCTTGCCGTCATTGCAATAGCAGTGTTGCATTCGTTCGCAAATGCCCAGACTCCCTCAGATTCGGAGACCGCTGCCCTCAAGGAGCGTGTGCAGCGATTGGAAAACCTGGTGGAACTCCTTGAGGGAAAAGTGAATGAACTCGAGGCGGCATCCGGCAAATCTACGCAACCGGCAACCGCTGCCCCAACACAGGCGCGGTTGGATGCGATTGACAATAAGCTCCAGGCTCTGGAAGGAGTGGTACAGGTGAAGGAGCAGCCCTTGGTAAACACCGGCCGCAATACTTTTTCCATATCCAGTCAGGATGGGCTTTATCGTCTTAGAATTGGGGGCCATTTGCAGGTGGACGGCAAGACAGCTTATGACAGCAATACCTATTATAGCACCAGCCCCCACCAACTGATCGACAGTTTCAGTTTACGCCGTGCCCGTCCAATTTTTGAAGGCAGTCTAGGAAATTATATCGATTTTCGATTCGTTTCGGATTTTGGAAGCGGCAAGGCTCTAGTCTACGATGCGTATGCAGATGTCAAAGCAAGCCCCTACTCCGTCTTGCGCGGTGGAAAATTCAAGACTCCGCTCGGACTGGAACAGTTGCAGGGAGATGCCGATTTGACATTTATCGAGCGCTCTTTGGCAACGGATCTCGTGCCCAATCGCAGTGAGGGCCTCCAGGTTTCCGGGAACATCAAGGGTCGCGTGGATTATCAAGCGGCAGTGCTCAACGCCGACCCTGTGGGCCAAAATGTCGACGGTGCCACCAATCGAGGGAAAGATCTGGTTGGACGAGTTTTCCTGACGCCATTTTCGTCTTCCGGCCCGAGCGTGTTCAAGGGACTTGGCTTCGGGGCCGCGGCATCCACTGGACGACAGGAGGGGACGGTGCTTCCCACGTTCATCACAACCGGCGGACAAGTTGCATTCTTCAGCTATGGATATGGCTCCGGATCAACTGCGATTGCGCCAATTGCTGCCGGGCGCCGTCTGAACTATTCGCCACAACTTTACTACTATAACGGTCCCCTGGGCTTGATGGCCGAATATGTGGAGTCCATCCAAAAGGTCTCGGCAGTCGTCAATAACCAGACTGTTCTCCGAAACATCAGCGACGATGCCTGGCAAATCGCGGGATCATGGGTTCTTACCGGCGAAAGGAAGTCGTTTAGGAGCGTGGTCCCCCGCAAGGGACTGGAGGGCGGCAAGGCTGGCCTTGGGCTCGGGGCGTGGGAAATAGCTGCGCGCTATACTGCATTGGATGTGGATCCAACGGTTTTTGCCGAAAAGTTCGCCGATCCTACCAAGTCGGCAAAAAGTGCGCACACCTGGACAGTCGGATTGCACTGGTATCTAAACTACTTTGTCAAACTTCAGTTTGAATACGAACAGACCCACTTTGTGGGCGGCAATGTAGCAGACGCGCTTCATCCTCTCTTTACCAATCGTCCGACAGAAAAGGTGTTCGAGCAGCGTCTGCAATTTGCTTTCTGATCGCAAGCGCTATCCATCAATTCATCTGGAGCGCCGGAGGCGCGACTCAGCACAGCCCAGGGCGTAAGAGCCTGTGACGAAATAAGTGACGCACTTCGCTGCTGGCCCCCAGGCCCGCTGGCAAGGCGTGAGCGACGAGCATGCCGGGTTGTATGTAAGCATCGCCTCCGGCCTGGCCGGATTGAATAGCTTGTGACTGGGCAAATTCCACCAGGATAGAAGAAACCAAAGGCCAAGACCTAAATTTCGCCTAACTCCTGTCGTGGCGCAATTAGCAGCCATAATATAAAAAGAGTCACAGGCTAGCGAGCAACAACGCCAGCGGGCCTGCGGGCCGCAGCCCAAGGGGGCGCGGCGGCGGGCGAGCATCTGCTTCGTTGCTGCTCCTCGACGATGACACCGCATCGCCTGCGTCGCGGCGCCTCGCATCTGCCCGCCCGGCGCTCGCGCCAAAATGCAACCTTTATTCATTACCAGGCCCTTAGCGGGAAACGGGAAGGGAAACATGGATTCTATCCATCCTACTTTAGTGCACGCTGACAGGAATTTCTCGAGGCCTGACCTCCGGTTTCTGTGGAATCGTTATTGTCAGTACACCATTTTTATAATCGGCATTAATCTTTCCTGAATCCACAGTATCCGGGAGACGGAATGAACGGGTAAATGAGCCGTAGAAACTCTCCACCCGGTGATAGTTGCTCTTTTTATCCTCGTTTTCCATTTTTCGCTCGCCCTTCAGGGTCAGCGTGTTTCCTTCGAGCTTCAGCTCTATCTGCTTTTCGGTCATTCCCGGAAGTTCTGCATGAAGAATCAGGTTCCCGTCTTTTTCCAGGATATCTACCGACGGAATCCAGTTTTCAGTTCTTTCCGGGGTCGAGCTGAATGGGAAATCGTTGAAGAATTCCTCAAACAGCCTGCTTGTCGTGGGATACTCAGATCTTCGAACATATGGAACTAATCTCATTTCCCTTTCCTCCTTTAATATTAGTACGACACCCATATAATATGTGAGTCGTCCATTGTCAAACTTTGGCGAGTATGCTGAAGGGCGGAGAATTTGCCTCCGCCTCGTTCATGCTTTCGCGCCTTGGGGGATTAGCTATTAACTTTGATTGTGCGGGGTTTAACTTCAGGTTTCTGTGGAACCGTTATGTCCAGAATGCCGTTTTTTATAATCGGCTTTTATGCCGTCCAAATCTGTCGAATCCGGCAGCGTAAAGGACCGTGAAAATGGGCCATAATAACTTTCCTGCTGATGGAATGTATATCCGTTCGACTCCTGGGATTTGCGCTCGCCCTGTATGGTTAATACTTGGCCCTCGATCTTCAGCTCGATTTCCTTTTCGCTCATGCCGGGCAGCGACGCCATCAGATGAAGGTTTCCTTCCTTTTCGACCACGTCGGCAGCAGGCGTCCGACTTTCGCCGCGTCGGCTTTCGAGAGAACGAAACGCCCAATCATTGAAGAAATCCTCAAAAAGCCTGAATGGAGATGCCGGAAAGGCCCTCGGTTTTTCCGGTACTTCGGAACGTGTGATTTTGGGTGCCATAGATTCCTCCTCATTTTTGCTCCGCCCTTTCCTGAATAGCGGTTACTCTTTTTAATAATGGCACCTAATAAAATCTAAGTGAATTCTTGTCAAACGGTGACAGCCACCGCTGTCCCCAGGATTGGATAATGCCAGTGCTGTGGTGACTTTGGGGACAGCGGTGGCTGTCACCATCACATGATAGCGGTGGGAGGAGCCGGCTCATCCGGCTTTCCGGCATTCGCCAGAGGAACTCTGACCATTACGAGCATAAGGACTACGAATGCGACCACCATGCCGATCCAGTGAGGCGATTGGAAAACTTGAGGCGTTTTCCCGCGCCAGATTCCGGCAATTACTAACCCACATAGAGCCTCACCGGCAATGAGGCCGGATGCAGTGAGGACCCCGGCATTGTCGACGCGGGCTTTCTGGGCTTCATTGAAGCCGCGTTGGTCGCGAATCTTGTCCGTGATCCAGCGAATGATGCCGCCGACGAAGATGGCAAAGGTCGTTTCGAGAGGCAGGTACATTCCAACCGAAAACAGCATGGGGCTGCGCACTTTGACCATTATCATAGCGAACCCCATCAGGATTCCGACGACCACCAGAGGCCAAGCCATGTTCCCTCCCACGATTCCCTGGGAAAGCATGGCCATCAGGCCTGCTTGTGGGGCCGGTAACTGGGCACTCCCAAAATGGTAGGCATTATCGAGGACCATCAAAGGGAAAAACAGAACGAGTGAAGCGATGATAATGCCAAACATGTCTCCTATTTGCATCCTGGCGGGAGTGCCGCCCAGGATGTAGCCGACCTTGAGGTCCTGCAGCATTTCGCCAGCGACCGCCGACGAAACGCAGATCACGGCTGCGACCCCAAGCACAGCGGCCACACCGCTGACTCCGGCGACGCCGAGTGCGACCATCAGCAAGGCCGAAACGACCAGAGTACACAAAGTCAATCCGGAAACCGGGTTGTTGGAAGAACCGATCATGCCGACCAGGTTGCCCGAAACCGCCGCGAAGAAAAAGCCGAGAACTACCATGACGAGGGCTGCCACAATTGCCCCAGTGAGGATTTTAGAGCCTGTCAGGGTACCTGCGCCGGCAATGAAAAAATAATAAAGACCGATCATCGCGATAAAGACCAGCGCCACACCGATAAACACTACCTTTGCATTCAGGTCCCGTTCCGTCCGGTTGATGGCCTTGTGGACGTCGGCTGATTTCCTGAGATCGCTGATCGCCCGGGCCATTCCGGCCCCAAGCTGGGAACGCATGCGGAACAGGGTATAACCTGCGCCAACCAGCATGCCGCCGACCGCAATAGGACGCACAATCGAGAAGTAAACAGCGCCGGCCAGAGTCCCCCACGAAGCAGTGGCTCCGGTGGCCTGCAATCGAGGGCCGAGAAGGAATGTCAGGAGCGGAACCATTAATCCCCATGCAAGCACGCCTCCTGCGAAGTTCAGAGCTGCCAAAGTGGGACCTATGATATAGCCGACGCCAAGATAGGCGGGGCTGATCGCAGGTGAATTGAATGTGCTTACCCCGCCAGTCGTGATAGTGGCGACGTTCGGATTTGTGCTGGTGCGGAGAAGCAGGCTCTTTCCCATTGCCCCGATATTCACCGTGAATGTCTTTACCTGTTCAAAAACGTTCAGTTGTGCCAGCGCATTGACCAGAGCGCCGAAGCCCATGTTGGCGAACAGTATTTTCGCCGCCTTTGATCCCTGCTGGCCGGCTTTATGGATCTCAGAGGCTGCAACCGATTCTGGAAAGGGAAGCTCAGGATCTTCGACCATCACGCGCCTGAGCAGCGTGACGAACAATATTCCAAGCAGTCCGCCGATGACCATTAATGCAACGCACTGCCAGTATTTTCCCATTCCGAGGCCCGGCCAAAGTCCTGCAAGAACAAACGCAGGGATTGTGAAGACTGTGCCGGCTGCGACGGATTCGCCTATGGAGCCGATCGTACGGGCAATGTTTTCCTCCAGCAGCGATCCCTTCATCAGCCGGAGGACAGACATGCTGATGACTGCAGCCGGATAGGTAGCCGCAATAGTCATTCCTGCTTTCAAACCGAGATATGCATTGGCTGCGCCGAGAATCCCGGTCATCAGTAGTCCGAGGATAATGGCTCTCAGAGTGAATTCGCTCATCTGAACATCGGGCGGAACATAAGGCCGGAATCTCGATTTTTCTTCCACGTCTGGCATGTAAGTGTCTCCTCGGAAAGGAATAACAGAACGCAGGATACAAGATGCATGATGCAGGCGCAAGCA
>Ga0187861_10005476_pt1 | contig 10175 bp, 8 predicted proteins | sample June2016WEW_10_1_3_FD_132986 | JGI IMG/M metagenome (GOLD analysis project Ga0187861, IMG submission 132986) | Peatland microbial communities from SPRUCE experiment site at the Marcell Experimental Forest, Minnesota, USA - June2016WEW_10_100 | ecosystem: Environmental > Terrestrial > Soil >...
ACCAGAAAATCGCCAATCACGAACGCATCCATGCCCGAGCTGAAGAATGTGCACAACGCATCAATCGACATGTTGACGATGGCTTCGCCGCGAAAATTAAAAAAGATGTTCATCACCACGGGAACGCCCGTCCTTTTCTCGAATTCGTCGAGCAGCCGCCAGTACAGCGGATTCACACTCTGCTCCACCGTCTGCGGCCGCGCGCTGCCATCCACGTGCGTCACCGCGGGTATGACGCCGCGCTTTTCCGGCCGCACCTGCGCGGTCAGAATCATGAAGGGTGAATCCGCGGCGCTTTCGAGATACTCGCCGGCTGCTTCCTTTTTGAGCGAAGGGGCGAACGGCCGCCACCACTCGCGGAATTTCACGGCGTTATTGACCTTCGCATTCATCTCCGGATCGCGCGGATCGGCCAGAATCGAGCGGCTGCCGAGCGCCCGCGGGCCAAACTCCATCCGCCCCTGGAACCACCCGAGAATTTGCCCTTGAGCGAGGAACTCGCCCGCGGTTTTTGCCGGGTCGTCGAGCTTCTTGTGACGCAGCTTGTAAGTCCGCAGAGTCGTTTCGATTTCGGCGTTGGTGTACTCGGGTCCGAAGTAAGCATGGCGCATGGGCATTTGCGGGAGGTGGCCGCCCCGGTCAAGGTAGGGGGCGAGCGCTGCGCCGAGCGCTACGCCGTCATCCGAAGCCGCCGGCTGAACGAAAATCTGCTCTACCAGGCCGGACGTCAGGATTTTCCCATTCGCTTTCGAGTTCAGCGCAACTCCGCCTGCCAGGCAAACGTTCTTACAGCGTGTCTTCTCGATCGCCAAGCGCACCACGTTCATCATTGCGGTTTCGCAGGAGTCCTGCACCGCGTAGGCGATGTTCCTGTGCCGGTCGTCAATATCACTTTCGGGAACGCGTCGAGGTCCGAGCAAGTCCTCGATAGCGGAGAGGTCGTCAGGGCTCCTGCCGAGCAACTTCCGCGCCGCGATCCGGTACGGCGCGTCATCGGGAACGATCAACGAATGCAAATCGACGCCCGATTCGCCGTACGGGGCAAGCCCCATAACCTTCCACTCGTCGCTATAGCGCTGGAAGCCGAGATAGCCGGTGAACTCGGCGTAGAACAGACCAAGCGAGTTTGGCCAAGGAATCGTCAGAACGTGCTCCAGACGGCCGTCACTCCCGTGCCAGATCGACGTGGCCTCCCACGCGCCGCGCCCATCCATGATGACGACCGCCGCCTCGCGAAAGCCGGAATAAGCATATGCGCTGATGGCATGCGCGAAGTGATGGTCCACGAAGCGCATGCGCACCCGTGGAACGCCGAACTGGCGCTCGAATTCGCGCATTCCGCCGCGGCGCCGCCACATGTATAGGCCCTGCACTGCCGCGCTGACAACGTAGTGATAGCTGGCCGGATGACGCCCCGTGAGGAAACACTTGGCGTCGTGGGCCCAGGTCGCGCGCGGAGCCTGCCAGCCGAAGCACACTTCATCCACCTGCTCGGCGCGCACCTTGGCAAAGCGTAGGCACGCCTCGATGGCAAGGCGGGGGAAGCGCGCATCGTGTTTCACGCGGCTCAATCGCTCCTCCGCCACGGCGAACAGCAGCTCGCCGTCGCGCACGATGCACGCCGAGGAATCGTGCATCTCCGAATAGTTGATTCCAAGTGTCAGCATCAATCAGTCCTGAACCACGCTACGCGTTTCAGCAGCGTTCGCGCGCGGCGCGTCCACCGTCTCACCCACGCTCTCGCCAGAAGAGCCGCGCCACTGATTGTCTCCCGAATCCCCCGCCCGGCGATATGCTGGAATTGTGCCGCCGCGCAATCAAGCAAGTCATGACCCGCAAAGAAGTCCAGATACATCAGCCTCACACGAACCTCAGGCCAGGACCGAGCCGGCGCGATTTTTCGGTTCCCAGCCTCTTCGAGTCGCCGTAGAAGCTGCTCGACGCGGCAATCGTAGGTGTGTTCCCGCAAGGCTTTCTCCCGGCCGGCATTGGCGATCCGGGTGCGCTCATCCTCGTTTTGGAGAAAGTGCCGGACGAGAGGAATGATCTCGCTCTCATGCCGGTAGGCGGCGAAGTGCACGCCCTCCTCGAAACCCAGCGCGGTAAGCTCGGTTGGAGCAGACGTCAGAAGAAGCGCGCCAGAAGCAAGCACTTCGAACACGCGGAGATTGCATTCGTGCGGAGCGTCGTCACGGCCTATGTTCACGACCACGCGAGAGCGGCGATAGACACCGGCAACCTCCTCAAGCGTGTAGGAGCGCGACCAGTCGTTTGTGTGAAAAGAAGAAACCAGCCGGGGAAACCATTCGGCACGCCGACGATATAGCGAGCCGGAGGTTCTGCCGACCCAGCCAATTTCGTATTCGCGAGTGAGTTCCGGCCCTGCGAAGAATTCGCCCCGAGCGGCTTGCGGCAAGAGAAAAGCGCCCGGGTGGCCGGCCTGCTGGAAGATTTTATCGAATCCTGGATGGGACACCGCTACGTGATCGAAGAGCGAAGACCAGCGAATGCGCCTGTGCGTAAAAGCGTGCGTATCAACTTGGAAACACACCGTGGGAATCTCGGAGCGTTCCAAACCCAGGGGAAGAACAGGGTGCCCCGATTCAAAATGGAGGACGCAAGACGGACGTTCCGGGCAGAGGCGCAAGAAGTCCTCCAATTGTGCGTCAGGAGGAACATCATCACCGGCGCAGAAGAACTCGATGCCCTGCCGCCGAAAGGCCGCCGCGTAACCCGGAATGAGCATCCAGTGATATCTTTCGAGGCAAAGGCAGAGAACGGTCGTGGGCCTTGCGCTCACGGTTCAGGTCTACGTTCGAAAACGGGCCCGGCCATTGTGGGCTCACCCACAATCGTGCGCAGTTTGGCCAGGTTCTTGTCCGAGTACCATTGCCGCAGGCGGTAGAAGAAGCGCGGCGGCACCATAAGCGTTAGCCCAAGTACCAGGGCCTTGAACGCGCGATAGCCAAGAGTCGCTCCGCTGTAACCATAACGATAGCCTGCGCGCTCGACGCGATACGTTTGCCACGGTCTTCCGCCGTCCAGCGACAATCTGATGCGCTCGGCATCCACCCAGATGGGCTCGGTCAGCGTGGCGATGACGTCTTCGCTCACGCCCAGCTCGCGGAGCTTCGGCGGAAAGCGGCGGAGCAATGCCGCAAGCACGGCGCCCTTGCGCCGAGCCTTGGCTTCGTCCTGTTTAGAAAACTGGTAGAGGTTCCCGCCATGCAAACGGTAATAGAAGAGCGGTTCGCCGAGCACCACTACCGGGGCCAACGCGGGGGCTAGTGTGAACATCCACTCGTCCGCCTCAATCACCAACTCTTCGGGGAACGGCAGGATGCGATCGAGAAGTGCCCTTCGAATGGTGATCTTGCTCGTTCCCAAGCACCAGCGCAAGTGCGTGAACAGGCGCGCAGTCGCGGGGTCTTTTAACTCGATGCGGTAGGTTTTGTCCGCTACGACCACTCCCAGCGGGCGGCCGTCCGGATAGAACTCGTACTGACCGTGCCCCACCGCGCCCAATTCAGGATGTGCCTCGAATTGCGCGAGCGCCAATTTGAGCTTCTCCGGAGCCCACCAATCGTCGCCGTCGAGAAACGCGACAAACTCGCCGCGGCATTCGGGGATCCCGGCGTTGAAGGCCGAAGCCTGTCCTCCGTTTGCTTTGCGCAGCAGGCGCACGCGCGGCTCGAACTTGCGGACGATGTCCGGCGTGCGATCGGTCGAGCCGTCGTCCACGACGATAATTTCGCGCTCGGCCGCAGGAAAATCCTGCTCCAACACGCTCACGATCGCCTGCTCGATGAACTGTTCGTGGTTATACGTGTCAATCAGTACGCTGATGAATTGTTTTGCCAAGATTTTCCCTTACGGCGACACCTTCTCGCAACCTGCACATCGTTCACGATTCATTCCCAGCCATCCGCTGCGCGCGCTGGGCTTCGATCATCTCTTCCAGGATTGCGCCGAGGTTGCGGGTAATTTTCCAGGCCGGGTAATGGCTCTTGAACTTATTGAGGTTCGAGATGTAACAGATGTGGTCGCCCTTGCGCGCCTCGGCCACGTAACGCCAGTTCAATTTGCGGCCTGTCATCTGCCCGATGGTTTCGATGGCTTCGAGCACAGAGATACTGTTGTCGCGGCCGCCGCCGAGGTTGTAAACCTCTCCGGGGCGGGGGTTGGCGGCGAATTCCTCGATGGCGCGGACAACGTCGTGGCTGTGAATATTGTCGCGCACCTGCTTGCCCTGGTAGCCGAAAACGGAGTATGCGCCGCGAGTCAGCGTGACCTTCACGAGATAAGAAAGGAACCCGTGGAGCTCGACGGCCGAATGCGAAGGACCGGTGAGGCAGCCGCCGCGGAAGATGCCCACGTTCATCTTGAAATAGCGGCCGTACTCCTGCGCGACTAGATCGGCAGCCGCTTTGGATGCGCCGAAAAGCGAGTGCAGCGTCCGGTCGATCCGGCAAGTCTCGTCCACGCCGTCGAAATCCTCGGGTCGGGCATAATCGTAGCGGGTGGCCAGCTCCTTGAGCGGAATCTCATTGGGGGCATCGCCATAGACCTTGTTCGTGCTGAGAAAAACGAAGACAGCCTCCGGGCAGTGCTGGCGGGTGGCTTCGAGCAGGTTAACGGTGCCGAGCGCGTTCACCTCGAAGTCCACGAGCGGAATTTCGCGGGCCTTGTCGTGGGAAGGCTGTGCGGCGCAATGAACGATCAGGTCGAAGCGGTGCGCGCGGAAAAGGTCCTCGATCCCGCCGCGGTCGCGGATGTCCAGATCGGCGTGCGTGAAGTTCCTTGTGACGCCCTTCAGCCGCGCGAGATTCCACGAGGTATCGCCGGCCGGCCCGAAAAAGACCCGGCGCATGTTGTTGTCCACGCCGATGACGTGATGCCCCTGCCGGTCGAAATGCTCGACCGCTTGGGAGCCGATCAGCCCGCTGCTACCGGTGACCAAAATGGTCCGCGTCTTCATGAACACCTCGCCAAGACACTCTTCCCGGCCGGAATATATTGCGAGCGGGGTTCCACTCCACTCTCCCTGGCCGGGATCGGGAAGCGATCAGAGCCGGCGCCACGGTTCACTTGCGGCCTCCAGTCGTGTTGCAGCTCGACGCATTCGGCCCTGCCGCTGGGGCACGGCGTTTGCGTAGGCCCAAGCGAGAACGAATGGGCCGGGTGGCATCGAGCATCGAAAACCATGCCCGGTAAGCGATTCCGGCGGCCGTCTTCCGACCAACGACCAAGTAATGACGATAGTTCTTTCGCAGCATGCGTGGAAGGAGCCGGTGAGTTGCGTTTTCAATCGTGTAAAAATGTCTACCGTTCCCGAGCAGCGCGTAGTTCTGCTGGGCTTCATCGCCCTCCCATACTCCAGCAGCTCCATCGGGATGATAAGAGTAATCGTGGTTCTGATGAACGGCCAGAACGACTGCGGAAGCGTCAACGACGGCCACGCCCGACGACCGCGCGTACCAGACCAGCCAATTGTCCCAGCCGGGGCGCCCGGTGAGGAATGGCGGAATCTGGCCGAGGTACAGGCCCTTGGAAAAGACGAAATAATCAATCCATTGCGGCGGACGCTGGAAGTTTGCCTGCAAAGCACGGGCGCGGATATCCGCTTCCCAATCCGGTCGCGAGAAATCAATCGGGGCAGTAATCTCGGTATTCTAGCGCCGGCCGATCATCAAAAAATCCTTGCGCCAGGAACGAACCCTCTCCACAGCGGCACGGAAATCGGAGAGCAGGAGAATGTCGCAATTCACGTAGCAGAGCAGGTTGTGCCGCGCGGATCGCTGGGCGCTATCGAAGAATGATCGCAGGTACTTAGTTCCGCGCGCGTTGCGTTCTACCTCGGGCTCATGACGGATCCGGAGTTCCCGCGCCGCATCAGCGGTCCCTTCATCGTCGCCGAAGAGGAAGATTTCCACCTCCGGATGGATGCGCTTCCAGCTCTCCAACGCGTTGCGCTGGATGATGGCGCTGTGGCCCCGGAAGGGTTTCGCGGTAGTGAAAAACGTCAGCATAGACAGCGGCTGCTAATTGGACGCCAGCATCCTTTCGTATAGTTCAACATAGCGCTTTGCCTGGATCTTGAGAGCGTATTCCTCCACCGCAACCTGGCGGCAATTCGTGCGCATCGCGGCGCGGCGCTCCGAATCGGTCAGCAACCGGCGAACTGCTTCGCCCAGCACGGCAGTGTCTCCAGCAGGCACAAGAATCCCCGTCATTCCATCCCGGATTATGTCCGGCACGCCGCCCACGTTGAAAGCCACGACCGGAACCCCGCAGGCCGAGGATTCGAGAATCGTATTTGGCAGATTGTCTTGCAGTGTCGGACACACAAACACGTCTGCTGCGTTGTAGGCGAGAGACATCAGGCGCTCGTCGCGGATGTGGCCGAGTGAAGTGTGCGGAACCGGCACATCCAACACGTCCGGTACGCGGCTGACGGTGACTAGCAAGACGTCGGCACGATCTTTCAACGCCTCAAGCGCCTGAACGAGGAGTCTCATGCCCTTGCGCCGGGCACCGAGCACGTCCGCGACGCAAAGAACGATCAGCTTAGTCGGCGGCAAGCCAAGCACATCTCGAGCAAAACTCCGGTCCCGGGGCGCAAACGCCTGCAGATTCAAACCATTCGGAATCACGGAAACCGGGACATCGCTGAAGAGCACGCTCTGCTTTGCTTCTGCCGCCAGCCAGCGGCTGGGCGCCACCAGGTGCAGGCGGCCGGCAGGTATCTTGCGATAGGCGGCTTGCTTGCGCAGCCAGATCTTCGTGGAGACATCGGTCTCCGCGCCTGATCCGAGCTGCGGACAGTTGCCGCAACGATGGCGATAGCGTGCGCAGCCCTCGTCGAAGTGGCAGCCGCCCGTGAACGGATTCATGTCGTGCAGAGTCCAGACCACCGGGGCGCGGCGGGTGATGGCCGGCAGCACTGCTCGGTAATCCATGAATCCGGCGACCCAATGCAAATGATAGACTTCGGCGCCGGGCAACTGCCGGACAACGTCAAAGCCATACTCAGTGCGGTCGTCGCTGAACATATCCCTCCCCGCGGGCTGGCCTTCAACGCTCCCTCCAAATGTCCGTTGGAGAAACTCCCGGCGCAGGCTGCGGAAAATGCGGCCGGGCAGATCCGTCCTCGGAGCAAAGGCCACCACGTTCGGATCAACAGAGCGCCTGCATTCCACGAACATCCGGGAATCGTGGCCGAGGTCACGCAGGCCTTCGTGCAGGCGGTAAGCAGCGCGCGCCGCACCGCCTTGGGAATCAAACGTATTGATGTGCACCACCCTCACGGTTTGACCGCTTCCATATACAACGAGTCAGGCTTGTAAACTGAGCCGTCAGGTTCGGTATCGAGATGAAAGCCCGCCCAGCCGGGGATGCGGCTTTCTGCAGCTCCAACGACTTCCGCACCGGCGAACCCAACCCCCTCCAGCGACCTTGCCAGTGAGTAACGGTCGTACATCCAGCGATGAACCTCGCCGGACAATCGAAATCGGCCGAGGTCATAAGCGCGCAGTCGGCCGCGGCCCAGAGCCAGGCGCGCGATCTGCCGTAAAACGAAGCTAGGCAACGCGGAGAATGATCTGCGTGCCGGGGACGATGCGGGCGGCGCTGTCATCCTGCGGAGTTCTCCCCCGAGGCGAGCCGCGACAAACCCCGCCTCCGGGAGCGGATCGCGGCGCACATAGGCCAGCATCTCTCCGCCCGAGGTCTCGCGCACGGTCTGGTCATACATTTCGAGGAGCATCCATTCATAACGTGCCCGCCATGCGGGATCGCCGGTGAGCGATCCTTCCAAAGCCTCCAGGTAGAGGCGCGCGATACGTTCAAGGTCCGGCACGGCTACGCGAATCGTACCTCCGCTGCGTAACACGCGATGGCACTGCTTGAGCAGGCGTAATCCCTCGGCGCGGTGGAAATGCTCTAGAACATGAGAGTGATACACAACATCGAAGAAGCCGTCGGCAAACGGCAACTCATCCCGAAGATCCCAGCGGCGAACCGCAGGGCCGGCCAGATGCAGGTCCAGGTTCACCCAATCCGGGTGAAATCGTTCACCGCAGCCCAGATTCAGAAAGCGCAGGTTGTCCACGCCAATGACGCGATGGCCCTGCCGGTCGAAGTGCTCGACCGCTTCGGAGCCGATCAGTCCGCTGCTACCCGTAACCAGAACGTTCATCGAACACCCTCTAAGCAGTTTTCAGATACACACCGCAACAGTTCACACTTTTTGCCCTGATTGGCGCATGGCCTTCGACCGCAACCCAAGTACGTGGCGGACCGGCCGGGTGACGTCGAGCGCGAGCATCCAAAAACGCTTCGCGTGGCGTCTCACGGCGGTCCCGTAGCGTTTCCTGTTGGGTTTTAGCCCGTCGGGCCATAGCACCTCGGTGGCGTCGGCAACGTCGCACATATGGCCCCATCCCCCGGCCAGCCGCAAATTCCGCTTGGCTTCTTCGCCTTCCCAGACTCCCCGCTCGCCCTGGGGATGGTAGTTATAGTCGTGATTCTGATGCACGGCCATGGCGACAGGAGAAATATCCACAACGGGCAGTTTGGAACGCAGCGCTTTCCAAATCAGCCAGTTGTCCCAGTACACCCGGCCAATGACAAACGGGGGCAGATCCGGGCCATACGCGCCGCGAGAAAAGACGAAGTAATCAATCCAGCCACGGGCTAGCCGGTAGCCCTCATGCAAGACGAGGGCGCGGAGATTTTCCTCCCAATCCGGCTGGTCGAACACCAACGGCGAGGTGATATCCACGTTCCAGCGGTTGCCGACCATCAGGAAGCGGGGATGCGCCGCCTCAACCTGTTCGAGAGCGCGACGGAGACTCGACATCAGGATAATGTCGCAATTGACGTAGCAGAGCGTATCGTGTCGCGCGATCTGTTGGGCACGCGAGAACATGTAGTCGAGGTACTTCATTCCCGATTCGTGGCGTTCCACGTGGAACTCGTGCCTCAAACCAAGCTCCTTGCACACCTCCGCCGCGCCTTCGTCGTCGCCAAACAGAATGACCTCGACGTCCGGATCCAGCAGCGTCCAGCTCTTCAGCGCGTTGCGCTGGATCACGGCGCTGTGGCCCTGGAAGGGTTTCGCGGTCGTGAAAAACGTCAGCATCTAGTATCTGCGCTCCCTAGCTTCTGGCGTAATGCAGCTACTTCGCCCGTGGAGTGGGCTTGAGCCATCCGTCAGACGGCATGATGAGCCCCTAATTTCTCACGCTGCGTTGATTGCCGGCGCTGGAGCAACGTCCGCGCCGCCTCGTGAACGGCATCCACGGACACGCCGAGGATGCAATGCGGTTCATACCAGTTACAGGCGCTACTGCACGGCTCAGAAGGCTTCTCCGGCTGCAACGCCAGGTATTCCGCGGTCCAGGGGTGAAATCTGACCGGAGAATTCGGGTGGCTCTGTCCGGCGCCGACGGGGTGACAGGAAATCTCCACCACCGCGGCGCCCGCAGCCGCGGCCAGGTGCATCGGGCCGCTGTCATTCGCGACCATCAACTGCGCGTGCTCCAGGAGGGCGGCGGTCTGGCGGAGCGTCGTCTCGCCGGCGAAACTGAATGCTGCGGCCCCGAGCTTCTGCTGAAGCCGGAACGCCAATTCGCGGTCCTCAGGTCCACCCACGATCAGCAGGCGCGCCCCCAATTCCTGTACCAGGAAGCGGCCCACCTCAATAAAGCGGCCGAGCGGCCATAGCCGCTTCGGGTGGCCCGCGCCAGGAGCGATGCCGATGAGCAGATCCCCGCCGGTCACTCCCCGGGAAGCCAGCGCCGCCCGCGCCGCCTCGCGGTCCTCCTCACTGAGCCACAATTCCAGATGATCGTCGGTAACCATTCCACCCACTTCGCGGAGAAAGTCCAGGTTGCGCTCAACTTCGTGTTTCGGAGCGTGGGCGAAGAGCGTCCGAGTGAAGAGGCTATCGAGATCCCGGTTCATCCGCTGCTTCATCGGCGAAACATTCTCAGAATATCCAATGCGGCAGGGGGCGCCGCTGAAGTAAGCGACGAACGCCGAGTGATAGTCGTCCACATCCCAACGCGGCAGGAGTGCGAGGTCGAACCGGCGGGGCCACAGATGTACGCGGGCCAGACGGAGAGCGCGAAAGTGCAGCCCCAGCAGTCCTGTGCGTCCGGGGTACTGCGGGT
>Ga0187861_10005478_pt1 | contig 10175 bp, 7 predicted proteins | sample June2016WEW_10_1_3_FD_132986 | JGI IMG/M metagenome (GOLD analysis project Ga0187861, IMG submission 132986) | Peatland microbial communities from SPRUCE experiment site at the Marcell Experimental Forest, Minnesota, USA - June2016WEW_10_100 | ecosystem: Environmental > Terrestrial > Soil >...
CTGTTTCACTCGAAATGCCCTCCGGGTTTCGACAGACATCTTGACCGATATCTGTCAGACGCCTCTGAAGGAGCGGCATTTCGAGTTTTTTCAGGCTTTCAACGCACTTGTTCAGGGACTAGAGCCTTCTCGCAAGTCACGCTGGCTTCTGCAGGTCCCGACGCCGCTAATAACCTGCGGCAATCCTGAAGGACGCCCAGCAACTGCCGGGCATCGCTGTAGCGATGCTCTTGTTTCTTGGCGAGGCACTTCTCCAGCATGTCGTTGGTGGCCCGGGAAACGTCCTGGCGCAACTTGATGATCGGAACGTGGACCTCGCTCATCGTCGCAATGAGGGTCTTCATGACAGTCTCACCCCTGAAAGGGGGGTGTCCGGACAGCAGGGAATACAGGGTTGCGCCCATACTAAAGACATCGGAGCGCTTGTCGGCGGTCTTTGCATCCATCGCCTGCTCGGGGGCCATGTAGCCGGGCGTACCCATGGCAGACTGGTTCCCGGTCAATGACTGCTGGCTGTCTTCGTTCCGCGCCAAGCCCAAGTCTGTGAGCTTGGCGCGCTGGAGGTCGAGTTCCTTGGAGGTACGCGACTGATACGGGATCATTATGTTGTCGGGTTTGATATCGCGGTGGATGACATTATTGGCATGCGCCGCCCAGAGACCCTCTGTGGCCGCGATGGTCAAATCCAAGGCGTCCAACTCGGACAGACCTCGAGCGCCCTTCGCCAGCACCGACTTGAGGTAGTGTCCGGCGCTCTCCCCAGACACGTACTCCATCACCAGGAAGAACAATCCGGAATCCTCGTTGACGTCCATGACGTTCACGAGATGTGGCGAGTGAACCGCAGCCGCCAGTTGGGCTTCCCTGAAGAAACGCCGGATCATGCCCGGATCTTGTTCCGCCAACTGGAACGGCAGGACCTTCACGGCCACTTCACTGCGCAGGCGGGGGTGGATCCCGTAGTAGACTGCGCCCATGCCGCCCTGGCCGATCTTCGCCAACAGCGGTATCCCATTGAGCGTTGGGCACATACGGCCGTAGGTTTCCGTCCGCGGCGTTGAGAGCAGCAACCGCTCGGTCGTCAGGTCCTGCAAGGCAAGGCCGGGAGCATGCCCCGCAGGTTCATTCTCGCTCGCCTGTTCGTAATCTGACCGGCTTCTGCGGTGCTCTTCCTGGCTGTCGCCTGCCATAGTTCGCCCCCGCCTAAGCAACCGATTCCGTCAGCCGCTTCCCCTCCTGCATTGCGAGTACTCAAACACATCGTACTTGCGCAACGGACCAGAGACAAGGAAACATTTCCTCAGGCCCAAGAATGAAGCCGCGCGCAGTATATCATGCTCTCATGCTGTATCTTCGGGCCGCACATGGTAGGTCGGTAGCAGCCCCGCATCCTTGGCCAGCCTGACCAACCCGACATATTCGCACCGAATGCCTTTGACGCCGGTGGCTGCGACCAAGGCTGCAAACGCCTCGCTGGCGTAGACTTCACCCGGGGGCGTCTGCGGTTCCAGCCGAGCGGTGCGATTCACGTGCATCCCCATGTAGTTGTGCTTGCGCATGATCGGATCTTTGAACGAGTACACGGGTCCCGCATGCAGCGCAATGCGCAGACTCAGACTCTCCGGCAGCCCTCGTTCCGCCCAATGCATGCCACGGAGCATGTCCCTCAACTCCAGCGCAAAAGTGCTGGCATCGGCAACGTTGGTGAAGACATAGAACAGTGCATCGCCCCAGGTATTCCAGAAGACTGGCTTGGCGGGCGAGCGGGCCTGTAGCTCCGCCACCTCACCGAGAAAGTGCCTGACAAACAGCGGAATCTCTTCTTCCCTCACCTTGCTGAACTGATACACGTCTGCCATCAACAACGCCATGATCTGCTGCGGGAACCTGACTCCCGCGGTGGTGTCTCTGCGACGGTGCGTGAGGACAGACGCGCGCTTCCCTGAGCCTGCGCGGAGAACCGTGGCCGTATCGGGCCGGGCAGGATCGATCACGACAGGGGCGCGTCCGCTACTCTTCCAGTAACGCACCGTGTAAGCGGTGCCAGCGACGCCGCCGGGCTGGCCGTCCCACACGGCCATCGTCACGAGATCAGAATCTAGTTGTTGCGCCCGCAGGACGGCCAGACCTGTCTGGACGAAGCCGCAGTAATCGTAAGCCACGGAGTCCCAGGCCGAGAAGTGTTCACCTGTCACCACAGGTGCCGGGATCTGCGCCAACACCGCGTCGAACCTCTGGCCCCAACGTTCGCCGCCGACGTCCGTGACGCTTGTTTTTCTGAATTGTTCAACCGGAAACGGCAATACTGCATGTATTTCACCACCGAACTTAACCGCAGCACCCATTTCCAGTGCGGCCTCCAGAAAGAGTATGTCGGCGCCGCAGGCCAGCGACAGATACGCGATCCCAATGTGGCGTTGCCTGATTTCTCTTTTCAGTGCCGCCTTGACCGCTGCACACGCACTCTCCGGAAAACGTGGTACTGGGCGTACGGAGCTATCGATCATGTGCCCTACGAAGACCGCAACGTTCGGTATTCCAAAGCAGTTGTCAAGCAGGTTGGACTGCAATCTGAAATGCTGTAAGTGGTGCCGCGCCTGCTTGCGCATGGAACAAAGCGCCCAGAGATCCTTGTCCGCAAGATCAGCGGCACGGTAATACAGATCTTGGGCATCCTTCCACCGGCTGCTGTGCAGATCGCCCGCGCTGAGGATCAGCGCCGCTTCGGCCTGCGTGGCAAGGGTCCAATAGTCCGGCATCAAGCCCCTGCACAACTCGTCCACCTGCCGTGCAAGGCCGAGGGCCATACTTGGGTCACCGCCCCACAGCACCATCGCGGCGGCGTTGATTCCGCTGTAGGTTGCGGCACCCAGGTTCTTCCGCTTCAAACCCTCCTCGTAGCCCCGATGGTAATACTGGTACGCTTTTTGGAGATTCCCCAGGTCTTTCTCCGTGCGGCCCAGTCCGCCGAATGTATCGCCGTCAGTGTTGCCCTCATCCAGCAATTTCCGGTAGACGGCGTTCGCGTGAAGAGTTGCGTTGCAGCCCGCGAGGGCCAGCCCCTGCAATTGGCGTAGGCGCACCTCCTGGGGCCAGTAGCCGAGGGCGCGGTCGAACACATTGCAGGCCAGGATAAGCTCACCTCTCAAGACCAGGTGTTTTCCAAGCAACTCGTAGAAATTCGGCCGCCCCACCCAATACGTCTCACTGATTCGTTCCCACACCCGCAACAGCCATGAAAGATCGGGGCACTCCTTATCCATCCGCGCCAAAGCCTCTTCGGCTTCGCCTTCAGTCCACACGGGCTTCCCAGCGTCATGTGCGGGCGGGCGGATGTCGTATTTCAGAGCTACAATAGCTCTTAATGTAGCGGCGGCCGTTTTGCGGTCGTATTCTCTTTCCGAGTCCGGCAATTCTTCGTATGGAACCAGGCCAGGGTGCTTCTTGTTGATATCGTCACGCTGTGGCCCGTAGGTCCAGCCATCGTGGAAACGTTGTCGGGACCAGATGTCGTGGGTGTTCTTGGCCAACAGCTCCATCAATTCCGCCAGGCCGCCAGGCAACCCGGTCTGGCCGGTCTCTATGGGCTTGGGCTCGTAGGTCATAAGGGCCTCCTGGGGAATCTGAATGGCGGCAGGAGTATAGCACGCCTGCGTCTCGATGTGAAGATAGCATCCCCTTTAAGGGCCTCGGCTCTGAATGCCAATTGCTTTGTGAGTCTAGCGGCACAAAATGACCGCCGTTCAGGTACGCCAAAGGAACAGACTATGGCCGCAGCCACGGCAACGCGCATGTTGCAGAAGAGCCGTCAAAGAGTTAGGCTGTGAGATGCAGGATCGCAGCGCGTGAGCCGCGTTCCCCCACACAGTTGCGGAAAGAGCTTGTGCCTGTTCAAAGGCCTTTCATCCAGTTGGAGAATGAGTATGAACTGCGACCTGTTCATAAGCCACGTTGAGGAAGATGAGCAGGATGTGCGGGCCCTCGCAGAGGTGTTAAGGCATCGCGGGTATGAGACTTGGATCTATGAGGAGAACAACCTGCCCGGCGTTTCCTACCTGGACTGGATTATCGGTGCGCTGAGGGAGTGCAGGGCTGTGGTTGTGCTTGTTTCCCGCGCAACACTTCCGTCGGAGCAGGTTGGCCATGAGATCAGCACGGCTTTCGAGAACCAGAAAAAGTTCGTGCCTGTTCTAAAGGGGCTCTCTCACGCGGAGCTGAAGCAGGCGCGGCCGGAATGGTGTCACGCGTTCGGCACCGCAGTGGACATAACCTTGATCCAAGGGGCCGCCGCTGCCGTTGCGGAGAGAATCGCTGCGGGTCTTTGGGCAATGGGGATTCGTCCTGCGGCCACAGTAGTCCCAGTCCCGCCCGCAGGGCAGGCGCCACCGCCGCTTTCTGCCCCTGCTATCGAGAAAGCCCCGTTGCGCGCACCGCCATTCCACTGTGGCTCCATTGTGCCTCCTGACTACTACATAGACCGCGAGGAAGAGCTCGCCCAGGCCAGAGAGTTGATTGCTGCGCATCAGAGCTTCCTCCTGGCTGGCGATCTCCGCTCAGGCAAGACGAGCTTCTGCAGGAAGATCATTGCTGAGATGCTCGAAGGCGGCAAGAAGGGCTCCTTGCCTGTCTACCTGAACCTGCAGAACTGCCTCAGCCAGGAGAAAGGGAGTTTCCTGTCGCATACGGTTCTGAGCATCGTTGGCGAAGCGGCGCGGGTCGTCTTCAACCGCAAGTACACGGACATGCTGGGACTCGCCGCCGGGACGCCGTCGCGCGCAGAGGCCGAAGACACCGCTTTCAGGGAATTCGTGACGATCTTCAAGTTCGTCCGCAGCCTGACCCACACGGACTCTGAAGACAAGGCTCCTGATGTGGGCGGGGATGACTTCATCAGAATGACCAACGACCTCGCGGAAGTCATCGCGGCCAGAGGGTGGGGGGGCGTGACGGTCTTCTTTGATGAGGCGAACAAGCTCCCAGGCAAACTGCCCGTCGAACTGTTGGTTGCCAATGAAGAGCAACTGGCGGCCTCCAAGGTGACCAGCATCTACGTGGCGAACCACGCCATGATCGAATTTTTCGATCCGTTGCTGGAGACCTTCGGCAACAGGATTTCGCTGCGCCCGTTCCGAAACATGAAAGAAATGCAGCAGTTGCTGGCACGGTACTACTGGGGCGACATCAGCAGGACGGCGGATGTTCCGATAGCACCCGGAGCCAACAAGCTCCTGTGGGAGGCGACTCTGGGGAGGCCTTACGCCATACAGCTCGTCGCGCGCAGGAGTTTTGCGCTGGCGTGCGCCGAGGGCGCGGCCTTCGTGAGTGAGGCCCACGTGCGGAAAGGGCAGGCCGAGGCGCTGGCCCAGTTCCCGGAGCTCTTTGACGTGAAGAGAAATGCTTGAACGGCCACACGTGGCTGATGGCTGGCGGCGCCACGGCTGGGCTGGAGCATCAGCGGGCGCGCCTTAAGCCGCAGCCCAACGAAAGGGGACGCGCATGCCTGACGGCGAACTGCTTGATTACACCGAGGCAATGCGATTCCTCGGTATCAGCGACAACGAATTGCAGGCCCTCGTGGCCAACGGCGATCTACGCGCTTTCCTTTCCGCAGGGCAGATGAAGTTCCGCCGCGACGACGTGGTGTCCATTAAGGCCGGCAAGAGTAGTGCGCCAACCAGCAGCATCCCAGCGGACTCCGAGGGCCAAAGCGCGGGCGACTTAAGCCCGGCGGTCCCTCCAGCCAGCCAGGCAATAATTTTATGGCCGAAGCGCCAGGCCGCCAGCGACTTTTATCCGACTGTCACGCGTGTGAATCCACCCCGCCCAGACCACACGGTGCTGGACGATACTGAGTTGGTGTCGACTTTGTCCCAGAGCAGGCCCGTCAGCGGCTTACGTCCGACGGTCACGGAGATGGAGATGGCGGAATCTCCTCCGTGCCCCGCACCCCCTCCTGCCCGCACCTCGCCTGAAGAAAGCAGCATTCGGGGGACTGTCACGGAGATGGTTGAATCTGCCTTGAGCGTTCCGGACGACACAGTTCTGGACGATACTGAGTCACAGCCAACCGGCCAATCAGACGTTCGCGCCAAGAGTGTCACCACGCTGGCCGCCGATGGCGAACTGATGGTGGTCGTCGCAAGAATCGCCAACGAACTCAGGCAGAACCACGTCCTCTGTGTTGACGGCAGCGAACAACTGCACCGGTACTTCGCCGGACATCCGGACACCGTGCGCTTCGCCTCCGTTGCGGCGGCGCAGGTCGTCGTTGACGCCCGCGAAGGGTTCGAGTTATCGGGCAGGTTCCAGGCCGCGCGCTTCTACAGCCACGTTCGGGAGCGGCTGGCGAAGGCATTTGGCTTGAACCTGCCCGATACCATGCGCCACCTCGAGGACATCTTCCAGATACTCAAGGACGAGAACCCGGCCGTGATCTGCGTCCTGTACCTTGACTGGTTGCCCGGGACGATTCTTGAGCAAGTTCGCGGTTTCACACAGGATCGGCATCGGGCGCTTTTCGTGTGCCAGAAGGACATTCCCGGCGGCTTGGCCGCGGATCCCGATTGGCGTGGGGCGGCCCCGGGGCCAGTCGAAATACTGAAGTGCCGCCTGCGTGTGCCATTCGGCTAGTATTGGATTTCCAGACGCCCAAGGGTGTATTGATGGTCGGAGTTCCGGGGACTGGGAAAACCCTGGCCGCGCGCGCTATTTCGGCCAGTTGGAACGTGCCGCTGGTTGGGCTCGACGCCGGCCGGCTCTTTGGCTCTCTGGTCGGCGAAAGCGAAGCCAATCTGCGTACTGCGCTGCGCACAGCCGAGGCAATCGCGCCTTGCACGTGCCTGATTGACGAACTCGAAAAAGCGTTTGGCGGCAGCGGGGGCTATGACGGCGGTACGTCAGCTCGGGTGTTCGGCGGTCTATTGAGCTGGCTTCAGGACAAGCGCGCTGACGTGATCGTTGTCGCCACGGCTAACGATGTGTCCAAGCTGCCTCCAGAGCTCCTGCGCAAGGGCCGGTTCGACGAGATCTTCTTCGTTGATCTTCCGGACGCGGAGAGCCGGGCTGAAATCCTGGCCATTCATCTGCGGCGAGCCGGGCACGAGTTCAAGAAAGCAGACCTGGCCGAAGTTGCGCGTATCTCAAAGGGCTACACCGGCAGCGAACTCGAAGCCGCCGTGCAGAGCGCGCTGATTGAAGCGTTCACTGACAAGGAGCGCAAGCCAACAGCGGCCGACATGGCAAGGGCGATCAAGAGCACGGTGCCACTATCGAAGACCATGGCGGAGCGCATCAATGTCCTGCGCGAGTTCTGCAAGACCGGCCGGGCTGTTCCAGCAGGAGGAATGCTGGAGGATGACGAAGCCAGGACGCTGGGCAAGCCTGCGGCACTGGACGTGACCTGAACGGAGGTGAGGCTTGGCTGGGCCGTCCCTGACGAGGGCGGTCCAGCCAACAACGCCGCGCTTTTTCTCTCGCTATCTACTGACGCGTGCCGAGGCAGCATAATGCCGCTCCCGTTACCTCCCCTAAGAGCATTCGGAGTCCCACGCTTGAAACACGGCCAGTATCCCGGGCCTGCTCGCTATAATTGAACCGTTCAATGATGGGACAGCGGGGGGGCGCTGGGGCCGCGATCTCGTGCCGGTGGGGTTGTTGGAAGATTCAAAATCGGTGAGGATTAGACCCTCATTCAAGAGACCGCCAAGATGACGTGCTCGTCGTTAGGCTCCGCCATGATGCCCACCAGGCACGCCCATCTTCCTCCTTGACGTTCACCCCCGAGCCCGCTATAGCAACTCTCGGTTCCTGTTACGGCCGTCCCGTTCCAGTTCAAGGAGGAGTTATTCCATGGCGAAGGCAGCTAAGAAGTCCACCCGCAAGCCCAGTGCGGCATTCATGAAGCCCATGCAGCCCGATGCGGTGCTGGCACCGGTCATTGGCGACAAGGCCATGCCGCGCACCGAGGTCGTCAAGAAGCTCTGGGCCTACATCAAGAAGAACAGCCTGCAGGACGCCAAGAAGAGGACGATGATCAACGCCGACGAGAAGTTGACGGAGGTCTTCGGCGGCAAGAAGCAGGTCTCCATGTTCGAGATGACCAAGCTGGTGGGGAAGCACCTGGGGTAGACCCGTCACCGGCGCATCTCGGGTGTCTCTCCCATGGCGGCGGCAAGTATCCGCGCCGCCTCGGAAGTGCTAGCGTATTCCCTTATCGCCTCATGCGGCGCGACGGGCCCAGGCCTTCCGACGTGGCGGTCGGCGGGGTATGTATGATGGGGCGGGGAAGCGGAGACGAGTTGTGTCCCCATTCGTTCAAGCTCGCGGTGGTTGCAAAGTGGGTGGACTCACTTTTGTGGGAAGGCCCATGGTCGGGGTCGCGCCATTATAACCTCGGGCTGCCGCAAGGAAGCGGACATGAACTATGGGGAAGCCCGCAAGTTCGGCCGGCAGGCTGCCGCCGCGCATGGGAGCCACCGTGATGCTTAGCCACTTACAGGCCGCCACCCTTTCGTTCCTCCTCGCGGTCTCCGCGCACGCTGCGGTCAGCTTCGTGGATCCCGCTGGCGCCGACGAGAACCCCGGCACGGAAGATCGGCTCTGGAAGAACATCCAGCGGGGCGCCGACGCCGCAAAGCCGGGCGATCGCGTCGTGGTCAGGAAAGGAACCTACGTCGAACGCGTCCAGTTCAACGTCTCCGGCAAGCCGGATCTGCCCATCATCTTCGAGGCGGGTGGCGAGGTCATCGTCAAAGGCCCGGCGTCGCTCCAGCACTGGGAAGCCATCTTCGACATCCACAAGAAGAGTTACCTCGTCATCAAGGCATTCCGAGTCCAGGACTCCAACTGGTTCGGGATCGGCATCCACAACAGCCAGCACATCCTTGTCCAGAACTGTGCCACCGTCAACACGCAGGCTTCCGGCATCTACGCGCGCAATTCCGAACAGATCGTCATCGAAGGGAACGACGTGACCATGGCCTGCTTGTACGAAGGCGACAAGGGCGGTGCCCAGGAGTGCATCTCCATCGCCAGCGTGAAGGGTTTCCGCGTCGTCGGCAACAAGGTCCACGACACGACGGGCAAGAAGAACGGCGGCGAGGGAATTGACGCCAAGGAGAGCGCGCAGGATGGGGTCATCGAGTCCAACACCGTCTGGAACCTGCCACGGCTCGGCATCTACGTGGACAGTTGGAACGGTCTCGCCAAGGGCCTCGTCGTTCGCAGGAACATGGTTCACGATTGCTCGTGTGGGATTGCAGTCTCGTCCGAGGACGGCGGCACCGTCGAGGACGTGACGATCGCCAATAACCTCGTCTACAACAACCGCGCGCTAGGCATCGTGATCTCGGCGTGGGAGAAGAACGGGCCGAAGCGGAACATCACGATCGTCAACAACACGGTCGTCGGCAATGGGAACCGGCAGGGCAACTGGGGCAGCGGCATCGTCATCGAGAAGACCGGCGCCACCGGAGTCGTCATCCGCAACAACATTTGCAGCCGCAACGTCGAGAATCAGATCCTCGACGAGTCGGGGCATAGCCCGACCATTGACCACAATCTTCTTGAGGGCGGACGGAAAGGGGCGAACGACACCAAGGGGGAAGCGGCGGTGCAAGGCGATCCGCTCTTTGAAAACGCGGCACAAGGGGACTTCCACCTGCTGCCCAACAGCCCGGCCATCAACGCGGGAGCGGAGAAGCTCGCGCCGGCCGATGACTTTGACGGGTTCCCGCGGCCCTACGGTCCGGCCTTCGACATCGGCGCCTACGCAGCCCACCCGGAAGGCGCGAAGCCAGAGGCCGCAAAGCGCAAAGTCTCCACGCCCGCGGAGTTCAGGTGAAGGCTGACTGCGGATAGCCAGCGTCTTGATCCTCCGACAAACAGGGCACCTCCAGCCGCCAGAACGACGATCTCAGCCCTGGAGGTATCTTTGGCCGGTTCGGGGATCCAAACGCGAATCTTGGCCCTGAAACCTCCAATATCGTAGCCGCCATCATCGCGGGCGCCTGCGTTCCGCCATCCTCTGACACGTGACGAGACGAGCAGCATAATGTCGGTCTCACTACCTCCCCTAAGCTCCCTCGGAGTCCCACGGCACGCGAATACGGCTGTGCCAGATTTGCAAGGACAGGAAGGGCTGACTGGCCCCCCCAACCCCATCTACTCCGCCATGC
>Ga0187861_10005480_pt1 | contig 10164 bp, 9 predicted proteins | sample June2016WEW_10_1_3_FD_132986 | JGI IMG/M metagenome (GOLD analysis project Ga0187861, IMG submission 132986) | Peatland microbial communities from SPRUCE experiment site at the Marcell Experimental Forest, Minnesota, USA - June2016WEW_10_100 | ecosystem: Environmental > Terrestrial > Soil >...
CCGACGGTTATGGCTTCCGCTCTCCAGAGATCCTTCAGCCAGGGAGCGACCTCGCCCGGAGCAAGGGGCTGGGGAACATGCTCCTCCGAGAAGGCCTCCGCACCGCACAGGGCAAGCAACACAATGCACAGCACGACAACACGCACGGGACGGCGGCTCATTTCTGTTCCCTGTGGCCGAAGAGTGCCGTTCCGACCCTCACAAGCGTGGCCCCTTCCTCTATGGCGATCTCGAAGTCACTCGACATGCCCATCGACAAGGTATCGAAAAATGGCAGCCCCCCGCCCGCCCGTAGTTCTTCGAACACGGAGCGGAGCATGGCAAATGACGAATGGATCCTCTCCCTATCCTCGCTGAGGGGACCCACCGTCATCAATCCCCTCACGCGGAGGCTGGCCAACCTCCCGATTGATTCCAATCCGGCAAGCAGCTCGCGTCGGGATAGAAAACCCGACTTGGTGGGCTCTCCGCTGGTATTGAGCTCCAACAGAATATCCATTGTCCTGCCTCGCTCTTCACATTTGGCATGGAGGGCTTCCGCGGTCTCCGCCCTGTCGATTGACTGAACGCAGGCGAACAAACCCGAAGCTGCCCGCGCCTTGTTTCTCTGCAGATGACCGATGAGATGGAGCTCGAGGCCGCCGGGCAGGTCGAGATACTTCTGCTCGGCTTCCTGCACGCGGTTTTCTCCGAACAATGACAGGCCTGCCGCGCGCGCATCGAGGACAACCTGCTGGGGAAAGCCCTTTGTCACGGCCATGAGCCTGATGCCCGACGGGTCCCGGCCCGCCCGCTGCGCGGCGGCGCTGATGCGGTCCCGCACCGCCGCAATCGCTGATGTGATTGTCCCTACCATCTCCATTGCCGCACCGGAGGATATGCCCTGCTCACAGCCGCGGCAACAAGTATTCCAAGCAGCACGCCGACGCCGCCCTGGAGAAGATTGCCCGGCACATCGCCGAGCGACGCTCCAAAACCCGCTATGAGAGAGCCGCCCGCCAGATAGCCGCCTGCCATGACCGCAATGCCGACAAGCCCGGCAACGATGTTCAAGCCCACGTTGGCGGGCCGGGCTCGCGCAATGAGTCCCACCAGGAGGCCCTGCAGGCCGTGCACGACCAGGGAAATCGGGGCCCAGATGGCAAACGGGCTCAGGAGATCGGCGAGCGCCGTCCCGAGACCCCCGGCGAACATCGCCGAGATGGGGCCGAGGGTTATTGCGGTGAACACGATTGCGACGTCCCCCAGGTTGATATACCCCCTGGCAGGAGTCGGTATCTGCACCACCCTTGTCAGTACGGTGGTAACGGCGGCGAGAATCGCAATGGAAGCAATTCGAAATGCCGGTGACATGAACGGACGTTCATCGTTCATTCAGAGCCTCCTGGGGAGAGTATAGGCGAAAAGCAGTCATTCGGAAAGAACGCGCCGCCGTATCCGGCGGATTTGGCGCCGCCGCCGCACGAGCTTGCGTTACGCCTACCAGCGCACCAGGGCCGGGCTGATGAACAGGAAACCAAGAAGCATGCATACCGCCATATCGACGACCAGCCGCCGTCCCTGCTTGAGCACCGCGTACACGGTCCGGGGATTGCGTCTTCCGAATCCCCGGCTCTCGAGGGCCATGGCAAGCACCGGTATGCCTTTGACGGCCTCGATCAGCAGGGAGGTGAGAACCGGCAGGTAGGTATCAACGATCTTCTTTCTCCCCCGGGTCGCGGGCGGACCTGCGCGCAGTCGATGCGCATCCAGCACATTGTGCCAGGTCGAGGCAAGTGACGGCATCGTGCGCAGTGTGACGATCACCACCAGGCAGAACGCGTAGGGAAGACCGAACCATCTCAGGCTGAGGACAAGATCATCCAGGGAGACCGTTCTGACAACCGCAAAGAATCCGAACGTGACCCCGAGAAATCGCAGGAGCAGGATAAGGGTTTCGCGCGCGCCGTCACTCGTGAGGAGAACGATACCGAACAGCGTAAGAACGTCCGTGCCTCCCCTGTGGAAGGGCGGGGTCAGAAGGCAGATGAAAACGAGAACCGGAGCCATCGCCTCGAGCGGGGGAAGGAGCTCGCGAGGCCCGAGCGCTGTGGCAATGACAATGACCAGTGCCGCCGCGAAAGGCGCGAGCACCAGGGGCGGAACGGGCAGGAAAAAGCAGATGAAAAGGGGAACAAGCAGGAGAAGCTTCGCCCGGGGATCGAAACGGTGAAGGAAGCTGTGCCCGGGGCGGAAAAAATCCCCGCTCATGAGGCCGCTTCCCTGTATGGGGAGGGTCGGAAATCGCGGCTCAGCCTCCCCGCTTCCAGGACAAGGATCCTGTCGGACAGCGACGTCGCCAGAGACATGTCGTGCGTGATGAGAATGATGCCCGGCGCGCGCGGAATCAGGGCGTCGAGCAGGCGCTCCACCTCCCTGCAGGAAAGCCCCGAGTCGATCTCGTCGAGGACAAGGATCTCCCGCGGCAGAAGGTAGGAGATAGCCGCCTGCAATCTTCTGCGGCCGCCGTAGCTCATGAGCGCAGGCGGAGACGCCGGGTCCGGCAGTGAAAAGAGCTCGACGGCCTCTGCGATTTTCCGCTCGATCTCGTCCCTGCCCATGCCCTGCCGGCGAAGGCCGAGGGCGAGCTCGTCGCGGACGGTGGGAAGGTAGATCTGGTGATCCGGATTTTGAAAAAGGTATCCCACCCTCCCATTGAGCTCATCCGTGGAAGCCGCTCTGAACCCCGAGCCCGTGCGCAGCGAAATGGCGCCGGCCTGGGGCGTGAGCAGGCCGCAGAGGATCCTTCCGAGAGTCGTTTTGCCCGAGCCATTGCTTCCCAGGAGCGCGCATACCTCGCCCGCATGCACTTCAAGAGAATCGATGTCCAGTGAGAAGCCGTCCCGACCGGGAAAGCGAAAGCGCACTCCTTCCACCTTGAGCTGGACTTCGGCAGGCGTGTCGCGATGGCGCCGCCTCTCTTCGCGCGGGAGGATGCCGTCATGCGACAGGGCGTGGCGGAATTCGGGTGCATCTCCGCTGTCCGCGGAAGAGACGATCCGGCCTTGCGAGAGGAGCGCGAAATGCGCGCCTCTTTCTGCCAGGAGCGGCAACCACCGCGAAGCGAGGGCAAGGACTGTCCTTCCCGTTTCCGCGAGAAAGTCCAGGGTAGCGGCTTTCCAGGCCTGATCGAGCTCCTCCAGAGACTCGTCGAGGATCCAGAGAGCGGGCCCGATCGCGAAGAGACATGCCAGGAGAAGCCTCTTCTTCTCCCCGCCCGAGAGCGTGGAAGGGTTTCTGCCATTGAATGCGGAGAGACCCATTCGTCGAAGGCTTTCCTCGACCCGTTCGACGATCTGCGGCCGGGGCACCCCGAGGGATTCGAGAGCAAATGCCAGCTCGGTGTCACAGCGGGTCGTGAAGATCTGCTCGTCGGAGTCCTGGGAGACGAGCCCGACTTTTTCCATGAGCTCGAACGGCGGGGATTTTCGCACGTCAAGGCCGTCGAGAAGGATCGTCCCCTCCAGCGTCCCCCCCGAAAAACGCGGCACCAGACCCGCGACTATGCGCGCGAACGTGGTCTTGCCCGCATCTGCCGCCCCGAAAAGCACGGTCACCCCGCCTGTCCGGATGGTCAGCGTGAATCCGTCATGCACGAGGGCGGCTTTTTCCACGCCCATGCCGGGGTAGCGGAACGACAGGTCTTTCACGGCGAGCAGTGGTGAGTCCGGGAGATCCATCCTGGGAAGCGCCTTTCTCGATACTATAGTGGCGGCCGACTGTTCCGCGTCAAGGCCGACGAACGCGCCGATGGCGGCGCAATCTCAGGATCCAGTATCCGGCCCAGCACAGCGATAAAAGGAACGGGATCCCGACGATGAGCACTTTTGCAAGTGTGTCGCTCATTTTCACGCGTCCAGGACGACCTCCGCTTCCCAGCCGTCCTGCACCGCCTCCACCCTGTAGCGGTAGAGGCTGACCGCCTTCACGTCCGCGGCCAGCTTGTGCTTCATGGGATCGATCCTTTCGCCTCTGAGCACGGCGGACAGGGAAGCGACGGGAAGGGCAAGACCTGAGCCTTCCGCGATCCGCACCGATTCGATTCTCAGCAGCAGCCCTTCGGTGTCCTTGGAAATAATCACCCACTGCAGGAGCTCGAACAGCAGCATCCCGATTCCTTCCGCCGACAGGTGGATCTCCCTTTCCTCACGGGGAGTAATGGAAAAGAGATCGTAGACCATCGCGTTGACCAGCGCATCCACGGACGAATGGAACAGCTCCTCCAGCGTTTCTCCCGTTGCCGAGAACGCCACATCCGCGATTGCCCGGTCATCAAGATAACGCCAGGGCACGCCGTTAACCCCCTGGGGAGAATATACTCATAAAGCTTCCGTGCCGGGCTCAATACCTGCGATGGAGCAGCTTTTCCGTGACACCGACGAGCGTGTCGATTGCAGGGTGGGACGGCAATCGCCGGATTTCCCGCAGTGACCTTTCCGTATACAGCAGGGCGCGGAGGCGCGCCCCTTCGAAGCCGCCCCGCTCCTCTATCAGGCGCGCAGCCCGGGAAAGCGCGGGCCGCCGCCGGGGCCGCCGCGCGAGCGCGGCAGCGAGCTTGTCGTCATCACCGCGCAGGGCGATGATCGTCGGGAGGGTGTATATCCCCTGCGAAATGTCGCTTCCCGTCGGCTTGCCGGTCTCGGCGCCGGCCCGCTCGAAGTCCAGTATGTCGTCGATGATCTGGAAACCCATTCCCAGACAGTAACCGAGTCTCCTGAATGTGCTGCATACCTGGGCGGTACAGCCGCTCTCATGCGCCCCGACGTAGAAGGACAGGGAGAAAAGCGCCGCGGTCTTTCCCGCAATCCTCCGAAGATACCGGCGGATGCTCGTATGGGGGTCATAGCGGTCGGCGGACTGGCTGATCTCGCTGCCGCAGATCCGGGCAACCAGCCGGGAGAGCGCCTGCGCGTTGTCCACCTTTGCCAGGTCCGCAATCAGCGAAAAACAGGATGCGAACAGCCAGTCGCCGACAAGCACCGCCTTGCGCGGCCCGTGCAGGACATGCATTGTGGCGACTCCCCGCCGGGTCGGGGCGCCATCGATGACGTCATCGTGCACGAGCGTTGCCATGTGAAGCATCTCGACCGCCGCGCCTATGCGCACCATCCGCGCCGCATCGGGCGTGCCGAAGCGCGAGGCCAGAAGGACAAATGCGGGACGCAGCATCTTCCCGCTCGCATCCAGCATCTGCCGAACCGCGGCATGAACCTCCGTGTCGTCCAAGGCTGCGCGGGAGATGATCGTCTCCCGCACACTGTCAAGCTCGCAGGCCAGTTCCGGCTGCCCGTCCCAAAAGGGCCTCATTTTCTATTTCGTAGGCTCGTCCGCGTAGAAATGGGTTTTCCTGGCAAACCGCGTGCCGTTCCACCATCTCTTGAAAAACGGCACAACCCAGGTGTCGAGCCCGAACGCCCTGCCGGCTCCGCCCATCATGAGGATCGCGGCAAACAGGAACCAGAGCTGGTTCCACGCGAACATGCCGGAGAGCGTGAAGATCAGGCACATGCCGATCGAGACAACCGCCGCCCACCAGGTGAACAGCCCGCCGAAAAGCGCGAGCCCGATCAGCAGCTCCGCGAAGACGATCATCACCTGGAACCAGGAATACGGCAGGTATGCGAGGATCCCGTCCATAACGGTCCGCCGGAACCAGGTGACGAGACCCGAGGCGGGATCCAGGATGGTCTTCGTGGTGTCGAGCCAGGGTCCGTGGACCGCCGGGGCGGCGGACGCGGCGGCCGCACCCGAGGCCGCAGACGCCGCGGAGGTGACATCCACTGCAGCGGCGCCTGTTGCAGCGGCTCCTGAAGCAGCGGCGGAGGCGGCCGTGGTGGCATCCGGGATTTTCACACCCGCCTGGATGACTCCCTTGGAAAACATCCAGCCCGTCTGGCTCGTGCCGGTGGAAAAATCGAGCCATCCCTGCGTAATCTTGTTTGTCGCCTCGACGACCCACATGAAACCGAGCCATAAGCGCAGGAGCAGGGGCCAGTATCCGCGAACCTTGTACGAAGCCAGTCCCCCCACGAAGGAACGCTCGTTCTTCACGTCGAGGAATTCGTGCTTGACGTACTCCCACGCCTGGTTGACGCCCGCCGTGCCGAAGAGGTGCACCACATTAATCAGGTGTTTCACCCCGATGGCAAAGATGCCGGTCAGCGAGATGCCCATGACATGGGCCACGCCGGAGAATGCCCCCAGGGAAACCATGATTCCATGGTAGCGGGAGCGAAAGGTCTTCATCTGTCCGTTGGTGATATCAGCGATGATGTTGTGTGCCGCAGTCTCCGCGGTCTGTACGGCGGCCTCCACGATCTGGGGGTTGACCCTCTTGCCTTCCAGGTGCCACGCGACGTCTCCGACAACGTAGACGTTCGGATAGTCGACCGACTGCATGTATTCGTTGACAAGCAGGCGGCCCCTCTTGCCCTCTATATAGCGGTCCTTTGAAAAAGTGCAATTCTTCACCCCGCACGTGCCCTGCGTCGTGGCGAACCGGCACATACGGTTGGCGCATTTTCCTTTTGTGAGCGCCAGGTTTGCCGCAAACTCGCATCCCTGGATCCCGCAGGTCCAGACAAAGGTCCGGGCCGGGAGGGACCTGTTCCCGGCAAGAATCACTCCATTCTGATCCGCGCCGACTATCGGAGAGCGCAGCATGATCTGCACTCCCCGCTTCTCCAGGTAGCGCGTTGCCTTCTGCTGCAGCTTCTGAGGAAGATTCGGAATGATCGCGCCCAGCGCCTCCACCACGATGATGCGCACTTCCTTTTCATCGATGTGGTGCGCGCGGCAGAGCACGCGCCGCTGGTCCTTGAGCTCCCCCGCCAGCTCGATGCCCGTAAAGCCCGCGCCCGCGACGACGAAAGTCAGCAATTCCGAGCGCTTCGCCGGGTCCTTCTCCGCGGCCGCCCGGCGAAATACATCCTCTATGTGGCGGCGAATCCTCAGCGCGTCCTCGAATGACCAGATCGTGAAAGCGTGTTCCTTGATTCCCGGGATGCCGTAGTACTCAGGCTCGCCTCCTACCCCGAGCACCAGGTAGTCGAACGCATATTGCGCCGCTTCGGAAATGGCCCGACGTGCCTCGAAATCGATCGTGCGTATCCTGTCCGTGACAAGGGTGACCGGCCGGGCGCCGAAAATCTTTCTGAAGCTTATCTGAACGGAAGCGGGGTCCACTCGACCGCCCGCCACCTCGTGCAGCTCGGTCATGAGCGTGTGGTCCGTGTTCTTGTCGATCAGAGTGATCTGGATGTCGCGACGCATCCCGATCTTGTGCGCGAGTACCTTGGCGGCTTCGACTCCGCCGTACCCTCCGCCCAGAACGAGGATGCGGATAATGTCTGGCATGTGATATCCTCTTCAGAATCACCCCATCCTACTAAGGCGAGCGGAATTGTCAATACTGACGGGTTTCCGACCGGCCATGATGAAATAGCCTCTTTTGCCCTGCGTCTATCGCATTTCGGGCATAAAGAGCGTGATGCAGAAGAGAACGCCGAAAACGAGGTGGTGGAGCATCACGAGCGGGATGATCGGCTTCCTTTTTTCCGGCGCCCGAGGCATGAACAGAAACGGAGGCACGGTGAAGGGCAGCGCGAGGTAGATCAGCCAGGGAGGAGGATAGAGGCCTGCCAGCAGGAGCAGCGCGGGACTCGCGTATGCGCTCGCCAGGAGCATGCAATACACCCGTATGGCGCGCGGGTAGCCGATGCGCACGGAAAGGGTCCGCAGGGCGTATCGACTGTCAGATTCGAAATCACGAAGCTCATTCGCCAGGAGGATGAGGGAAACGAGAAGGCTCACGGGAATTGAGACCAGCACGACATTCCATGAGAAAGCCCCCGCAACAGCGGAGTAGGCGCCCGCGACCATGAACACGCCCATCAGCAAGAAGACGATCACCACGGCCAGTCCGCGCCGCTTGTAGTTCAGCGGCTCCCCCGTGTAGAAGAACCCGCCGGCGAATCCCACAAGCCCCAGGATGATGAGAGCCCATCCGCTCCGCCATGCCAGGAACAATCCGACGAGTCCGGCGAATCCGAAAAACGCAAGGCCGACAAGGAAGATGAGCCACTCCAGCAGGTCGCGCTCGGCTTTCGTGAATCCGAGATGTGCGACCTTGTCTCCGACCCTGCGCTGGCGAAACTCGAAGAAATCATTGACGAGATTCACACCCGCCTGCAGCGCGAGCCCGGCTGTCATCACGCCAATCGCATTCAGGAGATCTCCGCGGCCGTCACGGTACGCAAGCAGCACTCCCAACGCGCACGAGAACGCGGCGATCACCAGCGAAGGGATGCGCAGAGCGATGAAGCCCGCGCGCCACGCCCGCAGGTCGAACGCAAGACGCAGCGAGTCCCTCACGAAGGGGCGCAGGAGAGCGATAAGCTTCATCCGCGCCCTCTCCTACGCCCCAGAAAAGCCGCGGATGCAAGGAAAGAGATCAAGACAGCGAGGTAATCCACTGCTCTGAGCTTCATCGAGGCAAAAAGATCGGTACCGCTTCAGGGTGCAGAGATGGGCGGCACAAGGGTTGAACTTGTGACCCCCAGCGTGTCGAACCAGACAGAGTGGAACTCCGCGCTTGTACCAATTTGGCGCGGCTTGCTTCAACTTGTAATAATTCTATACATGGCTGAAAAATGAGTCAAGCGGGGTTGTATTGATCTGCAACGACTTGGATCAGCTTTCATAATGAGAATGCTACACTCAGGGTTACACTTGGCAAGCGAGATACTTCCGATATAGACACCCGGGCGTCTTAGCTCTGGATCAATCTGACACCCCCCCTGAGAGCCTCCGGAAAACCTTCGCCAATCAAGTGCCGATCCCGTAGAACATTCCGCGCGGCATTTTCTACGTCAAAATGGCGTGCGATCCCACGAGCAACATCAAGCAAGGCTGGTTCGGGATCTGCAGTCAGAAGATTCATTACAGGCGGAGACCCTCTCGACGGAGTAGCCGTGAAAAGTCTTTCGATTCCAGTTTGCCTGGGGTGTATACTGGGGTGCCGGCGAACGGTGGGGCCGTGCTCAAGTTCCGGGGGAGGTCATTGATTGTCCCGGGGCGTTAGAGCTTGTTTGCGAAGAACAGTAATCCTGTTATCAGGAGCGCCGACCTACTTGGGAGAGCGTTCGCAGGCCTTTGGATAAGGTTGTTTTCTACACTGCCCTTGCATATGGATATGTTGTGAAGTGTGAAGACATGAGGTAATTGCAGGACTCTCCTCCTTCTCCCCTTTCTTGTGTTCATGGTGATTGAAGAGAGGGCCTTTTCTGTAGCTTCTCCCCGACCAGAAACCCCTTTTGACTTACCTGTATAGCTTCAAAACAAGATCTAGGGCTTCGCCTGCCACAGTTCCTGCAACGGCGATGATCCAAGATCGCACCTTCCACATCATCAGGAGTAAGAAGTCCGTCAGACAGATCGCGAAATCGCAGGATGAAAGATTGCGCTGGTCCACACTGGGGTGTAAAGCGCAGCGAGAAGAATTCCGACTACAGTAGCGTTCACCCCTGAAAGCGCCGATCGTACAACCCGCCGATTCAGTAGGGAATTCCAGAAAGGAAGCAGGCCAATGACGAGAAGAAAGGAGGGCAGATAGATGGCCACCAATGCAACTGCAGCCCCAAGTGCGCCGACTTCGCTCCTCACAAACTATGAGGCGTATGCAGCAACGACCGCCCTCCACAGAGAGCAGAGAAAACAGCCTTCGAGCGAACCGCCTCGGCTACTTGAGCGAAACTTGCATGATCTCAGAGGGAGGGCCGGTCCGCATATATCAAGCAAAGTGCCGTCGAACTTTCGCCGCAATCTGGCGATCCGTCATCTTGTCAACCGTTTCAACACCTACGATGCGTCCGCCAAGGTCGATACTTTCAAGACGTTTCTTCAGTTCGCTCTTTGCTTCACCAGGACCGAATATCAGGATTGACTCCGCATCATGAACGCTCGCGATGACCGCATCGTAGTAGATGTTGAGATGTCCCGTAAAGGCTTTCTGTCGGCTATCATCTGCCGGTACCTGTTGTGGTTCATAGGGACCCGTATGGCGCGAACCTAGAGAACGACGGGCCTGTTTTTCAATCGCAGATATTATTAGTCCTATCTCTTCTC
>Ga0187861_10005482_pt1 | contig 10162 bp, 8 predicted proteins | sample June2016WEW_10_1_3_FD_132986 | JGI IMG/M metagenome (GOLD analysis project Ga0187861, IMG submission 132986) | Peatland microbial communities from SPRUCE experiment site at the Marcell Experimental Forest, Minnesota, USA - June2016WEW_10_100 | ecosystem: Environmental > Terrestrial > Soil >...
CAGACATTTTTTCATCCGAAAATAATTTTCAGCAATAAAGCCGGATGATACCCGGATGTAATAATTTTCAACCTTATTTCTGTTTTTAAAATATTTTCGTTTCATTGTCGTCACGGTTTTTGAATATTTTTCGTCACTTTATGCTCTCTTTGATGCATGGCAGCAATTCATTCAGTCCAAATTTTATTTTTGTACCCTCTCTGATCTTCTCTATATTAATAAAGGCTGAATGCATCGGAAAAACAGTTATTTCCCCGGAAGACAAGGAAGGATCATCGGCAAACAGGAAATCACTCTGCAACTGGTAAACCCTGAGCAACCGCAAGACGTCATTTTTGGCAAGTTCAGGATATCGATCAAATTCCTGTAATTCCTTTGCAAGAACTCTGGCGCCAAGCTCGACGATCTCCCACTTGTTTTTCTTTTTAAATATTGTGATGATGGCCCGGTTTTCCTGGTTAACCATCACAGGTATCCGCCATTCTCCAGTTGTCTCCAGGTAGTTTTTACCTGGTTGAATTTCTTCTTTGAAAAAATCATTAGTAAGAGTAAACACCTCGTAATGTTTGCCCAATGTTGCAAGTGAAAACTCATCACGATTCGTAAAACCATAACCCGATTCATTCCCGCCCGGGATTTTCTTAAGCCATACCTGAAGTTCGTCCATGGCTTCTTTTATCATTGTCTCCCGGGTTGTTGTTTGGCCTTTACTTCCCGTAACAATCATGCAAAGAATGAACAGGAATAAAAAAATCTTTTTCATATGAAATAAATTTTTTATTAATCTGGTCTGATAAAAACCGCATGGAATTATTCCCATACTTATTTGAGTTTGAAAGGCAGATCTGATTTATTTGAACTATATATACAATGCAGGACGAGGAACAGATTCATAATATAAACGAAACAAATATATAAAAGAAAACAAAAAATTATTCTATTGTTGAAAAATTTGAATTCTTTAGCATTAAACCCAGGTAAAGCCATTCGGTTGGTTTCTAATATAGAATCGCAGGATTTTCCTATTTTTGCATAAAAGAAAGCCAAAATGAACTTCATAGAAGAACTTCGCTGGCGTGGGATGATCCAGGATATAACACCCGGTACAGAAGAACAGTTGTCGAAAGAAATGACAGTGGCTTATATAGGTTATGACCCTACTTCCGACTCCCTTCATATCGGGAACCTTGCTTCTATTATGTTGCTGGTACATTTTCAACAGACCGGGCACAAACCCATTGTACTGGTCGGCGGCGCTACCGGCATGGTGGGCGATCCCTCCGGAAAATCCGAAGAACGAAACCTCATCGACGAAACCCTGCTCAGACATAACCAGGAATGCATAAAAAAACAACTGGAAAAATTCCTTGATTTTTCTGATCCGGTGAACCCTGCAGAGATGGTAAACAACTACGATTGGACAAAGGAATTCGGATTTCTCCAGTTCCTGCGGGAAGTCGGCAAGCACCTCACCGTAAATTACATGATGGCGAAAGATTCTGTTAAGAACCGCATGGAATCAGGTTCCGGGATATCCTTTACCGAATTCAGCTACCAGTTGTTACAGGGCTATGATTTTTGCTGGCTTTTCGAACATAAAAACTGCAAACTCCAGATGGGCGGTTCAGATCAATGGGGAAACATCATGACAGGTACTGAACTGATCCGCCGAAAACTAGGCGGCGAAGCTTACGCTCTTACCTGTCCGCTTATCACCAAGACCAATGGCGGGAAATTCGGTAAGACAGAAGCCGGGAACATCTGGCTGGACCCCCAAAAAACCTCCCCTTACAAATTTTACCAGTTTTGGCTTAATACCAGTGATGAAGATGCAATGGAATACATCCGGAAATTCACCCTTTTGTCAAAGGGAGAAATCGACAATGTCATCCGGCAACACATAAAGGCGCCTCACCTTCGTATCCTGCAGAAATTATTGGCCAAAGACATCACGATCCGCGTTCATTCAGAAGAGGAGTATCTTTCTGCCGTTGAAGCTTCGGAAATCTTATTCGGGAAAGGAACTACCGAAACCCTGATGAGATTATCTGAAGATATATTTCTTTCGGTTTTCGAAGGAGTTCCGCAAAGCGAAATAACAAAAGGCGAAATAACGAAAAAAATCAATATAGTTGATTTCCTGTCCGGTGTTACACGTATCTTTGCTTCCAAAGGCGAAGCCCGCCGTATGCTGAAAGAAGGAGGCGTGGCAATCAATAAGGAAAAAATCACGGAAAACTTTGAAATCAATGAATCCCGGTTGCTCAACAACAAATATCTGCTCGTGCAGAAAGGAAAGAAAAATTATTACCTTGTTAAGGTTGTGTGATCCGTTCCATTTTTCTTCCCCTGTCCGGAAATCTATTTCACAAACTGCATTGCATAATACTTCGGAGTTAGTTTCTCCCCGGTAGCCTTTTCGATCATGTCATCCCAGTAAAGTTTCATACCAGGGGCAAAAACTTTTTCCTTAAGAAACTTGCCAATCTCTTTATTACCTGTAAAACTCTGGAATTTATAATCGCTGGATTTAACAATGTTCGTGATCATATAGTAATAAAGCTGGGATGCAAGAAGCTCGCCCAACAGATAATTATGATAGTAACAGGGATATAAAGCTATGTGAATCTTGGTTGCCCAATCGGGTTCGTTGCGTCCTTCCGGGCGTTTCAACATCTGGTATTTTTCGGCCAGGTCCCACCAGAGTTTGTTCAGGTCCTGGTCCGGGTTTTCGTACATGCTCTTTTCGAACCGGTACATCAATTGAGCCCAGCGGCTGAAAACCAGTTGCTGAATACGGAATGTCTTCAGGCTGGTTTCGGCAATCTTCATCTTTTCCTGTTCAGATATGCCCAGGTTATCCTTTATCCATTGAGGATTCGTCGAGAACCTGCCAAACATTTCTGCTATGGCTTCCGTGGTGAAAGTATGGGCCGGGTCACGTAAAATAAACGGCAGATCATGATTAATCCCTGCAAAATAAACGGCATGTCCGAATTCATGAAGCATTGTCCCCATCCACATTTCGTTGGGAACAATGTTACAAAGAACACGAATATCCCCATTTTTGTCAATATCGGTGGAGTAAGCATGCTGATTCTTCCCGGGTTTTCCGTAGAGATCACTTTTTTTGATCATTTCATCAATGGGCAACCCTATTCCGGCATAATAAGCTGCATCAAGGGCTTCGAGGTTTTTCCCTTTATAATACTGATCCAGATCCTGTTCATAGATCTTCGGGGCTTCCTGGAAGAAACGGTTCTGATAATTCCATGGCATCAATTCATTCTTGCTTTTCAGTTTGTAATATTTTACAAAATAATCATCGATTTCTCTCTTTACTTCTGCAAATGAATTCTTCGTAAGACTGTCTAATTGTTCGAAAAGCTTGCTAATGACTTTCGGGTCCTGCTCACTGAGCGTGAGGCTCATCTCATGATAATTTTTAAAGCCAAGATCCTTTGCGATCTCATTCCTTTTCTTGACCAGGGCAATGATATCGGCAGCAACCACAGGCCCAATCTTCTTTTGCGCTATCCAGACCTCTTTCTGGGCATTTATATCCTTTGAATGCTTCAGGATATCTTCAACTTCATTATCGCTAAGTTTTTTACCTTTTACTTCTGCGCGGAAATTCCCGTATTTCTGTTCAATGGCACTTTGCATGCGCACCGCAGCATTCAGTTTGGCTGTATCAGCTTTTGCCATCATAAAGTCCCTGTAAAGAACGTCAAGTTGACGAAGCAACAATGAATCGGTGATCATCCCGGAAACCTTGATTTCCTCGAGTTTTTTTAAGGACTCTTTATCGGCAAACAGTTTTACAATTTTCATTTGCAGTTCTTCCGATTTTTTAAAGTCTTCAGATTTCCCTGAAATAGAAGCATCCCAGCTGGCAAGGTTACTGGCCTTGTATAAGGGGATATAAACAGAATCGAATTTCTTGATGAAATCAACCAGTTCTTTTTTCATTTTTTCCTGTTTGGATTGACAGCCTGAAATCAGAACTGCCATAATGAACATCATCAGTAAGAATTTTACGTTTTTCATAATTCAGTTCATAAAGTTTTTAAAATTTATAAAGTTCTTAAAAGCACGATTCAGGTAATTCTTAATTTTTATTTCGCCTTTCGCTTTCGCTACCTGCCTACCGGCAGGCAGGTTTCGCTATTTCCCATTCCGGTCCCACCTTGGTATCTTTTACTATGATCTTCAGATTCTGCAGGGCGTCTCGGATCTGGTCAGAAGTCGAAAAATCTTTTTTTTCCCTTACCTCCTTCCGGATGGCAAGAATAAGATCCATAAGCCCTTTAACAATATCATTCTGGTCTTCCGACGATTCTTCCTTTAATCCCAGGATTTCAAAAATGAAAATACCAAACATGTTTTTCAGGAGTTCAAGATCAGAGAGACTGATGACTTCTTTTTTATCCCACACAGAATTAATAATCCTTACGCCTTCAAATAAATTTGCGATCACCATTGGGCTGTTGAAATCATCATTCATCGCCTGGTAGCAATTGTCCATTAATTGTTGGATGTTGAAGCTGGAAGTAGTACCGACGGAATCGGAGGGAAGGATCTTTTGTAATATTTCATTGCCGGAAAGTAATTTCCTCAATCCTTTCTCGGCTGCCTGCAGGGCTTCATTCGAGAAATCTAGTGTGCTGCGGTAATGGGCTTGCAGGATAAAGAACCGGATAGTCATCGGGCTATAGGCCTGGCTAAGGCCGGGGTGCTTTCCGGTAAAAAACTCCTCCAGGGTGATGAAATTATCAAGCGACTTACCCATCTTCTGTCCGTTGATGGTGATCATGTTATTGTGCATCCAGTATTTTACCGAATCGGAACCATTAGCAATTCGTGATTGGGCTATTTCTGATTCATGATGCGGAAACAACAGGTCCATACCACCGCCATGAATATCGAAATGCTCACCGAGATATTTGGTCGCCATGGCGGAGCATTCAAGGTGCCAGCCTGGGAATCCCTTACTCCATGGAGATGACCATCGCATGATGTGCTCGGGTTGCGCTTTTTTCCAGAGGGCAAAGTCCACAGGGTTTCTTTTCTCTTCTTGTCCTTCGAGTTCGCGGGTATTGGAGAGCAGATCTTGCAGGATCCTTCCGGATAGTTTCCCGTAATCGTATTTTTCATTGTATTTAATGACGTCGAAATAAACAGAACCATTGACCTCATAAGCATATCCGGCATCAATTATCTTCATGATCATTTCGATCTGTTCAGGGATGTGGCCTGATGCCCTGGGTTCTATGGATGGGCGCTTCACATTCATGGCTTCCATAAACAGGAAATAACGATCCGAATAATATTGTGCAACTTCCATGGGTTCCAGCTTCTCCAACCGTGCTTTTTTGGCGATCTTGTCTTCCCCTTCATCCTCATCATTTTCAAGATGCCCTACATCCGTGATGTTCCTGACATAACGAACCCTGTAACCCAGGTGTTGAAGATAACGAAAAACCAGGTCGAACGTAATGGCAGGACGTGCATGACCCAGGTGCGGATCGCCGTAAACCGTGGGCCCGCATACATACATGCCAGCAAATGGAGGATTGAGTGGCTGAAAATTTTCCTTCGTCCGGCTCAAGGTGTTATAAATGATTAAACTGGATTCCATCCTGTTTGGGTTCAGACAGTAAAATTAGAACTTTTTTCAGACATACCTATACAAACACCGGGTATACGAATGGTAAATAATAATCAGGGGAAAAATATATCCTGAAATTTTTATTCCAACTTCAGAATTCCTCCATTTTTCGGTTTCATCTTTGCACTAAATCAATTCAAAATAAACTTTATAAAAAATCAGAGTTATGAAAAAAGCATTGGCATTAATCCTGGTAGCTGTATTTGGTACAGCAGTAATGTTTGGTCAGGAAGTAAAAAAAGACACCAAACAGACTGAAAAGAAAGAAGTAAAAACCACAACAACCACAACTAAGGAAGCAGCAAAACCTGTTGTTGAAAAGAAAGATGTAAAAACCACAACAACCACAACTAAGGAAGCAGCAAAACCTGGTGAAACAAAAGCAGTAAAAACTACAAAAACCACAAAAAAAGTAACTGGAAAACCTGTTGAAAAGAAAGAAGTAAAAACTACTACCACTACTACTACGAAAGAAACAGCAAAACCAGCAGAAAAGAAGACTGAACCCGTAAAGAAATAAAGGCTAGCGAAACTTCCTTAATTGGTTAACGTCCCGCAGAATGATACGATTGTATCAAGATTTCTGCGGGATTTTTTATATCCGTATAAGTCCTGTAAAAATAAAAGCGATTACTTACTCCATTTAAATAGGGAATGATTACTCCTGCCCCAAACCTTAATGATAAATTCTTCCTATTTTTACAGAAAATTCTCAATCACGGGAATAATTCCCTCCCCCGAGTACTCGGGACGGGATTCCTGCCTGCCGCAGGCAGGGTTCGACTTATAAATTTTTATTCACTTCGTTCTAAAAATTTTAGTCTCACGAATTAACTTCGCTTCAGATGGAAAAAATCTTAATTATTGGCTGTTCCGGTCAGATTGGTTCGGAACTGACACTCGAATTGCGAAAGAAATATGGCGATACGAACGTAATTGCTACCGATATCCGTCCTGCTCCAAAGGAAATAGTAAATTCCGGCAAGTTCGAGATCCTGGATGTGCTGGATACTTCAAAGTTGCAACTTATCCTCGAACACGAAAAAATTACCCAGATTTACCACCTTGCTGCCATTCTTTCGGGGAATGCCGAAAAAAGACCCCTGGCTTCCTGGGATATCAACATGAAAAGCTTGATTAATGTACTCGAGCTGGCCCGCGAACTGAATATCAATAAAATATTCTGGCCAAGTTCCATTGCCGTTTTTGGGCCTACAACCCCGAGATACAATACGCCCCAGTTTACCATTATGGAACCAAACACGGTATATGGTATTAGCAAGCTGGCCGGTGAACGCTGGATCGAATACTATTATCTTAAATACGGAGTGGATACCCGCAGCATTCGCTACCCCGGCTTGATCAGTTATAAGACCGAAGCCGGCGGTGGCACTACCGATTATGCAGTTGAGATCTTCTACGATGCCATCCGCCAGAAAAAATATGAATGTTTTCTTGGTCCCGAATCGGAACTACCCATGATGTTCATGTCGGATGCCATAAAAGCCACGATTGACCTGATGGAAGCAGATTCATCGAACTTGAGCCTACGCTCCAGCTATAACGTTGCCGGAATCTGTTTTAATCCCCGCCAGCTGGCAGATGAGATCAAAAAACACATTCCTGAATTTGAGATCACCTATAAACCTGATTTCCGCCAGGCTATCGCCGATTCCTGGCCTGCCAGTATCGATGATTCGATTGCAAAGAAAGACTGGGGATTTTCCTGCGAATTTGATCTTCCGAAAATGACCAAACTTATGATCACTGAGATCAGGAAGAAACTCAGCTAGTAATCAATGCAGAATTCAGAATGCAGAATTTTCTATTCTAACTTAATTTATCCATAATTCATACATTCATAATTCTGAATTTCCTGATCTTCTATTTCTTTTCCTTCTTATAGGTAATCTTAAGACTACCTACGGGTAAATGTTCCACCACAACGGCGCTGGTATCGTTGATGTGCTGAATATCAATGGTCAACTTTTTGCCGGTTTCCTTGCTGTTAACCAGCAAGCGGGTCCCGTTGTTCCTGAGTTTCCATTTGGCATGTTCGGTTTTTCCATTAAATTCCTTGATCGCCGTTTTATTAGCGTTCATGATTATGGTAGAAAGAAGTTCTGTCACGATCAGTCTGGTAAACTGCCGTTCTGTGTTTAACAACTGCCTCGCTACAGCTGATGAATCTATTTTTTCGCCGGTGCTGTTCTTGCTTTTCTGGGCGTTTGCAGCAGTATTTGACGGTGTATTCGGAATATTGTATTTTTCAGCTTTAACAGCTTTCCATGTTCCGATAAGGTATTTCTGGTTTGGTTGGAGTATTGCACAGGATGAGATCAGGAATACAACAGTAAAAGCAAAAAACAAAGTCAGAAGTCGTTTCATATTCATCTTAATTATTTTTAAAAAACTTAATTTGTCAGGTTTTATTATCTGTCTGTAATTCTTTTATCACATCGACGGTTGAATCTTTGGCGTTTATCCTGATGTCGAAACCCCGTTTCCGGAAAACCGAGATCATCCGCTTATTATCGGTCGTAGTCTGGGCAATGAAACGTTTCAGATTCCAGCTGTTTGCAATTTCCAGGCAATAGTCGGTAAGAAGGTTTCCCAGGTCTTTCTTTTGCCATGCATCTTCAATCAAGATGGCATATTCCACGCTTTCATGGTCGGGATCGGCGATCAGCCGGCCTACACCCAGTAATTTTTTGGAATCACCTTCATTCATCTCGGCAACAATGGCGATCTCACGGTCATAATCGTTATAACAGAACCGAGTAGCAGCTTCGTGTGATTGCCAGTGGAAAAAATACCGGAATCGTGAATAGAGCGAATCTTTCGAACATCGCCCGATCATCGAGAGCCACAGGGGCTCATCCTCAGGTTTGATTGCCCTCAGCAACAAATTTGTTCCATCTTCCAGCGTGATTGGCTTAACCAGCTTTTCAGGATAAGGAAGCATGGCAAGATGGGCATAGGGATGATTTTCCTGGCGTACTGTTCCCGGGTCGATAATGATCCTGCCATCTAAGGCAATGACCTCTGCAGAGGTTATCAGCAGAGGATTAATATCAAGTTCAAGGATCTCCGGGTAGTCGGCGGCAAGATACGAAAGCCGGATAAGGACCTGGATCAGCTGATCGGTGTTTTTAGGCTTGCTTCCCCTGTATCCCTTGAGCAAAGGATAGATTTTCAGGGACTCCAGCATTCGTCTTGCAAGGCTCTCATTGAGTGGAGGAAATCCCAACACTTTATCGCCAAATAGCTCGGCTGTAACCCCGCCCATTCCCACCATCAGGACCGTTCCGAAAACTTTATCTTTTTTAATGCCAAGGATCAGTTCAACTGCATCTTTGGAAGAAAACATACGTTGCACAGTTACGCCTTCGATTCGTGCCGATGGCTGATGGATCACGGCAGCCTCCGTTATTTGTCTGAATGCTTTTTTTACCTGCTGATGATCAGAGATATTCAGCATGACACCGCCGACATCTGATTTATGCGTGATATCAGGAGAATCTATTTTCATCACCACCGGGTACCCTATATTTGTCGCAATACTGACCGCTTCTTTGGCTGAAGAAGATTTATAAGGCTTAGTGGTCGCAATACCATAGGATTCCAGTATTGTCTTTGAAATTTCTTCCGATAATACCGCTTCACTTTTTCTGATGATCTGTTCAAATTCACTACGAAGTTTGACACGATCGACTATAAACTCAACCGGTACATCCCGCGGGGTTTCATACAGAATTTCCAGGTTTCGTGAATAGGAAACCATAGTCATAAAAGCCTGGATAGCCTGTTCTGGTGTTTTATAGGAAGGGATACCGGCCTCGACCAGGATATCATCGGCTTCATGCATGCTCTTTCCTCCCAGCCAGGCAGCCAGGATTGGCTTGTTGGTCAAACCAACCAAGGCGCTGATCTCTTTTGCAGTGGCATTCGGGTTGGTCATTGCCTGTGGGGTTAGGATTACCAGGACGGCATCTGTATTCGGATCCTCCAGAACGATTTGGGTGGCTTTGGCAACTCGTTTTGCACGGGCATCTCCTAATACATCCACCGGGTTTCTATGCGACCAGTAAGCCGGGAGGTTTTCATTCAGCTTTGCGATGGTTTCCTTCGATAGTTCCGAAAGAACACCGTTTGAAGCAATAAGAGCATCGGTGGCCATAACGCCCGGTCCGCCGGCATTAGTAATGATTCCTAAGCGAGGACCGCTGGGAAATTTGTTTCTTCCGATCAGTTCCGCTACGCTGAATATATCGCCTATTTCGTAAACCCTGGCCAATCCTGCCCGCTGAAAGGCAGCATCATACACCGCATCTTCCGAAGCCATTGCCCCGGTATGGGACGCTGCAACCTGTGCAGACTCTGGAAAACGTCCTGCTTTGTAAACGATTATAGGTTTTTTGCGCGCAAAGGCACGGGCAGCCGTCATGAATTTCCTGGCATTTGTTATGGATTCCATGTAAAGGATGATGC
>Ga0187861_10005483_pt1 | contig 10161 bp, 8 predicted proteins | sample June2016WEW_10_1_3_FD_132986 | JGI IMG/M metagenome (GOLD analysis project Ga0187861, IMG submission 132986) | Peatland microbial communities from SPRUCE experiment site at the Marcell Experimental Forest, Minnesota, USA - June2016WEW_10_100 | ecosystem: Environmental > Terrestrial > Soil >...
GGACTCTCAGGTTCCTGTAGATACAATCGTTGGCAGCGAGCATACGGTCTTCTTCCGAGAATATGACAGTCTTCTCATCTGGCATGATTGCCGTCCTCAAGACATGGTCGTCCTCTGGTGGAAAACGGCATTTGCGCGCCACTGAATCGATTGCACCTGTCCAGCGCGCCCAGTTAAACACTGATAGAGCGGGATTGGCTGCCATCTCAATGAACGCCTTCACGTAGTCGTTGCGGGGCTTAGGGATCTCCTTGTTATATTCCTCCAGCAGCCGTTGACTGGTCAGGAGAGCAATGGCGCGCTTGCTGAACCTGCAGAGCAAGCGAAGTCGCGCCAAGAAGTCGCGATTCCGCCGAGGCGGCTCATTCACGGGGGCATTGGCCTTAACCAGGACGCCCGTGTCAACAACGCCTTTGCTTGCTCCGCTCACGGTTGAGACTCTGCCACTCCCGCCATGTCTTCCAGGAGGCCCAACCGCTCGTCTGTGGCCTCCTCCATAAAACCTTTCGGCCAATCCTTGATCTGGCCCAAGGGATCGATCTCCAGTGCGTGTGCGTGGCTCGCACCATCAGCACCTTTGTCCACATAGATCACGCTGACATTGGAGCGCCTCAGCTTTCCCGTAACGATGGCATGCCTTATCCGAAGCAGCAGGTGCTCACTGTGCGTTTCAGCGATGACCCGGCGCCCGCTGAGCGCCAGGTCAACCAGGAAATCGGCCATGCCAAACTGAGCGTCAGGGTGGAGATGTATCTCTGGTTCTTGTACAAGAAACGTGCCGCCAGGTGATGTACGCAGTCCCTCAACGAAGACTGGCAGGGCTTGTCCAATGCCAAATCCAACATCCGCAAAATTGGCCCATCGGCCGGAATCCGTATCCTTGAGGCGGATTTCAAACAGACGCGCAGACTTGGAGATTCGGCGCAGAGGCAATAACCGAATGCGGCCCACATTCCGAAGCCAACGGTTGACACTGCGGAGCAATTCGCCGGGGTGGCGGCGGCGCGTCATGTCTTCGATTAGCGCGCTCACGACGTTGGCTCCTGCGGTATCCACCGCTTCAGGGACACGCCCGCCGTATTCATAGCGGCGCTCAGGGGGGCGGCGAAACGCCCCAAGAGCTCTTATCTTTTGCAGGGTCTCCATAAAGGACCGAAGGACAAACCGTGCGAACTCGCGGCTTCGTTGCCGACGGTAATTCGGATGGCCGACACGTTTGGGCTCATCGTCAATGAACGGGAGAAAGTTTCTGGCTGTAAAGAAAAACCTTGCTTCCTTCTGGTTGCCGGCGCTTTCTTCTCCTATGAAGAGCTCGTACGGACCACCGGCCCCCACGCTTCGCCTTACCTCAAGTGGCTCGATAACTCCATTCTCAATCCTCATGCGGACCAAGCGGGGCGGTTCTGGTTCACCAGAAGCAAATTCCAATTGCAGCCGGCCGTTTCGCCTCACAAGTGCTTTACCACCTCGGGAGAGAGGTGCTGTTATGCCAAAGTGCATTATCACATGCTGTTTAGACCGGTGCTGATGCACGAGATCGGCGTAAGTTCCGGCGTCGGTAAGGCCCTTCAGGTTCAGCCTGGGTTCGTACATAGGTGCGTCAAGTGTCTGGCGAAGCAAGAGCAAGCTATGCAGGATAGATGATTTCCCCGTATTGTTACGCCCGAAAATGACGGTCAGCGGGGCGAGGGGAATATCGCCGCTGTCTTGAAAACACTTGAAGTTGCGGAGCCTGATACTCGTCAATGGCATGGAATGCAGTATAGTCAGCGAGACAAGCGGATGCAAACGTCGAATCTTCCTTTCCCGCGACACCTGCCCCTTTGGTGCTACAATCCGCCCCCATGAAAGCTTTGTGGATTGAGCCCTCCGGGAAGCTGGAGTTGCGCGACGTGCCCCTGCCGCCCCTGGCGCAGGGCGAGTGCCGCATCGCCGTGCATCTGACGGGCATCTGCCGCACGGACCTGGAGCTGGCCAAAGGATACATGGGGTTCACCGGCATACCGGGACACGAGTTCGCCGGTACCGTAATGGAGGGCGAGGAGCGGCTCCTCGGGCGGCGCGTGGTGGGGGAGATCAATGCCGGGTGCGGCCAGTGTGCGGCTTGCCGCAGCGGGATGGAACGCCACTGCGCCGCGCGCAGCGTGCTGGGGATCTTGCGCCGGCCCGGAGCGTTCGCTGAGTTCCTCGACTTGCCCGCGCGGAACCTGCTCACCGTGCCCGGGAACGTGAGCGACGAGGAAGCAGTCTTCACCGAACCGCTCGCGGCCGCGCTGGAGCCGTTCGAGCAGACGCATATTCCTCCCGGCGCCCGTATGCTGGTGCTGGGCGACGGCAAGCTGGGGCTGCTCGCCGCCCAAGTGTGCTGCCATTATGCCGCGCGCGTGACACTACTGGGCCGCCATGAGAAGAAACTCGCCCTGGCGCGCCGCTGGGGCGTGGAAGCCGTGTGTGCCACAGAAGAAGGGGAAGCAACAGCCGCGAATTTCGGACGCTTCCCCTACGTGGTCGAATGCACCGGTTCGCCCGCCGGCTTGGCCCAGGCCGTCACTCTGACCGCGCCGCGCGGCACGCTGATTCTGAAAAGCACCTACGCGCCGTCCGCTCCGCCCCAACTCGACTGGGCCAAGATCGTGGTCGCTGAAATCACGGTGCTCGGCAGCCGTTGCGGCCTGTTCGCGCCGGCCCTGCGCCTGCTCGCCGGCGGCAAGATTGACGTGCGTTGCCTGATTGACCACCGCAAGACCCTCGACCAGGCCGTCGAGGCGTTCGAGCTGGCGGGGCGCAAGGGGACGCTGAAGGTGCTGGTGCGGGTTGCAGATAGCTATAGCCAAACGGTCTGAGATGTGGTATACAATGAAGCGGGCGGGTTGGAGAATGGACTATGGCCACTGTGAAAGAACATCTGCGCGCGTTGGCAAAGAGTCTGCCGGACGACTGCACATTTGAGGACGCAATAAACGAACTGTACGTGGTGGCGAAAATCGAACACGGGCTCGCATCCATAGATCGTGGCGAAGGGATCCCACATGAACAGGTAATGAGGGAAGTGTACACATGGCTGCGGAAATCATCTGGTCGCCGGAGGCCCGCCAGGACCTCCTCGAAATAGCGAGCTTCGTGGCGAGCGATTCTCCAGCGCACGCTTTAGCCCTAACTCAGAAGATTGAGAAGGCCGTCGAGGATTTGGCCCCTTTTCCCTTTGTTGGGCACCCTCTTCCAGGGCGCAAACTTGCACATCTGCGGCACATTACAGTTTTCAACTACTGCATTATCTATCGGCCCGGGGTTGAGCGCATCTCTGTAGTGGCTGTGATTCATGGAGCCCGGAGATTGTTGAAGGCATTGTATGGCCGTCCCACAGACTGACATTCTCCCCTCTGCCAGCCCATCCGCCCAAACCTTCCCCGCCGGCCTGTACGTCCACATCCCGTTCTGCACTTCGTTCTGTTCCTACTGCGATTTCGCCAGCGAGATTCACAAGCCCGCGGCCGTGGCGCGCTACCTGAAAGCGCTGGAAAAAGAACTGTGCACACGCGTGGCCGAGCTGGCCGCGGTCGCGCCCTTTGCGCCGCGCACTGTGTACATCGGAGGCGGCACGCCCAGCGCGCTCCAGGTCGCGGAACTGGCCGGCCTGTTCGATTTGCTCGCCAGGAACCTGAATCTCGACAGCGTCGAGGAATTCACTATTGAGGCCAACCCCGGTTCGGTTGACGCCGCGAAGCTCGAACTGTTCCGCCGCCGCGGCGTGAACCGGATCAGCTTCGGTGTGCAGTCGTTCCAGCCGCGCTTGCTGAAACTGCTGGGGCGCATCCACGGTCCTGAAGACAGCCGGCAAGTTGTGCGCCTGGCCCGCGCGGCGGGGTTCGGGAACGTCTCGATTGACCTGATGCACGGCCTGCCCACGCAGTCGCGGGACGAGTTGCGCCGGGACGTGGATGAGGCCGCAAGTCTGGGGACCGAACATGTTTCCGCCTATGGCCTGAGCTACGAAGAAGACACGCCTTTGTACCGTGCGGTCGAGCGCGGCGAGCTCGCGCCTCTGCCCGCTGAAGAGGAAGCGCGCCAGTACCTGGCCGTCATCGAGTTGCTGGAAGAAGCGGGCCTGCGGCAGTATGAGATCAGCAACTACGCGCGGCCGGGACTAGAGTCGCGGCATAACCTGATTTACTGGCGCAATCAGGCTTACCTGGGCGTGGGCGCGTCCGCGGCCAGCTTCCTGGCCTGGCAGCGCAGCAACAATCACAGCGAGGTAGCGGCCTACCTGGAGGCTGTCGAGGCCACGGGCCTGGCCACGGAGACAGCGGAGGTGCTGGATGCCTCCGCCCGCGCGCGCGAAGCCCTGGTTCTGGAGCTGCGCCTGCGGCGCGGCGTCAGCCCGGAAGAGTTTAGAGCCTGTTGGGGGGTGGATTGCCTGAAGAGTTCTCCGCTCCTGCAGGGATTTCTCCAGGAAGGGCTAATGGAAATGACAGTTGATGGCCGATACCGTATCAGCAAACAAGGGCTGCCTGTGGCTGACAGCCTCCTGGCGGAGTTCGTGTGAGTGTAGCGCAGGCATCTTGCCTGCTCAGGAAATGCAGGCTGGAAGCCTGCGCTACACGGTAAAGCCTTGCTTTTCTCAAGCAACAGGTTCTAATGAGTCTCTATGCTGGAACTGGCTGAATGGGACGAAGAGTCGCGCCAGGGCGCGCTGGGGGTGCGCTCGGCGGGACGTTGCCTGCTGACCGCCGGCCTTTTTGCCGCCTGCGTGCTTTCAGCCTATGCCGGCGAAGCCGCTGGAGCGGCGCGAGCCGAGGTTGTGCCAGCGGAAGGGCCTGCGCCGCCCAGGGCCCAGGCAAGCCGTGGCGCCACTCAGCAGGGCGATCCGGAGCGGGCGCGAACTTCCTCTGAGGACGAGAGTGATGAGCCGGCTCCAACGGGGGAGAGAGGCCAGCAGGCCAACAGGCCAACAGGCCAGCAGGCCAACAAGCACGCAGGCCAACACGATGATCTGGCGCCAACGGGGGAGAAAGCCAAAGCTGCCCATGTGCCGGTCAGGAAGACAGGCGCCGGCCCGGGCGATCCGGAGTTGGCGCGGACTCCGCAGGACGAAGAGGATGAGGACTTCACTGAGAGCCGCTGTGGCACAGGCTGTCAGCCTGTGCATGTCAAGCAGGCTAACAGACTGCTCCACTCACACGTGCGTCCAGGCGACCCCGAGCAGACACGAGATGCCCCGAAGGAAGAGGATGCCGGCCCGGCGTTGACCGTGGGGAAAGCGGAGGGGCCTCGTGTTCCGGCTCGGAAGACAACCATCCGTCCAGGCGACCCGGAGCTGGCGCGGGATTCCCAAAAGAAAGAGGGCGACGAGCCGGCACTGGCTGAGGAGAGGGCAGGGGCGGTCCGCGTGCCAAGCCGCGAGAGAGTCATCCACCCCGGCGATCCGGAGTCGGCGCCGGTCTGCCCACTGGATGAGGAGTCCGGCGGCGGAACCACACCAGACCTGGCGGGGCCGCCTCCCAAGCGCGCGGTCCCGGCCGTCCTTGCCGATGTACCGCGCTTCCTCAGCGGCGAAGGTCTCGATGGTGAAGCGGCAGAGATTGTGGGGGCGGTTCCCTCTGGCCCCGGCCCGAAAACAAGGGAGGAGAAGCCGCCCGCACTCGCCCCTCTCCTGCAAGGGGACAGGGAAACTGATCCGCGGGCTGTGGAACGGGATGCAGGCGGCGCCAAGGCGCCACCCGGCGAGAAGCCGGCCGGGCCGGAGGACCAGCAGAAACAACTTGCGGAACTCATCGCGCAGGTCAAAAAAAACAACGAGACTTTGCGCGCGTTGGGCGAGGAGACCAGGGACAAAACGGTACACGGTCCTGGGGGTGAAGACAGCGGCTTGCGCGTACGCGATCCGCGGGCAGCGCGGATAATGGAAGCTATTCTCAGAGACACGCCCTTGGGGACCATTTCCGGGATTATCACGGACGGCACGGGCAAACAGCCAGTGCCCGCGCGCGTGCGGCTGACGGACATCACAGAAACAAGTCTGCAGGCGCCGTTGGCCGAGGGCTTCTGGTGCCCCGGACGCTTCAGTACGCCTGTGGTGAGCGGGCCGGTGCGGGTGGAAGTGACCCGCGGAAGGTTCTACCCGACTCTTTTCCAGGGCCTGCAAGTGAAGCCGCATGAGACGAAGACCGTGGAACTGTCAATGGGACGGCCGGCGGCTTTGAACTTCGTGGCCTAGGGCTGGTATCTGGCGGACCTGGACCTGGGCCTGCGCGCGCAAAGGGGTGAGCGGCCGGTCTGGCTGGGGAATGCGCCGGAGGTGGACAATCTGGTGCTGGCCGCTCAGGCGGAGGGCGTGCAGGTGCTTGGTGTGCCTGTGCCGTGGGGCGAGAGCAACTCGGAGGCGGCGGTGGAGGCCCTGGCGGACGCCTCGAACGAGGTGCTGTTGCTGCCGGTTTTCCCCGGGCCGCGGCACGCCTTCTATGGCTGCGGCATGGGGCTGGGGATGAAATCGTGGGCCGGACTGCCACGCGAGGTCGCGGATCCGCAGGTGCCTTTGCGGGAGGCGTTCGAGGAAGTCCATGCGCGCGGCGGGCTGGTGGTTTACAAGGATCTCAACGGCGGCAAGAAGGTTGATATCCGCCACGATATTTTTTCCCTGTTCCCAGGCCTGGAGAGAACCGGTTTCTATCCTCAAGACAGCAGCGTGGCGCGGCTATACGCTGCCAACGAGTTGCCTTACGATACGGTCACCGGTCCGGCCTATGACGCCCTGGCGCTGGATGGCTCCGCCGCCGCGGAGCGGCTTTGGTTCAACCTGCTGAACCAGGGTTACACTATCAGTGTGATCGGGAGCGGTGGCGGCAGCCTGGAAGGCGGCCGGCTGCCCTACGGACAGACGTTTATCTCTGTGGCGGGGCCGCTTTCGCGCGGGAAGGTGCTCGAGGCCATCCGCCAGGGGTGCACCGCCGTGAGCTTCGGCCCGGCTGTGTTTTGCAGGATTCTGGAGCGCGACAAGGGGCCAGGCTCCGTGCTGCCCGCTGACGGGCGCAGGCTGACCCTGCAGATTCAGGCCTACTCCGGAATGTCCCCGGGACTGCAGCTTGGCAAGGTTGAGATCATCCGCAACGGCGAAGTGGTCCATGAGCAGGCCGCCAGTGAGGGGGAATCGCAGATCGAGAACCTGTGCTGGACCGTTGGCGAAACAGTCTCAGCCTGGTACGTGATTCGTGTCACGGAGCGCTGCAACACTCCCGCGTCCGGCTGCAAACCGGGGAGGGCGTGGACCAACGCGATCTACTTCAGAGGCGCGGGCTTCGCGCCGCTCGCGCCGGCCACCTCCCGCGTAACAGGAACTCTGCGCCGCGGGTTGACTCCAGTGGCCGGAACCGTTACCGCGGTTGTCCCTGGGCAAGCGGCGCACCAGGTTGCGGCCGACAAGAACGGCAGCTTCAGGATTGAGCTGCCGGCCTCCGGCAGCTTGGTCTTCGAGGCGCCGGGTTGCGAACCGCTGGGGCAACGAGTCTTCGCGCATCCCCGCGTGATGCGGGCCCTTGGAGCGTTGCAGGCCGAACGGGACGGGCTGCTGCGGGAAGAGCTGGCGGGGGCCAGCCTGTTCCCGGCATGGCGCTTGTTGCTGACAGATCTGGAATGGGACGTGGCTTTGCTGCCCAGCGCGGAGAAGCTTCTGGAGGAGCCCAAGGCAGAGCCGGGGAACAAGCGGGATTGACGGGTAGCGTAGCTTCCTTGACAGAATAGGGACAAGACGGTAAATAGATACCAAGGAGGGGCTGTGTAAGATGAGCAAGATTCAGCGAGCCCAGTGGCTTCATGCCGCGGGAATTGGGACGCTCTTCGCCTGCCTCGGGTTCTCTTTGGCCTTGGCCACGGCCGGGAGCCGCGGACTAAGCGCCGCCGCCGCGCGGGCGCTCTTGGCCAATGGCAGCAGGCCGGGACGGCCGGGACCGCAAATTGTCACTGAGCCCAACCTGGGCGTGATTGCCACTGAACCCAGCCTGGGCGTGGTGGGCGACATGGGCGTGGTGGTTGCCGGCACGCAATTCACCAGGGAGATTATCGCGCGCTACGGTTTCAAGCCCCACCGTTTCTTCTTTGGGTCCCAGCCGCTTGCCGGGGCGACACTCTCCGAAGGCGGCCTTTTGAGCGGCGCCCTCGGCCAAACCACGGCCACTTCTACCAGTGCGGCGACTGGCCCGCAAACATTCGACGTCCAGGTGCAGGACCAGGTCGCGGGCGAGCTTTCACTCTACGACCACAAATTTTTCAGCATTGCCACAGCAGGGCCGCAGTATTCGCCGGGCCTCGATCTAATGTTTGTAAACGGCCCGGTCCTGCCGGACGCCGTGGCCGATGAGCCATATTCGTTTACGCTGCACGCCAACGGCGGCCAGGCCCCTTATGTTTTCCAGTTCCTTGAGGACGCAGATTTCCTGGCTCTTCCCGTTGGGCTTTCGCTGAACGTGGACCAAGGTATCATAACGGGGAAACCTGTCGCGCCCACCCCACCAGGCCAGACTGCGGACTTCACCATCACTTTGAGCGATGCCGCGCACACGGTCATCATGCAGAAGTTCCACCTGACGGTGCTGCCTGGCACCATCAACACCGAGTTTGTCGCCACCGCCGGCAGTTTTGTGCTGAGGTTCGGGCAAGAGGGCAGCCAGGATTCTCTCAGGCTAAGTCTATTGTTGAATAAGACCGACCTGGCGACGGCAAATGTGAGGCACGTAAGTGACTTGGCAGGCATGCCTTTCTTCATTGACTTCGGCGGCGCGACTCTGCCGCCTCCAGCGGCGATTTCCAGCACTGGCCAAACAATGATCGCAACCACAGCCCCTAACACCTACGACAACACGTTCGACAAGAGCGGCAAGTTCTACTATCCCCGTGCGTCCATCGGCTTTATGGAACAGAAGGGAAAGAAGCTGAAATATGGCGTGAGCCTTAACCCGAGCAGCGGGGTCTTAACTGTCAGTTTCGATAACATTGACCTGATCAAAGCACTGGGGGCCAACTTCGCAGCCTTCGATACTCCGCGGGGACCCGGCGACAGCCGCCCTGGACCCGTCATCCCTGTCAGAATCCGCATCGGGGCACCCGCGGCCCCGCAGGGCAGCACACTGACAGTCACAAACACACCCACAGGCGGTATAATTAACATAAACACTCCGGCCACTGGGTCCACCGTCAACTTCGATAAGACCGACGTAGTTAAGTTCCTGTACGCGCGGAATGCCCAAGCTGTGGGCAAGGGCACAGCGCGTGCCAGCGACAGGCTGGCTCCCGCCGGCCTTTTCCTGGTGACGAAGGTGCAAGGCAAGGAATTGAAAGTGGCCGCCAACCGCGACATCTTGTACCTGCGCGTCTCAGGTTTGCTGCGCCAAGTGGGTGGCCAGACCCTCGAGATCAAGGGCACCGACACGGTCAGTGTGCTCCTGGGCATGGTTAATATCGGCTCCTTTAACGGCACCGATCTCATACAAAGCGGCCAGGGACAGCTTACCTTTACCAATGCCAACCAGGGCGCTGTGGCGCAGTTGCTCAACTTCAACATTGACAACCAGAAAGGCACGTTTTACTTCGACACACACGGCCTTGCGGATAGCTATGGACTGGATCCGGGCTCGCTCTTTCAGGTGGATTTCCTGAAAGCCGGCGAACCATACGTGATGCCGGTTACACTGACCGTCACGAGGCCGGGCCAGAACGATCCAGTCTTCGACGGCCAGTCGCCCGTTACGATCTTCCGCAAAGGCAACACCATCCAGAACAAGTGAGGCCTGAGACTTGAGGCTTGGGATTCACATTGAGGAGGCGAAGCCTCAGGCCTGTCTACAGCTTGCGCATCACTTGCATCACGCGCTCGGCGACCTGCAACGCGCGCAGGCCTTCCACGCCGTCCACGAGCGGTCTGCGCTTCTCGCTGACGCAGCTCGCAAAATCCAGCAGCTCCGCCTCCAGCGCCGGCGTCCTGTCCCCTTTGAGAACCACCCGCTTGACGAGCTTGTCCAACTGAAAGGTCAGTGCCGCGGCGCCCAGTGAGGCCAGGCTTATCGTGGCAGGGTCTATCTCGCCGCGCTTCAGCGCCTCTGACTTTTCGATGAACACGCCCTCGTTTTCGAGCAGGTTCAGCGACAGGTAGCCCTGCTCCTGGAAGATGCGCCA
>Ga0187861_10005488_pt1 | contig 10155 bp, 4 predicted proteins | sample June2016WEW_10_1_3_FD_132986 | JGI IMG/M metagenome (GOLD analysis project Ga0187861, IMG submission 132986) | Peatland microbial communities from SPRUCE experiment site at the Marcell Experimental Forest, Minnesota, USA - June2016WEW_10_100 | ecosystem: Environmental > Terrestrial > Soil >...
CTTGTGAGATTTAGCTCCTTTTTTAAATCTTTCACAATTTCTTCCGGCGGCACAGGACAGGGCATAGGACGATCTTTTGGTTGAGCGATTGTGAACGATTGACAAATGAACGCAATGATGAAAATTGCTAACGTTTTTAAGATGGTACGGTGTTTCATAAAACCTCCAATTGAATGACCGGTGATTTTTAACAATGCAACCTGCTTAGATAATCTAAATCTATCTTCGTTCCGTTGAGTTAAAAGCAAGATAAATCTTTGCTAAGATTGAAAAGAGTTTGTTAAAATTGTTAAGAAATCAGGAAGAAGAATAAATGGATGTGTATATTTGAACTATGAAAATCCGGCAAACATATGGCAGCGCAGTCGTCATGGTCGTCATTGCAATGATGATTATCCTTCCGTTTCTTGCGTATTTGCAATACACCTGGCTTGGACAAATTAGCGAACAAGAATATGAACGAATGAAGGGCAATCTGCAGACTGCTGCATTTCATTGTTCCATGGATTTCAGCCGCGAAATAACAGATTTGATGAAATCTCTTCGCGGAACGCTTACTGGTTCTGACGCTACTGTGCAGAAGGTAGTGCGCGATAGAATTATTACCTGGAAATCGGCATCAACGTACCCAGCCATACTTTCTGGAGAGGTTACAATTGTTTCATTCCCTGAATCCGAACAAACCGTTTCTATTAAAATAAACGAGGAAACGACTATTCTGCTTTATAAAAATTTATCCGCGATTGCACTGCCAATTAAAAATCGCTCCCATCAATTTGTTTGTGTTTCTCTGAACGGCAATTTCATCTCATCAACAATTCTCCCAAAGGTCATAGAAACAAACTTTTCATCCAGCGCCAGATCTGAATACGATATTGTCATTGCCAACGACAAGGGGAATGTTATTTATAGTTCTGTTGATTCATCCAAGCGTCGTGTTTTTGAAAAAGCTGATATTATTGAACCGTTTTTGAACTTCCCGCCGGTGCCGCCACTTTCTTCAATGCCGCCCGAACGACCGAATATTGATCGAAGGCATCTAAATGGAGAGAGACCACCCGAGCCATCCGAAAGAAATCCCCGTGAGTATGAAAGAGATCATAACTTCCCTTCACTACAGGAAAAAATGGAATTCGAAGAACATGAACCAAGAATGAGAGAACACGGCTTGTTTGAACTGCGTGTGAAACACCGCGAGGGTTCGTTAGAGGTGGTAGTAAATAATAGCCGGTTACTAAACCTTGGACTCGGTTTTGGTGTCTTACTATTGCTTGGAGCAAGTATTGTATTTCTTCTTCTTTCAACATATAGAGCACGGCAGCTTGCACAGCAGCAATTGGAATTCGTCGCTGGTGTATCGCATGAGTTGAGAACGCCCCTTGCTGTTCTTAAATCTGCTGGTGAGAATCTTGCAGATGGCGTAATACAGGAAAAAGACCGAACTCGAAAGTATGGAGAGTTGATTAAGAATGAAGTCATCCGGCTCTCTGAGATGGTCGAAAAGGCACTGGCATATGCTGGCATTCAATCGGAGAAACAACAGTATGAACTTCATCCTCTCGATATTGCTCCTATCATCGCAGAAGCAACTCGAGATACAAAGAAACTCTTACCATTATATAATTTTATAGTTGAAACAGATATTGATCAAGACCTTCCGCAGGTGCTCGGAGATGTAACTGCTTTACAATCTGCATTTGTAAATTTAATCATCAATGGAATAAAATATAGCTCAGAAAACAAGTGTATTCGTATCGAAGCGCATCAAATGAACAGCCAAAATCTATCATTTGTGGAAATAAAGGTTAAGGATCACGGCATCGGTATTGCGGCGGCAGATATTTCTAATATATTTAAACCATTCTATCGAGGGCGAAATGCAATAGATGGACAAATCCAGGGCAGCGGACTTGGATTGAGCATTACGAAACATATTATTGTATCGCACGGGGGAACAATTTCTGTAAGAAGTTCTTCTAAAGAAGGAAGCGTGTTTACAATTCTTCTTCCATCAATAATATGGGATGAAGAAAGCAAATGAATTCGGGCCTAAAAAGAGTTCTTTTAGTGGAAGACGAGACCGGTTTGGTTCTGACATTGACAGATAGACTTATGAGCGAAGGATATTCAGTAACGCATGCTGGGGATGGAGAGAAAGGCGAAAGAATGGCATCTGAAGGACATTTCGATGTAATTCTTCTAGATGTGATGCTGCCTAAGAAGAATGGATTTGATATTATCAGGGATCTGCGCAAACGAGGAGTCACCACACCGGTTTTGATGCTAACTGCTCGGGGGCAACTAAACGAAAAGGTTGTCGGTTTAAAACTTGGTGCTGACGATTATCTCACAAAGCCGTTTGAAATGTTAGAACTGCTTGCGCGGATCGAATCACTCCTACGGCGACCTGCACCGATAATAGTTCCTGTTTTGGAACTTGCATCATATTCTTTTGGACTAATAAAAATTGATTTTACGAAGATGGAAATAAAGCGTAAAGGCAAACCGATTGAACTTTCAGCGCGCGAATTCCAGCTGCTTCATTACTTCATTGAGCATCGTGGCAGTGTCTTGTCACGCGAAACTATTCTTAACGATGTGTGGGGCTACGATGCAATGCCCACTACAAGGACTATCGACACCCATATTGCTTGGCTTAGGCAAAAATTAGAAGAGAACCCGAAATTTTCTAAGTACATTCTCACCGTTCATGGATTTGGATACAAATTTGTCGGATAATCCATAATCCAAGGCATTGAAAAAACACAAGGTTTTTTGACATGTGCCATTCAGTATTTTTGACTCGTAGGTTTAAATCAATGGCTCATCAGCTAATAATATTCGGAAGTGGAATTTATAATGACAATATGCGAAATTGTATCGTGAGTAACTAAAATGGGGTTCACAATCCAAAGATTTTTTTTCCTTGCATCAATCACTACAGCTCCTCTATTGTTATTTGTTCAACGCCCCCTATCTGCACAGGAGCAAAAGAAGCCACAGGCATTTCGAAGTTACGAATCGGCTTCGGTGCCGCTGGTACTTCCCTCCACTCTTGACCTTCAGTTACTCGAAGAATTCGTTCTGATGCAGAAAGCAAATGCTGGTGAATCACCGGCACAACATGAATTAGGATTGCGCTATTTATTCGGCAAAGGATTTCCTGCTGATACTGCAAAAGCGTCTTATTGGATTCAAAAAGCTGCAGATCAAAATCTGCCACTTGCACAATTCAACCTAGGCATTTTGTTGATGAATGGTCGTGGAGTCGAATGGAATCCATTCGAAGCATTCAGACAGTTTCGTGCCGCTGCCGAACAAGATGTACCAGAAGCACTCTATGTGATGGGTTTAATGTACACTGAAGAGCTTATTGTGCCGCGTAGCTGGCCAATAGCTTACAGCTTTTTTAAAAAAGCGTCTGAACTCGGATCAGATGCAGCGAAGATTGCAAAGAAAGAAATGGAGCGACATGGGCTGGATAAGACAGATACAACAGATTTTGTAATGCCCAGAAAAGAGCATTCGAATAATAATACAAAGCGATCAATGCCGATCGACACGGGATCCAGTTTAATGTTTATTGATTTCCACACCGACACAACTTCAACCATTGAAGATACAACTCTTATTCGTGAGGCGTACCAGGGAATTGATACTCTCTCTCATTCGACAGCCACTGAAAAGACTACAACAGCAAATTTGGACTCAAGTATTCAGTCTTTGTTATCAATAGTGGCAAAGTCTGGAAATCCGGAAGCACTCTGCCTGCTTGGACGCTGTTATGAACGCGGACTAAATGTTCATAAGGATATTATTCTTGCAAGTGTGTATTACTTGCGCGCTTTCATTCTTAACTCATATCGAGCACCAGCGTTGCTTTGGAAGTTGATGAATACAGAGGAATTTGCCCGCGAACTTCAATTGCGATCCTCAAAAAACGATCCGGATGCACTTTATTCATGGTCTGGGTTAACATCCATCGGTTTCAGTAAGATGTTGAATGAACAACAAGCGTTAGACCTTCTTCAACGTGCGGCTATTGCTGGACACTTACCAGCGATGATAGAATTAGGGTCTTGTTATCTCACCGGACGATGGGTTCAACAGGATCGTGACAAAGCAATTGAATTATGGAATCGCGCCTCTCGATTAGGCAGTGTCGAAGCAGATATTCGTCTTGCGGCAGCAAATATATTAGGCCAAATTCATACGGAAGAATTGGATTCAGCGTTATATGTTCTACGGGTTACATCTCAAGAAGGTTCATTGCTTTCAGATTTAACACTGGCACATTGCTATGAAAAAGGAATTGTATTGACGCAGAACAAAGGTGAGGCATATCGCATTTTTCATAAATCAATGCTGAGGGGAAGCGAAACAGCATTTCGCGCTATTCGCAGCATGTTTGATGAAATTCGTCCTTCTACCCAAGAATTTCAAATGCCAGACTAGGCAAAAAAACGGAGAAACCGCTCTTCGTTGCTTTAATAGTAGTTGGCATTCCGTTTGCATTATATATTATAAACGATCTCCAATTACTGTACTATATTGTCAAATATAGGTACATGAAAGATCTATCTACAAGAAATTCTTCTCTCGTTGATGTGATAGCATAAGTATCAATATATATTTGTAGAAAATATAAAGATGATAAATCGATGGAATTCTATTTAAAAAAGCATGTTTTATACAAAAATTTCATTGACATTTTAGTTCAAATAGCATTATGTTTCAACACAATAACAAGCAATAGGGTTATTCTGGTGTATACAAAGAGTAAAATATTGCATTGGTTGATCTTGTTCCTCCTCAGCAATTTATTTGTATTTTCCCAAATTTACGCACAAGAATCCCACGCAAGCCCGCTTTTACAATACATCCATAAAATATACACAAGCGACGATGGGTTGCCCCAAAATAGAAGCCGGGCACTCGTTCAAACACGCGATGGATTTCTCTGGATCGGCACACAAGATGGCCTTGCTAGATTTAATGGGATGACTTTCCAGGTATACGATAAAGAGAACACGCCAGCATTAAGACACAACGACATCACATCGCTCTTTGAGACTGAAGACAGCAGTTTATGGATTGGAACCTTCAATGGATTGACACAATTGAAGAACGGTGTCTTTACTTATCACACAATCAATACAGGCCCTGTCCGAGGATTGGCTGCTGATCGTGCAGGAAACCTTTGGATAGGTACTATGAATAATGGAATCTATAAGTACAAAGATGGAAAATTTGATTCCATTACGACAGCGCAAGGTCTTAGCAACAACTCCTTGAATATTCTTACAGTCGATAATCAAGGAAATCTATGGGTTGCAATCAGCGGAAAAGGTCTCAACGTTTATCGGCATGGTACATGGTCAGTTTATAATACGAGAAATGGTTTTCCAAGTAATTCAATTCGGAGTTTTTTTGTTGCATCTGATAACGCAGTATGGATAGGTACAGAGAATGGACTTGTTAGATGGAAGAATAATTCATTTCATACATATACAGCTACGAATGGTCTTTCCGATAATATTATTACGTCTCTTTGTGAAGACAGATCGGGTGCATTATGGATCGGAACTGAACGTGGTGGAATATGTCGGCTGAAGAATAATATACTCACATCATATCGCACTATGGACGGTCTTTCGGGTGAATACGTCACAACTATATTGGAAGACCGTGAAGGAAGTCTCTGGGTTGGCACATACAATGCAGGATTGAATCAATTTTGGAAAGGCAAATTTTTAAATTATACATCTCGTGATGGAGTGCCTGTTCGTACAATTCGTGCAATGTTGACTGCTCATGATGGTACCGTTTGGGTTGGAACAGAGGGCGGTGGCGTGTTGCATTTTAACGGAAAAAAATTTGTGCCCTTTAAAAAGAATAAACTTCCAAGCGATTATATCCGTTCTCTCTTTGAAGATTCGCATGGCAATTTATGGATTGGATTGCGCGAAGGCCTTGCGCAATACCGTGATGGTCAATTTCGTACATATACAACAAAAGATGGGTTGTCGCAAAATTTTATACGTTTTATGGCAGAAGACCATGAAGGATATATTTGGGCAGGAACTTATAATAATGGTATGAATCGATTTGAAAATGGGCGTTTTGTTAATTACCAAAAGAAAGGAATGCCGATCAATTTAATTCGTTCCATCCTTGTCGATCATACAGGAGTTATCTGGGTTGGAAGTAACGAAGGGCTTCTACGGTGGCAAAATGGTTCGGCAACAACTTACACAAACAAAAATGGGTTGCCTGCTGAGCCTATCTTCGATATGATTGAAGATAGTGAACACACGATATGGATGGGAAGCTATGGCGGTGGACTTGTACAACTGAAAAATGGGAAATTTACTTGTTATACAATGGCACAAGGCTTGTTCAACGATGTTATAATGATAATCCTTGAAGACGACTACGGCAATCTATGGTTGGGCAGTATGAAGGGGATAGGTTGTGTTAATAAACAGAAGCTTGACGACTTCGCAATGGGAAGGATTGACCGTATTCAGTGCACTTCGTATAGTTCTTCTGATGGTATGATTGTCAGCGAATGCGCGGGTCCATCCGGATGCAAAACTTCTGACGGACGTTTGTGGTTCCCAACTCCAAAGGGTATCGTTGTTGTTGATCCAAAAACAATGCAAAAGAATAATCTTCCGCCACCACTTGTTATTGAAAGAGTTGTTGTAGACAGAGTAGATTATTCGCCTTACAATTACAGACATTTTTCTCCAGGCAATGGACAGGTGGAATTCCATTATGGGGGAATGAGTTTCATAGCACCACATAAAGTAAATTTCCGTTATATGTTAGAAGGATTTGAAAAGGAATGGAGAAGTGCGGGGACAAGACGTGCCGCTTTCTATACAAATTTATCTCCGGGAAAATATACTTTCCGCGTTACCGCTTGCAATAGCGATGGGGTTTGGAATGAGACTGGGGCTAGTTTTGCATTCGAGCTGGAATCACATTTCTATCAAACTTCTTGGTTCTATGGTGTTGTGCTCATTCTTGTTTGTGGAGTCGGTATTGGGCTTCATCGTCTTCGTGTGTGGCGGCTAGTGGCAAAAGAAAAAATGCTTAAAGCATATGTTGCAGAAGCTATGACAAAAATAAAAGTACTCAACGGCCTTATTCCAATTTGTTTCAACTGTAAAAAAGTACGGGATGATCAGGGTTACTGGAAAGGCTTGGAACGTTATATTAAAGAGCATTCCGAAGCAACTTTTAGCCATGGTGTTTGTCCGGAGTGTGCAGAAAAATTGCGCGGAGGATTCCTTTCAAAGAATAATGAAAAGCTGGGGGATGTTTTATCTCAATTTCTTCCGACCGATTTACCAAAGAAATAAATCGCCAACGCAGACTTTTAGCACAGCAAATATTCTACCGTACAATATATCGCACATTTATTGTCTTTTGATCACTGTGTGAAAAATAATTAGTTTTCCGATTTAGAAAGCATTACTATTAACGTATTCTAAGGCAAGGATTTGGTAGAGAAGGTATAAAATGTGTACTGACACGAGAATAATAGCTTCTCAGAGTAATTGTGCACGCTGGGTAAACAAGATTCCAATGAATGTTCTTATTGGGTGCATCTTCTTACAAATTTGTGTGCTCCCGTTTTCATTTGCACTTGATCCTCGTAAGACTATTTCACAATACACGCATACTAATTGGCAGATTGACGATGGTCTACCACAAAATGCGGTGCAGTGTATCCAGCAAACACGTGATGGATATATTTGGCTTGGTACTCAGGAGGGGCTTGCCCAGTTTGATGGCGTAAAATTTACAGTCTTCGATAGAGGTAATACGGAAGGAATCTATAATAACAGTATTCGATCGATACTTCAGACTGCTGATGGAAGTATATGGGCGGGAACACAGGGTGGTCTTACACGTATCGTCGGCGGCAGATTTATTACTTATACTATGGCAAATGGTCTTGTAAATGATAATGTGTATGATCTTTACGAAGATGCTCATCAAAATCTTTGGATTGCTACAGGCGGTGGTGGTCTTAGTGTATGGAAAGATGGTAAGTTTAAAAATTATACTACAAAAGACGGGCTGGCACAAAATTTCATAACAAGCATCACGGGAGGAAAAGATGGAACTATTTATATAGGCACAACCGGAGGGCTCACTAAATATTCCAATGGACTCTTTACTAATTATAAAACTGCCGCAGGTCTTTTCAATAATAATGTACTCTCTTTATGTTTAGATCCCGATAACGTTCTCTGGGTCGGAACAACTGTAGGGCTCTATCAATTGAAGGGAGGGAAATGGGTTGTCTTTACCACAAAAAATGGGTTGACGAACGATCGTATACGACGAATCCTCAGTGATCGCGATGGCAACCTATGGATTGGGACAGAGGGCGGGGGGATTAACCACATGCGGGGCACGCAATTCTCTTATTATTCCGTTAACGACGGGTTAAGTGATGTAAATATCTGGTCATTTTTTGAAGACAGCGAAGGAAATCTCTGGGCCGGTACATTGAGCGGCGGACTGCATTGTTTTCACGATGGAAAGTTTACAGTTTATGGCGAAAAGGAGGGGCTAAACCAAGATAATACTCGTGCAATATACGAAACACGTGACGGCTCAGTATGGGTTGGATCTGATAATCGCGGACTTACGCGTTTTAAAGATGGATCATTGAAAATTTATAATATAACGACATTTAAGAATGCCGGTTTTGGTGCGCGAGGCATCTGTGAAGGTACTGACGGTTCTTTTTGGGTCGGGACCTATGGCGGCGGTCTTTGTAGATTTAAGAACGGCAGCTGGACTACTTACACTACGAAAGATGGACTTGCAAACGATAGAATATTTAGCCTCTTAATGGCAAAAGATAACACTCTTTGGATCGGGACTCGTGGAGGTGGAATCTCTACATTGAAGAATGGAAATTTTACAACCTACTCGACGAGCAATGGTCTAACAAATAATGAGATTCGAAACATATTAGAGGCAAGTGATGGAAGTCTCTGGATTTGTACAAGTAATGGATTGAACAGATTGAAAGATGGGAAGCTAACAAACTACACAACCAAGGATGGGCTTTCTTATAATATCGTGTACACAATCTTCGAGGATGAAAATAAGACTCTTTGGATTGGAACTTATGGCGGCGGTCTGAATAGATTCAAAGATGGCCGCTTCATAGTGTTTACCACAAAGCAAGGCTTGTTCGACAACACAGTATTTCAGATTATCGAAGACAATCAAAAAGATTTCTGGTTAACGTGTAATCGTGGGATATACAAAGTAAGTAAGAAAGAGTTGGACGATTGCGCCGATGGAAAAATCCAGACAGTCCACTGCACGGTATTTGGAACAGCTGACGGACTGAGAAGCATCAAATGTAACGCAAGCTGTCAACCCGCGGGGATACGCGCAAATGACGGTAAAATATGGATCCCGACTATGAAAGGTGTCGCTATAGTTGATCCCGCAAAACTCACAATAAACAAGACTCCTCCACCAGTCTTTATTGAACATGCTTTTTTTGACAAACATGCGGTACAAATCGATAGTAACCTACAACTGGGGCCTGGGCATGGCGATCTAGAGCTTCATTATACTGCTTTGAGTTATGCAGCTCCAAAACTTGTACGTTTCAAATATATGCTTATTGGTTTTGACAAAGATTGGATCGATGCCGATACACGACGCGTGGCGTACTACACCAACATTTCTCCGGGAAAACACACCTTTAAAGTCATAGCCTGCAACGAAAATGGTGTGTGGAATGAAACTGGAGCAAGCTTCGCATTTGAACTTGAACCACACTTCTATAAATCTTGGTGGTTCTACGGACTTGTGATTCTGATGGTAGTTGGAGCAGGATTCGGTATGTACCGTCTGCGTGTCTGGCAGCTTCTTGCACGAGAGAAAGAATTAACGATACGCGTAAACGAGGCGACGGCAAAAATCAAAACATTAAATGGTCTTATCCCCATATGTGCCAGTTGTAAAAAAATCCGTGATGATAAAGGATATTGGGATCAATTGGAGGGGTATATCCAAACTCACTCGGAAGCAAGTTTCACACATGGAATCTGTCCGGAGTGTGCAGAAAAGCTGTACGGAAAATATTATACACAATTGAAAAACCAA
>Ga0187861_10005491_pt1 | contig 10154 bp, 5 predicted proteins | sample June2016WEW_10_1_3_FD_132986 | JGI IMG/M metagenome (GOLD analysis project Ga0187861, IMG submission 132986) | Peatland microbial communities from SPRUCE experiment site at the Marcell Experimental Forest, Minnesota, USA - June2016WEW_10_100 | ecosystem: Environmental > Terrestrial > Soil >...
ATGTGCAGGGATTTTTTGTGCGCGTCGATGCCGACATACAAATCGTCAGCCGGGGTCAGGCGGATTGCGTTGAACCATTTCTGCTTTTTTGATACTGTTGTCATAGGTCATCCCTTTCAATTAGGTTAGATTTGTTCGTTATGCCAAAGCACAAATCATAACCGTTGAAAGGATGACCTTCATATTATCTAAGTTTTTGGAATGCCAATCTTATAAACAGCTTATTTTGCTGAAATTGGTCGACTTTACTTTGGTTCCGCGATATAATTCCTATGTTGGGAGTGTCTTGACGGGCTTTTGAAGTCATACAAGAGGACGGCCTGATGGATGGGATGAATATTTTTACAGTACGAGAAAAGGAAAAGCGTTCTTATCCGATTGAAATCCCACCCCATACATACAGCAACGTGTGTTCGCCAGCCGAGGAATAGAAATACACTACACTTTCAGTGCACTACGCGGACACCAGATTAGCTGATATTCTGAATTCGAAGATTGAAAGATGGGTGAGAGGAAAAGTAATGAAAAAAATTGAATTCAACGCCGGGCGTGCTTAGTTCGGCCAGGCGCGATAGTAAGACCGCAGGAGCTTTGGGATTGTAGCCGGCGGCGACAACCAGGCGTGCTCCCAGCTTGTCGGCTTCCATCTCCAGTTCTTGGGAGTAGGTGCTTTCAAGGAACCTGACACTCACCTTATTCAGCAAACCTGTAAGGGGGCCGCGAACAGACATAAACTTGGTCCCGAGAGCAATTGCTGAGTTAGTAATGATACGGTCCATCGCATGTCCCCTGATTACGTGGCTCATCTCGTGTCCAAGGATGAACGCTACCTCATCCTGATTCCACTTACATAGTTCCACAAGTGACCAGCTCACAAAAATGTATCCACCCGGCAGAGCAAAGGCATTGGGTTCTCCGCCTTCGAAAGTTTCAAAGCTGAAGGTGCGGAGTTTGTTAGCGACGCACCCAGCCAATCGAGAACCTACCTCGTTCAACAGGTGTGCAATCTGTGGGTCGGGGTCAAGCTTTAACTGATGTCTGATCCTACATACCAAATCTCGGCCGACGTCGCGTTCGAGTCGTATTGCGTCAACTTCACTGCCTGTCATTGACTGCCATACCCACTGGGCATTGCGAACATGCGGGCCAAGCATCCTGCCCATGTTGTAGAATAATCCGCTCACTTTTCGTACTTACCTTTATGAGCCGTACATCTGGCTATTATCAACACTGTCTGTAATCTCAGCATCAGTTGTCAGCATCGTCTCCTGACATATTTATGCTACTATTGTATCGAAAGTTTGTCATTTTGCATTTGTTCCTAACAAAAATTATATCCCGCACTATAAAAATATTCATCCGACGTTAAGTATTTAGGAAAGCTGACCTTAAAGCAGCTTATTTTGCTGAAATTGGTCGACCTCCCTTTGGTTCCGCGATATAATTCCTATGTTGGGAGTGTCTCGGCGGTCTTTTGAAAAGTTATCAAAGGGCTGCTTAGAATTTATGAGGTCATGATGAATCTAATCGCTTATAAATATGTGAATATTTGCACCTTACGGGTAGACGTTGATTTTTGCCGCTTATCGTTTATGGTGGTAGCCGTCTATGATGTTGCCTGCGGAAAACATCGGCTCGTTTAGCACAACCGTCCAAAAGCTGTGGGCGATGATGAACCCCTGCGTGCTTTGCCCGCGTAATTGCAGAGTTTTCCGCAGCAAGGGTGAAACCGGCTTTTGCGGCATCGCCGATATGCCGGTGGTAAGCTCGCAGGGTCCGCATTTCGGCGAGGAAAGCGTATTAGTCGGTGCAGGCGGTTCAGGGACGATATTTTTCGCCGGCTGCAACCTCGGCTGTGTGTTCTGCCAGAATTACGATATAAGTCATTTCCGCCACGGCCAGCCGATAACAATTTCCGAGTTGGCGGATTTTATGCTCGATTTGCAAAGTTACGGCTGCAGCAACATCAACTTTGTCACGCCGACGCACATAGCACCGGCAATCGCGGCAGGCATCGAAATAGTTCGAAAGCCTGCCAGCCGTCGGTCTGGCTGGAAGGGATTGTATCTGCCCACGGTTTATAACAGTGGCGGTTACGATTCGGTTAAGACGCTCAAACTTCTCGATGGGTACATGGACATTTATATGCCCGATATGAAATTCTCCGATAGTGAAGCCGCCAAAGAGTTTGCAAACGCAGCCGATTATCCCGAAATTAGTTTTGCCGCCGTCAGGGAAATGCACCGACAGGTCGGCGACCTGCAGATTGAAAAGGGATTGGCGGTTCGCGGGCTTTTAGTAAGGCATCTCGTGCTGCCCAATAAGGTTGCGGGCAGTTTCAAGGTAATCGACTTTTTGGCGGAGCAAATCAGCCCCAACACCGCAATCAACGTTATGGACCAGTATCGGCCGTGTTTCAAGGCCGACGAACATCTGCGGATAAACCGAAGACCCACCGCCGACGAAGTCGAAGAAGTCCGCCAATACGCAATTCAAAAAGGGCTGAACGTTCTTGCTTAAACAGTTCGACCGTTGATTGTCTTCCATCTTTTCTCCTTGCCTGTCCGGCTGTAAAGCGTATATTAAAAATAGCCTTTGGCTGGGGGCAAAAGGCAAAGAAGGAGAGTAGGAATGAAAACAAATTATCACCAGTTCTGCACGGCGTTGTTAGTCGTGACCGTGTCTGGTTTCATTATGTCTTTAACAGGATGCGCCACAGTTATGACTGGCAAATATCAATCTATATCTGTGACGTCTGATCCACCAGGGGTAAAAGTTAGGGCAGACACTGGTGAGACAATTGTAACGCCGGGCAAGTTTAATCTAATGAGGAATGAGGTACATACTTTAATGGCAGAATGTCCAGGGTATGAACCGCAACAGCTAAAATTGCACAATAAAGCTCAAGGCTGGGTTTGGGGAAACATCTTATTGGGAGGCCCAGTTGGCTTAATAGTTGATTGTGTTTCTGGGGCAAGCGATGAGCTTATTCCTAAGGAAATTCATTTTAACTTTGCAAATCCCCAATTGACTACTCGCGAAGCTACCAAAATCAAAGAGAAAGACAAAAAGGCAGCAGAACTAAATGCGCCAATAACGAAGAGTCCGACAGTCATACAGTGCGAAAACTGTGGTCATGAAATAGGTAGGCTTGAGAAAGCATACCTATACGAAGGTCACGTTGTCTGTTCACAATGCTATTTAAAACTGAAACAGCAACCATAGATTTCCTGAACCCGCCACGCTCTTGCTGCTCGGCCTCGGTGCGGCGATTCTGAGAAGTAAACGCAGTTAAGCCGGTCTATAGAATCTTGTAGAACCACTGCCAGGATAGGGTTTTGGGCTTTAGAATCGACGAACTTGGCATATATAGGACATCTTTTCCCAAAGCGGCATCAGAATATCGCCAAATCCCCCTTTTTATCGTGTCCGAAAACTCCCCCCATTCCAGTTATTGTTTCTTTTTATGGACTCAGAAAGTTCGTTTTAGCTTCAAAAACAGGGATTCCCCTCTGCCCTTATTTCCCCTGTTCGCCCGATATTGCATAATGGAAAAGCAGTAAATGTCGACTTTTTTTTACTTAACAGCCACCGGCAAAAGGGTATCATCAAAATTGCCTTTCCGGCTACGGCTCAGCGTTATCCGCAATTGCCTTAACCTATAGCTCTTGCCTTATATGGGCCCGCGAGAAGACCATATAATGGTCGCGTTTCTCTTCCGTGACAAAGGTGTTGACGCCGTGCAGAATAGCTCCCTGCCGCAGTCGATTAAAGATGAATTGCGAAACGCCAAAAAATACGTCGAAGGCCGAGGCATCCGCTTACAGGTTCGCAACAAAACCGATGTCGCCAATATCAAAACATTAGTCGATATTAAACTCGCTAACTAAGACGGTCTTTGCTCCAGCGAAAAAAATGAAAAACAACACCACCTTTGGCAGTTTTGCTCTTTACAATTACTGCCTTTTTATAAGCCGCGGGGCCAATATCATTTTGGCCCAGCACTTTCTTACCGAATCGCGCCTAATCCACAGTTTGGGTCGTCAGGCATTGTGCAAGTCAGCCAGTCCTGAGCAAAGATTGCGAAATCGAATAGGTCAACTTTACAGTCGCGGTTCAAGTCGCCGGATTTGTATCCCCAGTCGCCGCACTGAAACACAATGGCTCCTTTCATCAAATCCGCAACTACGGTCCACTCTGACCATACCACCTGCCTGCCGGATATATCCGCCGCATTTATCGAGTTTGTGCTCTTCCGCAGGGTTGAGAGCGTACAGACGCCATTTTGCATCAGGTTCGAACTTTTAATAAGAAACTCAGTCGCATCAAGTGGTCCGTTCCCGCCGCTAAACGACGGCAACTGCGTTGTGACTACCCAGACCGCAATGGAGCCGTCGAGCCGAGGTCCGCTTAAATAGTATTCCTGGTTGCCTTCCTGCCAGATTTCTACAACATTGCAATCATTGACGTCTGTGTATCCGCGGATGCCGAAAATACATCTGATTCTGCTTTGCCGCCCGTAAGCTACCATAAAAGCACCGGATATATCAATATCGAAGAAAGAAATCCCGCTCGGAAGCCAGAGTGTTCCTATACTTGGGCTGCCTGGATTTGTGATATCAGCCACTCCAACGTAAGGATTGGAGTTATAAGCATTAGCCGACCATACAAGGTGATTGGCATCTATTGAGAGTCCGAATATCTGATCACCTGTCGGCAAAACACTTATGACATACTGTCTGATGTTGTTCGAGTCCGAGATATCGGCGAGATACACCGTTTCCAGATAGCTGTTATTTGGGTCTTGGCCGGCATAAGTGACTTCCGTGCCGGAGATGTCAAAGTATCCGATGTTGTCCATCAGCGGATAAAATCTCAAAAAAGCCGGACTGCTCTGGTTTGCGATATCCGCAACTCTGAAAAATAAGCCCGAATTATCGGCCGGTATAACATAGTAAACGACTCTCGTGCCGGACATCGCAACTCGGGAACAATTCGGGGCGTTTGAGTCGATTAAGAACTCTATGTGGTTTGAATCATCGAGATTGACTCCGTAAATCCGCGGTATCAAATTCGGGTCTCGCTGGTCAATCCAGACGGCTACGTTGCCCGAAACGGCGAATGAACCCAGCCCGCCCCCCACCTGGTGATTGGGGTCTGTTGTAATTTTTGTGATACTGCACGGGTCAAACTGCATCGCTGCGACCGGAAAAGGTAAGAGAATAAACAGAATTATAAAACTGAATGGAATGACTCGATTTGCCATAGCGTATCCTCCTAAAAAACCACTCTTTTTACACACATTGCGGCCGCAGCTCCGAGCATGCGGCCGTCTTTACACACCGGAAGGAACCGGTTTTCAGAAGGTGCGCACTCTCACCCGGATATCGCAACACAGGCGAATCGTCCTCCTGAAAATTTCCTCTTCATACCAAATTTGAACAATCCGCAGGAAACACCACCGAGAGATGCGATACAGAAATATAACGCCCAGTTTGGGAAAAGTCAATACAAATCGGCGTAAAACAAATCTATTTCTTACAGGCGTCCATCGACGTCGCCAAAATCAAAACATTAGTCGATATCAAACTGGCGAACTAACCACGCCGTTAAATCGCCGCGGAAAGGCATAACACAGGCAATTCAACGCGAAAAACGCCAGTCTGCCGATTTGGCTTTTTGCCAGGGCGGCTATGCGTAATTGAATGTATGTGATTGTCGTATCTCAAGTTACCCGCACGACGGCAATATTCGGCTCCTTTCCGGGCCAAGATGCCCAATTATGGGGCCGAAATCGGCGAATTCAAGAGGTTTCCTTCCCCCAGGAAACCTCTTAAATCTCTCTCTTATCCAAATGTCTCAAACTGTGCCACTTTCGCTGACGTCAAACATTTAAGACAGAAAACGCAAATTCTCAGGGCTAAGCTCGGCAAGAGAAGGATAATTCTTGTCGATGGATAGGAGAGACTTACTAAATCATGGTAAACTACCTTGAAGCCAGTTTTGAGCAAAGAGAGCAAAATCAGTGAAATTAACTGTACCGTCGCCATTGGGCAATGGCGCAATATCCGTAATAAAGATAGAGCCGGTATGTAGCCACTCATTAGCCAAAAGCGCCAAATCTTCGACATCAACAACCCCATCGTGATTAAAGTCACCCAGGTAGTTGCCAACCCTAATATAGAAGGAATTTGTCTTCGTATCAGAACCGGTGGAATTTGAGACCGTAAGACCCACCAGATAGTTGCCCGCACTTTTATATTGATACGATGGATTCTGTTGCGTGCTGGTATTGCCATCGCCAAAATTCCATAGCCAATTAGTGGGGCTGCCGGTGGACAAGTCGGTAAAGCTCACAGAAAGGGGTGGCTGACCCCTCGTGACATTCTGAGTGAAGTTTGCGATCGGCTGAGGCGCTCTGGATAAAATGCAATCGGTCTTCGTAACGTTGTCGGAACCATAAGCATTGCTGACAGTCAGACTTACGGTGTAAAGGTTGTTGGGCTCAGTATAATTGTGAGTTGGATTTTGCGAAGTGCTTGTCCCGCCGTCGCCGAAAGTCCACGACCAGGAAGTCGGGCTGTATTGCGACTGGTCGGAGAAGTTGACCTGTAAAGGAACGGTGCCGCTGACAGGTGTATGTGTAAAAGCAGCTACTGGCACAGGATTGACTGTTATATAGTTGTTCTTTGTTATTGAATTAGGACCCTGGGGGTTTGTAACGGTCAAACTAACATTATAGGTGCCGGGGACATTATAAATATGATTTGAGTTTTGGTCTGTAGAGGTGTTGCCGTCCCCGAAATCCCACGACCAGCTAAATGGGCTGTTTGTGGATTGGTCGTTGAAAGAAACCTGAAGAGGCGGGTTACCGCTCAACGGTGCAGCCGTAAAATGTGCCACGGGCGCCAGAGCAGAATTCCTTAACGGACTAACCAGGTACAAATTGTTATTGTTTGAACCAATTAGAATCTCCAAATCGGGCGTGTGATTAATATCTGCAACGGCAGGCGACGAATAAATCGGTATGCCGGGCGAAATGTTTACCGGGCTCCAGGGCAGGTTCACTCCTGCTCCGCCCACAGCAAAACTAAGTGCATACAACTTCCCGTCTGTTGCAGCTACTATGACTTCCGGCAGGTCGCCGTATATAGGATGGAGATTATGAATCGTGTCGATATTAACGATGACAGGCGTTGAGCGGACCATTGTACCGTCGCCGGCAACTCCGCAGCGGAACGTCCCGGTACAAACTGGCGCACCGCCATTATCCAGCAGGACATACACGTTGCCATTATCGCAGCCGAAGACTACCTGTGTTTGTCCGCTGTAACAGGTTCCTACGGCCGGAGATGAACGAATAAGCCTTAACGGCGAGGTGGCGTATCTCCAGCAAAAACTCAGCGAAAAATTATTATAGTTTAAGCAGTACAGGTATCCGTCATCCGACCCGAAAACTATTTCAGACCCCTGTAAATTGGGATTTAATTTCGTAATGGCCGGTGTCGTAAATATTGGTCTGCCTGAGGGGGTCATATACGTCGCTATGGCCAATCCATTGCTGTCTAGGACATACAAGATCCCATCAGTTCCTGCAATTACCGTCTCAAGTCCTGGTCTGTTCGGCTCAATGTCAGCAACAGCAGCTGAGGAAGTAAATGCCTTTAACGTAGGAGAAGCAAACGCCCATCGCTGATTTCCGTTCTTGTCAATGGCATAAACGTGACCATCATTGCATCCAATGATTGTTTCTTTTCCGTTGCAGGGGTTTGCATCGATATCTGCAATAACCGGCGTCGAATCAAATCCCTGCCCCATAGGTGCATTGAAGGTATATATACTGTTTCCATCCTTGTTGTATGCATAAACACCAGATGCTGAACCTATGACAATGTCCAGATTACCGTCGTTATTGATATCACCGATGGCCGGAGTAGATTTGCTCGAACCTATATTCTTGGACCAGATGAGGTTTCCGTCTTTATTGATGACGTACAGTTCGCCCGCGCCCACATTTGTAGCAAAGGCAATTTCCAGCCCGTTGACCGAGTTGCCGTCGAGGTTGGCCGCGACCGGCGAGCCTGTGATTTGACCGTTGGCCGGATAGCTCCAGGACAGACCGTAATTCAGCATGCCATATAATCTTCTCGGATAGGAACCTTGGTTTGAGCATCGGGTAAGGTCGTTCTTGAATAGAGGCCAGCTAATTGCATCGTAGACCACAAGCGGTGTCTGGGTCCATTGCGACCACAATTCATTGATGTCCTGAACCCGGAAAGATATTGCATGAATTCCAGGTGATAGAAGATTGGTATTAAAATCCTTTGCGCTGGACAGGTTTCCATCTATATTCGATTGCCATTCATAGGCAATAATGGCATCATGATCAACATCGGTACCCTTGCCGGTAAAGCCGACGGTTTCGCCTGCTATGGCCGGTGATGGGGTAATAGAAGTTATAAAGGCACGCGGTCTGCTTTTTACCTTGAGCATATTAGCGTCTACCCCGACTTCATTGCCAAACGTATCGTAAACGAACAATTTAGGGGTGTAACAATCGGAGTCTGCGTAAACATGCATAGTTTTTCCGTCAAAGTTGCCGTCCGGGGCGTTTACATCCGAACTTTCCGTGTACATTACACCGTCGCCAAAATCGAATACATATTTGGTAATGCTGAGGTCCGGCTCCTGACTGTGGGAAGCTGAGGCGTCGAATTTCACCATATCCTCGCCCGCAATGGCAAAACCTCGCGCGGGCATATTAACGTCAAGCAAAGCGACCGGCGGCAGCGTGTATCGGCCGTTAAAGACCAAAGTTTGATTTCCTTGAAGGGTCTTTTCCTCACCGTTTGTTGCCGGCGAGCAGTAGCCGGGCACGCTGCCATATATAATCCTGTAAACCCCTGCATAGGTCGTCCAGGGCCCAAACACGCGGCCTATAACGCTCATATTCTGCCCTTTGGCATCAAAGTGACCTGTTATGTTAAAAGAAGCCGAATCGCTGTTTGTATTAACATCTATCGTTCCCGTTTTATGAGTGTATTGACCTTCAAAAGTTATGCTTTGGCCCACTCCCAGATATTTCGTAGAGCTTTGGGGAGTATTATAGAAACTTACGTCGCTAAAAGTTATCGTGTAATTGCCGACCTTGGCTTGGTTTGCTCCAGTAGCCCAAAAACTGCCGGAACCGTAGAATTGATTCGGCCCGGAGATGTCAAAGGTAGATATAGGATTATTTGTCTCAACGGTGATTGTTCCGACAGGGGCGACATATTTTTTTAGGTTTATCCATAAACAGTTCCATGAGGAGGCTCCAAACGTGTCTGTAGCGTAAATATATACGGGATGTTTCCCCTCTCCCAAGTTCGCGTCGAAGGTATGTTCTACCGTAACACTTTCTCCGGATATCACCGACCAATAATCAGTTGGTAGGGTGCCATCGCCCCATCCGAATTGATAATGTATCAAATCTTTTTCTTGATCGGTGCAGGAAACCGTGAAAGAAACAGTGCTGCCCAAATAGGCCTGGTCAGGGGCGTTGATTTCGTTAAATTCCGGAGCCTGATTCGCCGCAACTACGAAATACTGCTGGTCGGATGGCTCGGACATAAGCCCATCAGTGTCAATTGCGCGAGCCCATACATAATAAGTTCCTTCCGCGCTTCTGTCGGCAACTCCGGAAGGAGAAAACGGCATGCAGTTGCAGTCCGACCAGCCCTTAATGCTGTTGGGATCCCACGGTATACTATAATATATATCGTTTCCATTGGCATCGGTGCGATGAAAGAAGAATTGGTATTTAAGCGGGTCATTTTCAGGATCTGTCGCAGAAGTGCAGATGGTAACATCGTTGTTGCGGTATAGAAGATGACCTGAACAATAGGCCCCGAGCACAGAGGGTTTTTGAGGTTTGTATGGCGCCAGGCCCTTTACATAGTATTGCTTAATCAATTCGTTATTGTTTTCATCGGATTCCGCTACGAAGTTTGGCTCATCAGCTATCGCCTTAAATGAATAAAGGCCTTTCTTTGGGAAAGTGTAATGAGGGTTGAAGTGATAGCTGCTATGGGGAAGAATAATGACAGGGGAGGTCGAACAATCCACTAAGTTGTAATCAGCGGCATTGGGTTCGCAAACATCAAAAGTATATGTCG